>Ga0247833_1000235_pt1 | contig 99404 bp, 102 predicted proteins | sample LaCruzMarch2015__7_FD_187117 | JGI IMG/M metagenome (GOLD analysis project Ga0247833, IMG submission 187117) | Freshwater microbial communities from meromictic Lake La Cruz, Castile-La Mancha, Spain - LaCruzMarch2015_8m | ecosystem: Environmental > Aquatic > Freshwater > Lake | place: Spain...
CGTGTCTCGATCATGCCGAGGGCGATGCCCATGGTTTCGTTTGCCATTACCTGCTCCTGGAGGAGGGGGGTGGAATGTTCGTGTGCAACCTTGCTCCTCCGTCAAACCCTCCGTCAAGCGATTGGCAGCCCTGCGGCCATCATGGTTTCGCGATTGGCTGATAAGGGCAGCTGATCAGTGCGACACAAAAAGCAAACTTTGCTTGATCGCTGCTGCCGCCTCGGCCGCTGCGGCGCCGCCTGCCGCGTTCAGAGGGGCTCGGCGCTCGAGACGAAGCCCACGCCGCCGTAGCGCTTCAGCAGGGGGCGCAGGGCCTTGCCCACGGCGTCCAGCACGGCGTCCTCCACGAACACGATCACGTGGGCATTGGCCCCCAGCCCGCTGAAATCCATCCCCTCCGAGATCTCCCCGGACGGCCCCATGCCCGTGACGTGCCGCATCACTGAATAGCCCTTGGCCCCGGCCGCGGTGATGGCCTTGCAGACGCGGTTCAACTCCCGTTCGCTGAGAAACAGATCGATTCGCTTCATGGTGTCGGGGCGAAGGTTCGGCGACGGGATGGCAGACGGCCTGCGTTCAGCCGACGGGGATGAAGTGTCGGGTCAGCGCCATGTACAGGGGAATCCCGACAACCACATTGAAGGGGAAGGTGAGGCCCAGGGCCGTGGAGATGTAGAGGCTCGGGTTGGCCTGGGGAACGGTCATACGCATCGCCGCCGGCACGGCGATGTAGGAGGCGCTGGCGCAGAGCACCATGAACAGCAGGGTGTTCCCCTGGCTCAGGCCCAGCAGGGCACTCACCAGCAGCCCCAACAGGGCATGCACGGGGGGGGCCAGCAGGGAGAAGCCGATCAGGAAGGCCCCTGTCTGGCGCAGGTCCCGCAGCCTCTGCGCCGCCACGATGCCCATGTCGAGCAGGAAGAAGCAGAGGGCGCCGTAGAACAGTTTTTCGGTGAAGGGATCCATCTTTTCCAGCCCCGCCGGGCTGAAGGCGGCCACCACATAGCCAATCACCAGGCTGCCGATCAACAGGTACACGGAACCGTTGAGAAAGGCCTCCTGGAGAACTTCCCGCCAGCGCAGACTGCCACTGCCCTCCTGATCCCCGCCGTTCTCTTGATCCCTGACGGACTCCGCATCTTCGGCAGGGGCCGAGAGCTTGGCCAGGATCACCCCCACCACGATCGCCGGCGATTCCATCAGGGCCAGGGCCGCCACCATGAAGCCGTCGAAGTTCACCTCGAGAACATTGAGGAAGCTCTCGGCGGTGATGAAGGTGACGGCACTGATGGAGCCGTAGGAGGCGGCGATGGCGGCGGCGTTGTAGCCATCCAGCCGCAGCCGCAGCAGCAGGAAGCTCGTGAGGGGCACCAGCAACGACATCACCACCGCCGCCCCGATCGTCAGCAACACCTGCGGGCCGAGGCCGCTGTGGGCCAGTTCCATGCCCCCTTTGAAGCCGATCGCCAGCAGGAGGTAAAGGGAGAAGAGCTTTGGCAGCGGTGAGGGGATCTCCAGGTCGGAGCCGACCAGAACACCGAGGATGCCCAGGAAGAAGAACAGCACCGGCGCTGAGAGCAGGTTCTGTAGGACCAGGCTCGACTGCATTGCCCTCCGGGGCCCAAAGGGTGGAGGCAACCTAGGGGCGATTCCGGCTGGCGAACGTCACCGGTCGCGCAATGTTGCCCGCCGTTTCGTCCGATCGGTGGCGAATTCCCTATCCTCCGCCCGGGGCAGGAACCCTGGAGTTCTCCGGGGGTGGAATGTTCAACCCGTCCTGCCCCACCCCTTCAGCGACCTCCCTACCCCGCTGCACCACAATGGGGCCCCCCGTGGGCCCGGTTTGTCCCTCTCCCCTTCCCGCCCGGTGCTGGTGATCGCCAGCGGCAACCCCCACAAGGTGGCCGAGATCACGGCCATGCTCGAGGGTGTAGGTCCGGAGGTGGCTCTGGAGGTGCGGCAGCAGCCCAAGGGCCTGGAGATCGAGGAGACGGGCCTCACCTATGTGGAGAATGCGCGCCTGAAGGCCTCCACCGTGGCCTCCCTCACGGGCTGCTGGTCGCTGGCCGATGATTCGGGCCTGGAGGTAGATGCCCTCGATGGCCGCCCGGGTCTGCATTCGGCCCGCTATGCCCCCACCGACCACGAGAAGATTCACCGGCTGCTGCACGAGCTGGGGCCCACGCCCTATCGCAGCGCCAGTTTCAACAGCGCCATGGCCCTGGCCGATCCCAGCGGTACCACGGTGCTCGAGGCCGAGGGGATCTGCCGCGGCGAGATCCTTACCGCGCCCCAGGGCCATGGCGGCGGCTACGACCCGATCTTCTGGGTGCGGGAGGCGGGCCTGAGCTACGCCGAGCTCCCCGAGCACCTGCGCCATAAGCTGGGTAGCCGCGGCAAGGCGGCGCGGACGATGGCCCCCGGGCTCAGGCACTGGCTGGGGGTGGCCTGACGCCCCATTTGTGTTAAAGCATTACCCCTAGCATGGGCGTCGGTCTGTGGTTCAGGGGCGTCGCTGGTTGGGTCTGCGGCTTATGCCGCGCATAGCTGGCGGCATCGGCAAACTGCGCCGGGTTCTGCTGCGGCCTGATGCCATCCTCTGGCTGTTGCTGGCCTGCCTGTTGCTGCTGCCCGTGGTGGGGCTCAACGCGATCTCGAGCGCCACCATCAGCCAGATGCAGTTGCAGGCCCGGGAGGTCTCGACGCTGGCGTCGGGCATCCGCGCCTACTACGCCGACAATGTGATCGCCCGCCTGCAGGCCGCTGACGGCCAGGCGGTGTATTCCGAGAAGTACCGCGAGGTGCATGGCGGCATTCCGATTCCTGCCACCCTTTCCATTGAGCTGGGCGCCCTGTTTGACAACGCCCATACCGACGGGCGCATCTCCTATGAGTTCATCTCCGACTATCCCTTTGCCAATCGGGTATCCCGCAGGCTCGATCCCTTTGAGGGGCAGGCACTGGAGGCCTTCCGCAGCGACCCTGGCCTGAAGACCGTCACCAAGCTGGAAGGCAATGGCCTGGGGCGCTCCTCCTACCGCCTGGCCACCCCGGTGCTGATGCGTCAGGCCTGTGTGACCTGCCACAACGCCCATCCCGATTCGCCGAAGCGCGACTGGAAGCCGGGCGATGTGCGCGGCATCCAGGCGGTGACGGTGCGCGGCCTGCGCGTGGACGGCTTCGGCAACCTCGGTTACTTGTTGGGCTACGTGGGGCTGCTGGGCGTGATCTCCGTCGGGGCGACAGGCGTCTTTCGGCATCAGAGCCTGCAGTTGAACAAGACGAACCGGCGGCTGGTGGAGGCCAATGCCCGCGAGTCGACGCTCTCGGCCCGCATGGCCGACCAAGTGCAGGAGCTCTCCATCTTCGGCACGGTCGTTGACCATTCCGTGGTGGGAATCGCCGTGGCCGACATGCGCCAGCCCGACAATCCGCTGGTGTACGTGAACCAGGCCTTCACGGCGATCACGGGCTATTCCAGGGCGCTGACCATCGGCTTCAACTGCCGCTTCCTGCAGGGCCCCGATACGGACCCCAAGGAGTTGGAGCGCCTTCGTCAGGCCATCCGCTCCGGGGCTCCCTACAGCGGTGAATTGATCAACTACCGCCAGGACGGCAGCCGCTTCTGGAATCGCCTCACGCTGACGCCGGTGGGTGGCTCCAGCCGTGAGCAACCGGATTTCTATGTGGCCAATCAGGTGGATATCACCCGCCTCAAGGAGGAGGCCGGTGTGCCGCTGCGGGAGCTGCGTGCCCTGGAGGGAGAACTCCAGACGGCTGAGCAGGCCCTGAGCGATGCTGCCCGCTTCGGTGACGCCCTGCAGCGCCAGATGGAGGCCGCGGGTGATCTCGCCTCCCTGCAGATGGAGGCGTTCCTGCGTTCGCAGCAGCAGGCCCTTGGTCAGCTCACCGAGGTGTTCGAGCGCATTGCCCAGCTGCTGCGAGAGCATCGCGACGCCGGATGAAGGAGACGCGATCCCTGCACCGCCGAATGTCCAGCCAGCTGCTGCGCCTGCTGTTCGGCTACTGGCTGGGGGCCACGCTGCTGCTCACCCTGCTGCTCTCGTTGATCGACGTGTTGGAGCGTCACCGCGAGGTGATCCGCGCCGGTGAGCAGGCCAGCGAGGTCGTGGCCAGCTCCATGGCGGTGGTGATGCCGCCCGCTCTGCGCCAGAGCCTGGTGGAGGCCTATGGCAAAACCTCCGGGAGCAGGGGTGCCGATGACCTGAATCTGCTGCTGGTGCTGGATGGGGAGGGGCGCGTTGCGTACAGCTCCAGGCCTGCCTGGCGGACGCTGCCCATTGGCGATCCGGTGTTCTCCTTTCCCGAAACCAGCGATCCTGAATTCCGCGCGGTTGTCGACTGCTTTCGGCTGAATCGTGACGACTGCGGCCTGTTGCGATCCAGCAACATCAGGCTCGCCACCGACAGCCTGACGGTCATCAGGTCCGTGGAGATGGCGTCGCAGGATCTGGGCCTTCCCCGCCAACGCTTCCTGGTGGTGGTGAATTTCGACGCCGGCCTCATCTGGGTCCATCTGCTGGAGGACGTGCTGGTCTGGCTGCTGGTGTCGATGCTGTTCGCCACCCTGCTGGCGGGATTCTGCTGGCTGACCATCGCCATGCGGCTGCTGCCGCGGATGGCCGAGGAGGCCCAGACGGATGGCCTCACCGGATTGAGCAACCGCAACCACTTCATGGAGCAGGCCATCACCCTGCTGGCCGCTGCCGAGGAGAGCCATGGCTCCTATGTGTTCGCCATCCTCGATATCGACCACTTCAAGCGCATCAACGACACCTATGGCCACGGCTGTGGCGACGCGGCCCTGGTGGCCGTTGCCGGCGTGCTCAAGGCGGTGACCCGCCCCGAAGATCTGGTGTGTCGCTTCGGCGGCGAGGAGTTCGCCCTGCTGATCCCCGCCCCTAAGGAGGCCGGTCGCAGGGCGATGGAGCGGCTGCGGATTCAGCTGGAGACCAGTTCCGTGCTCTATGGCGGTCATCGCCTGTCGATCACGGCCAGCATCGGCGCCTTGGCCACAGCCGATAGCGGCTACAACATCGACTATCTCTATACCGTGGCGGACCGCGCCCTCTACCAGGCCAAGCAGGAGGGCCGCAACCGGGTTGTGTGGTTCGGCGGTGAGTCGATCTCGCTCCTGAGGCTGTCGCCATGACGGGGATGCAGGAACCCGCGATTCCGGCCGATGAGCACGCCAGGTTGCTGGACCTCTACAGCCTGGGCGTCCTCGATACGGGTGCGGACGCCCGCTTCGATGACATCAGCGAGTTGGCGCGGCGCATCGCCGGCACGGAGATCGCCATCATCAGCCTGGTGGATGCCAACCGCCAGTGGTTCAAGAGCTGCGTGGGTGTGCCCCTGGCCCAGGAGGAGACGCCGCGCCGCATCTCCTTCTGCGGCCACACGATCCTGCAGCGCGATCCGATGATCGTGGATGACTGTCTGGAGGATCCCCGCTTCGCCGGCAATCCCCTGGTGAGCGGTGAGCCCCATATCCGCTTCTATGCCGGCTTTCCGCTGATCACCACCAGGAGCTTCGCGGTGGGGAGTCTGTGTGTGATCAGCCGCGAGCCGCACCAGCTCGATCAGCAGCAGATCGACAGCCTCACGCGGCTGACCCTGCTCACCGTAGGCCTGCTGGAGGGAAGACCCGACGCCGGCCGTCCGGCCGGCCGCACGCTGGGCCAGGAACCGAAGCGCCGGGGTGAGGCTTCCCCCAGGCGCCTGAGCTCCCTGGAGCGCCTGATCAGTCGCGATCAGATGGTGCAGAGGCTGGATCTGCTGTTCACGATGGATGTCGGCGCCCCCTTCGCCGTGATGCGCTGCCGCTTCCGCGATTACGAGCGGATCAACGCCACCCTGGGCGGCAGGGTGGCCGAAGACTTCATCAATGAAGCGGCACGGAGGATGTTCGCAGCCCTCCCCAGGGCCGCCACCATCGCCCGCTTTGCCGATGCCGAACTGGTGGTGTTGCTGCCCTTCCAGCAGGATCAGCCCGCCGTGGAGCAGCTGGCGGAACGGGTGATCGCCTTCAGCGGCCAGCCCTATCGCAGCGGCTCCCAGGCCCTGTCGATGGGGGTGGCCATCGGCCTTGCCATCTGCCGCCAGAACGATCAGAACGCCGAGACGATTCTGGCTGATACCAGCATGGCGCTGCGGATGGCGAGCCGCCGCACGGCCAGTGCCTGCTGCCTGATCGATGCGGAGGCCCGCGTGGCTGCCCAGCAGATCTATCGGCTGGAATCGGATTTCCGCGATGCCGTGGCCCGCAAGCTGCTGGTGCCCTACCTGCAGCCGATCGTGGACCTCGCCAGCAGCGAAACCGTGGGCTTTGAGGCCCTGGCGCGCTGGCCCCAGAACGGCGAGGTGCTGCAGCCGAGCCACTTCCTGCCGCTGGCCCTCGAGACCGGCCTGACCGGCGAACTCGACCTGCTGATCCTGGAGAAGGCCCTGGCGGCGCTGCCGTTGCTGGCCCAGCCGATTCCGCGCCAGGAGATGACGATGAGCGCCAATCTCTCCGGCACGCTGCTGGAGGATCCCCAGCTGCGCGAACGGCTGCTCAACCTCATTGACGAGACGCCGATTCCGCCGGGCTGGACCCTGCAGGTGGAGCTTGTGGAGGACATCTTTCAATACACGGATGCGGCCTTTGATCAGTTCCTTGATGCCCTGGCGCACCGCGGCGTGAGGATTGCCCTGGACGACTTCGGCACCGGCTATTCCTCGCTGGCCCGACTGCTCTCCCTGCCGATTCAGATCGTCAAGGTCGATCAGACCTTCGTGACCCGCCTCAGTGGACAGCAGGATTCACCCCGCACCCTGCTGCGCACCATGCTCACGATGGTGCAGGATCTGGGGCTGGCGACGATCGCCGAGGGCGTCGACTGTGGCGACCAGCGTGACTGGCTGCTGCAGAACGGTGTGGCCAAGGCCCAGGGCTACCTGTTCTCCCCGCCGGTCTCGGTTTCCGAGGCGATTGAACAGCTGCAGCGGCAGGAGTTCCGTCCCCCGGCGATTCCCGTGGAAGCCAGTCGCCTGCGGGCCCTGCGCCGCCGTCTGCCGGGGCGTTCCTGGGCCGCTGATCTGCTGGGGCGTTTCAGGCGCCGGCGCCGGCGTTGATCTGGGCCACGGCGCGCATGGCGGCGGCGGCGGCCTCCTCCACATCGCCCTCCTTGCCCGCCAGGGTGAGGCGGCCGAAGGCACCGACGGCCTTGACGTCGACCACGGTGATGTTGGAGCCCTTCTCCGCCTCATTGGCGGCGATCAGCACGTAGCCGGCCGGCTCGGTCTCGAGGATGAACATGCTCATGCCGGCCTGGATCATCGAACCGCGGCGGTTCTGGCGGTTGATCAGCACGGCATGGTCGGGGGTGATCGCCCGGATGATCTCGGTCCAGGTCACCTCACAGCGGCTGCGCAGCTCCACCCGGCTGCCGATGGCCTCCAGCACCACGTCACCGGAGTGGAGCACATTGCTCTGGTCCCGGTGGTAGAGGGCCAGGGAGCCGAAGGCCCGCTCCACCACCATCTGGCCGAGCCGCACCGTGCTGGCCTTCAGGGCAATGTCGGTGACCCGGTGCACCGCCATGCCCGGGGACACCTCCAGCCAGAGGCAGGCATCGCCGGGAATCGGCAGGAAGCCATGGGACACCGTGCCCATGTAGGACGCCAGCTGGGGCTGGAGCGAATCCAGGAAGACGTAGGTGCGCAGCTCGATCGACTGCACGTGGCTCGACTGGCGCGCCAGGCGCCTGCCCTCGCTGTCGGTGGTGATCACGCAGCTGGCCCCGGAGGCCTCGCCGCTCACATCGGTGCCGGTGATGCGGAGGTTCGCCGTCCTTCTCCTGGCGTCCGACCGGTCGTCGCGAAGGAAGGAACGGGCAGCCTGCGAATCCATCACGGCGCCAGGCGCCAACTCCCGGAAAGGACGATCGTCTCGATCACCGGGGGGTGAAGCACCGGGATCCCTGGTTGCCACCGATGGCAGTCCAGGACTGGAGGGTACTCCCCCCCGGGGCGGCAGCGGCCTAATGACTGCTCAGGGCAAGGGCATCGGCGGCGCGCACCCGGTCGCCGGCGTCGTGGCCGAAGCTGTCGATGACCTGCTTGCCATGGTCGGAATCCAGTTCGATCAGGGAGTCGCTGGCGGGCAGCTTCCCCTCCTCCAGGGTTCGACGGTTGGCCAGGCCCGTGTGTGGATCGCAGAGGGCAGTGGTGTTGCGGGCGGCCACCTCGTGGGTCTCCCGTCGCTGGGGGTGTCGAAAGACCTCAGCCAGCCGGGGCAGGGCGGCGCAAATGTCGGGGGCGGAGTGGTGACAGACGAGCCAGCGGATGGCGCCCAGATCGATGTTGGCGCGGAGTTTGGCGAGGGTGCCTTGGTTGGTGAACGGCGAACCCGGATCGATCAGCACGCCGTCCGAACCGTTGGCAATGACAGAGGTGTGGCACTGGAAATGGTCACTCGCCAGACGCACTCCAACCCACCACACACCGGGGGCGATTTCTATGGGCTCTTCCCGTGATGCCGTCGCGTCGAACCGGGGGTACGCAGCGGAATGGTCGCGGGGCCGATGGAGAGAACGCTCCATGGGGACGGGGTAGAGGCACTGCGCGCTGGCACGGAAATGTGCGCGTAGAGCAGGGACTTCCATCCTGCGTTGATTCTGCTTGAGGCGGGCTTCAGAGCCCAGAGACCTTGCGAGACCGATGGCAACCGATACCTTCCGGTACAACCTTCCCAGGCGCGACCATGACCAGCCGGCGCACCGCTTCCGCCCCTTCCGCCACCAGCGAATCCCCAGCCGCTGGGGTGTCGGGCGAGACCCATCCCCTGCGCCCCTCCCTCGACCAGGACACCGTGTCGGAATGGCTCACCCGGGCGCTGGATGAGGGGGTGCGGCCGGAGCAGGCCCTCGCCTTCATCGGCCTGGGTCTGATGCGGCGCATGGGCAGTGTCGGCGCCGACGGCTTCGGTGACTGGAAGGAGTCCGGGGAAGCGGACCACCCGGTCGATCTGACCGGCCTGCGCCAGCGGCTCGAGATCACCGACCTGGCCATCCGCACCGGCGCCCCCCTGACCACCGCGGAGGTGGCCCAGCTGATGGGGGCCCGGCCGGGGGCAGCGCTTGTGGAACGCGGTGGGCTCAGGGCCCGCCGGCTGGGGCGCAACGTCTGGAAGCTCAGCCGCAGCGCCGATGGCGATCGCGACGAGCGCAGCGCCGGTTTCGGTGAGGGTTTCCGCCGCCGCCTCTGAGCGCGGGAATCCGCACACGATCCCGAAAAGATGTAACGCAGTCGGGCGCGGACCCCGTCCGCCCCGCTAACCCATGGAAGCTCGATACCTGGCGATCGCCTCCATGGGTGTGTCCGCTCCACCGATTCAGCCTTCTCCCCCGGACATCCTCAAGGAGAGTGGCCAGCGGGAAGTGTTCTGCGGCCTCACGTCCATCGTCTGGCTGCACCGCCGCATGCCCGACGCCTTCTTCCTGGTGGTGGGATCGCGCACCTGCGCCCACCTGATCCAGTCGGCGGCCGGGGTGATGATCTTCGCCGAACCCCGTTTCGGCACGGCGATCCTGGGCGAACGGGACCTGGCGGGCCTGGCCGATGCCAACGAGGAACTCGACCGGCTGGTGAAGGATCTGCTGGAACGCCGGCCCGAGATCCGCACCCTCTTCCTGGTGGGCTCCTGCCCCAGTGAGGTGATCAAGCTCGACCTGGCCAAGGCGGCCGAACGGCTCAACACCCAGCTCCTCGGACGGGTGCGGGTGCTGAACTACTCCGGCAGCGGCATCGAGACCACCTTCACCCAGGGGGAGGACAACGCCCTGCTGGCCATGCTCCCCCTGCTGCCCTCCTCCGATGAGGAGCAGCTGCTGATCGTGGGCACCCTGGCCGATGCGGTGGAGGATCGCTTCCGGCTGATCTTCGAGCGGCTGGGCATCACCACGGTCCGCAGCCTGCCGCCGCGGCGCTCCACCGAGCTGCCCCCCGTCGGCAAGGGGACACGGGTGCTGCTCGCCCAGCCCTTCCTCAGCGCCACCGCCCGGGCCCTGCAGCACCGGGGCGCCACCCTGCTGAGCGCCCCCTATCCCTTCGGCGTCCAGGGCAGCCGCGACTGGATGGCCGCCGCGGCCACCGCCTTCGGCGTGCCCACCGACCGCTTCAATGCGGTGCTCGACCCCCTGGTGGAGCGGGGGCGCCGCGCCCTGGAGCCCCACCGGGAGGTGCTCGCCGGCAAGCGGCTGTTCCTGCTGCCCGATTCCCAGATGGAGATTCCCCTGGCCCGCTTTCTGTCCCGCGAATGCGGCATGGAGCTGGTGGAGGTGGGCACCCCCTACCTGGATCGCCAGCTGATGGCCGCCGACCTGGCCCTGCTCCCCCCCGACACCCAGCTCAGCGAGGGCCAGGACGTCGACCTGCAGCTGGAGCGGGTGCGGGCCGCCCGCCCCGACCTGGTGCTCTGCGGCCTGGGGCTGGCCAATCCCCTCGAGGCCGAAGGCATCGCCACCAAGTGGTCGATCGAACTGGTGTTCAGCCCGATCCACGGCTGCGACCAGGCCGGGGAACTGGCCGAACTCTTTGCCCGCCCCCTGCGGCGCCGGGCCCTGCTGCAGCTCTCCTGAGATCCCCATGGAACTGACCCTCTGGACTTACGAAGGCCCCCCCCACGTCGGGGCCATGCGCATCGCCACCTCCATGGAGGGGGTGCATTACGTGCTCCATGCCCCCCAGGGCGACACCTACGCCGACCTGCTGTTCACGATGATCGAGCGGCGGGGCCTGCGTCCTCCCGTCACCTACACCACGTTCCAGGCCAGGGATCTGGGCGGTGACACCGCCGAGCTGGTGCAGCGCTCGATCCGCCAGGCCGTCGAGCGCTTCCAGCCCGAAGCATTGCTGGTGGGGGAAAGCTGCACCGCCGAATTGATCCAGGACCAGCCCGGCGCCCTGGCCGCCGGCATGAACCTGGGGGTGCCGATGGTGAACCTGGAGTTGCCGGCCTATTCCAAGAAGGAGAACTGGGGAGCGGCCGAAACCTTCTACCAGCTGGTCCGCACCCTGCTCAAGAGCCAGCTGCCTGCCCCTGGTACCGCCAAGCCCTCCCCGTCCCGCTGGCGCGACGAGGGCCGCCGGCCGAGGGTCAACCTGCTGGGTCCCAGCCTGCTCGGCTTCCGCTGCCGCGACGACGTGCTGGAGATCACCCGGCTGCTGGCCGAGCACGGCATCGATGTGGCGGTGGTGGCGCCCCTGGGGGCCCGGCCCGCCGATCTGCTGCGCATCCCCACGGCCGATGCCAACGTCTGCCTCTACCCGGAGGTGGCGGGGCCGGTGTGCAGCTGGCTGGAGCGAAGCTTCGGCACCCCGGTGGTGCGCACGGTGCCAATCGGCATCGGCGCCACCGCCGCCTTCCTGCGGGAGCTGCACGGCGTGCTCGACCTGGCGCTGCCGGCCGAGCTGCAGGAGGTGGAGGGGCAGCCGAGCGAGGCCGAGCGCCGCTCCCGGCTGCCCTGGTACTCCAGGTCGGTGGATTCCACCTACCTCACCGGCAAGCGGGTGTTCATCTTCGCCGATGCCACCCACGCCATCGCCGCCGCCCGGATCGCCTCCAAGGAACTGGGCTTCCAGGTGGTGGGTCTGGGCAGCTACAGCCGTGAGCAGGCCAGGGAGGTGCGGGCCGCGGCCGCCGAGCTGGGCCTGGAGGCCCTGATCACCGACGACTACCTGGTGGTGGAGAAGGCCATGGGCGAGGCGGCGGCCGAGCTGGTGCTCGGCACCCAGATGGAACGGCACAGCGCCAAGCGGCTGGGCCTGCCCTGTGCGGTGATCAGCGCCCCCCTGCATGTTCAGGACGTGCCGGCCCGTTACTCCCCCCAGATGGGCTGGGAGGGGGCCAACGTGATCTTCGACTCCTGGGTGCACCCGCTGATGATGGGCCTGGAGGAGCACCTGATCGGGATGTTCCGCCACGACTTCGAGTTCGTCGACGGCCACCGCAGCCACCTGGGCGACGGCGCACCGGCGGCGGCCTCGGGCGCCGACCACGAGGGCCCCACAGCAACGGCCCCGACTCCGACGCCGGCCAGAGCCTCGGCTTCCGTTGGCGCCACCGCCGCCCCGGCCCCGGGCACCACCACGGCCGCCGCCGCCGTGCGGGAGGCGCTCGAAAGCCTCTGGACGGCCGACGGGGAGGCGGAACTCGCCAAGATCCCCTTCTTCGTGCGGGGCAAAGTGCGTAAGAACACCGAAGCCTTTGCCCGTGAGCGGGGCCTGGAGAGGATCGATGCCGAAGCCCTCTACGACGCCAAGGCCCACTTCAGCCGTTGAGGGCCTCTCTGGCGATGTTTCGGTTTGCGTGATCCCCCGACAGCCGGGATCCGAAATGAGCAGGCTGTTTCCTTACGAGTGATCCGCCGGTGCGCCGGCTTCCCCTTGTTCTTCCTATGACCACCACACTCACGTCTCCTTCGAGCACCACTGCCAACCCCCGCGAAGACGGCGAGGGCAGCCTGCAGGTGCATCAGGACGACTCGATGAACATCGAGGAGGGGGCCCTGGTGATCGCCGTCTACGGCAAGGGCGGTATCGGCAAGTCCACCACCTCCTCAAATCTGTCCGCCGCCTTCTCCAAGCTGGGCAAGCGGGTGCTGCAGATCGGCTGTGACCCCAAGCACGATTCCACCTTCACCCTCACCAAGAAGATGGTGCCGACGGTGATCGACATCCTCGAGACCGTCGACTTCCACACCGAGGAGCTGAGGCCCGAGGACTTCGTCTTCGAGGGCTACAACGGCGTGATGTGTGTGGAATCGGGTGGCCCTCCGGCCGGCACCGGCTGCGGTGGCTACGTGACCGGCCAGACGGTCAAGCTGCTCAAGGAGCACCACCTGCTGGAGGACACCGATGTGGTGATCTTCGATGTGCTGGGTGACGTGGTCTGCGGCGGCTTCGCGGCGCCGCTCCAGCACGCGCACTACTGCCTGATCGTGACCGCCAACGATTTCGATTCGATCTTCGCCATGAATCGGATCATGCAGGCCATCAATGCCAAGGCCAAGAACTACAAGGTGCGCCTGGGTGGGGTGATCGCCAACCGCTCGGAACAGACCGACGAGATCGACAAGTTCAACGAGCGCACGGGCCTGCGCACCATGGCCCATTTCAAGACCGTCGATGCGATCCGCAAATCACGGCTCAAGAAGTGCACCATCTTCGAGATGGAGAGCACACCGGAAGTGGAGGCCGTGCAGCAGGAGTACCTGAGCCTGGCCCGCAAGATGCTCACCGACGTGGAGCCTCTGGAGGCCGAATCGCTCAAGGATCGGGAGATCTTCGACCTGCTGGGATTTGATTGAGTCTGTGGCCTGGTGCTGACCCGGCCAGGATTGACCTGCAGGTGGGTGGCTAAGGTCAGGCCCTACGCCACCGAAGAATGATCCCTGAGTTGCTGCTGTTCACGGCAGTGCTGAGTGTGGATTCGTTCTCGGCGGCCATTGCCCTGGGATTCCGGCACTTCTCCTGGCGACGGGCGTTGTTCTTTGCCCTCAGTTCGGGCCTGTCGGAGGGGCTGGCCACGGCGATCGGTTTTCTGCTGGGCCGCATCGCCCGCAAGCTGATCATGGATGTCGACCACTGGGTGGCCTTTGCACTGCTGGTGGCCGTGGGGGCCCACATGTGCTGGGCGGCCTACCGGGAACAACACGACGGGGAGGGGCAGGAACAGGAGCTGAGAGTGCACGGACCCCTGCGCATTCTGTTTGTCTCCGCCATCACCAGTATTGATTCCCTGGGAGTTGGTGTATCGCTGGGCATTGTGAACAAGCCCATTGGCCTCTACTCCACGGCCATCGGTGTGGGAGCCTTCGTTTCCACCTACCTGGGCCTGTTCCTGGCCCGCAGGCTCTCCGGGCATCTGGGCAGCAAGGTGGAAATGCTGGCCGGTCTGGTGTTGATCGCTCTGGGGTTCAAGATGCTGTCGATCTAGAAGCTGTGTGCGGACAGCACAGCGCCACCCGCTGCCACCTTCAGATTTCCGCGGCGGCCCGCTCCACCAGCCGGCGGGCCACCGCCTGAACCCCCGTGTGCTGGTAAGTGTCGGTGAAGGCATCAAGGAAGGTGGCCATCTGCTGGAAGCTCCCTTGCCAGGGGCCCAGGGTGTTCTCCAGGGCCTGCACGGCCTTCTGGCCGGTGAGGCCCAGCTGGCTGCTGAACCCGCCGGCCCAGCCCAGCCACTGGTCCACGCCGCGGCGCAGAAAGCTCAGGTGGGCCCCATCGCCCCGTCCCGGCAGCATGGAGGCCATCCCGGCGTAGGCGGGCAGCTGGTGCAGGTCCCGCTGGCTGACGCCCCCCAGCAGGCCATCCAGCCGCTGCAGGGCCTGGTCGCCCAGGGGCAACAGGGCATCGAAGCAGATCAGGGCCGCCATCCTCACCCGGGCCTCGCCGGCGTACTCGCCCAGGGAGGCGGCGAAATCGCCGAAGCTGTCACCGGGCAGGCCGTTCACCTGGGTGAAGGCCAGCATCTCGGCGGCCACCTTCAGACTCAGATCCGCCGCCTGCAGGGTCTCGCTGGTGGGGGTGAGGTCGGCAACCCGTTTCACCAAGGGCAGGGCGCCGCCGACATTGGCCAGCAGCCGCAGCCCACCGGCAGCCTTCTGGGAGCGGTTGACGGCGTCATACAGGCTCAGGGCACGGCCATAGCCTTCGTGGCGGGCCCGGCTCAAGGCGTCGGCCCGCTCACGCACCTGGCGGATCAGCTCCGGATCGCTGCTGCCCAGCACGTCGGCGATCAGGCCGTCGGCGCTGGTGATGTTCTTCCAGCCGCCGGGCACCAGGGTGCTGAGGCCCTTGATGGCAAGCACCGTCAGGTTGCGGCGGGGCAGGCGATCGAGGCGCTCGAGAACGGAGCTCATGACGCGGGCTCCATCGCCGCAACGCGCTCAAGGCTCTGGCGTCCGGCGGAGTCTTGGCCGCTGGGCAGGGCCGCCCGCGGCCCGCTGGGCAGGGCCGGCTGCAGCGCCGCCAGGCCCCTGAGGTTGAACCGGCCGATCAGTTCCTGACGCTGCTCGGCCTCCAGCCCGTCGCCCTGGCCGATCACCTTGACCTGGAAGCGGTCGGCCACCAGCAGGGCCGTGGCCTGCGGACCCTGCTCCACCAGCGGCCAGCCCTGCAGCCGGCTCTGGCTGGTCTCAAACTTCTTGCGTGCCTCAGGCGCAGTGGTCACATCGGAGATGGCGAGCAGGGCCTTCACCTGGCCGTCATGCTTGAGCCGGGCCTCACTGAAGCCGCGCTTCTCCTGGGTGAACACCAGCTGGTCACCGTTGTCCGGCTCGGGAAACAGACGGTTGAACGCCGTGCCGTTCACCACCTGGCTGAGCGGCACATCCGCCACCGTTCCGCCCGGCAGCCAGGAGCGGAACGGCAGCAGCAGGAAGGCACCGATCGACAGGCTGACGACCAGCAGCAGTCCCACTCCCCAGCGCAGCGTGCGGGCCATCGACTCCGGGGGTGGTACTGGATGATTTTTAGCGGCTCCAGCACGCCCTACGTCTGAATCCGCAAACTCCGACGCAATGGCGTCGGCCCGCTGATCGCCTCAGGCGAGTCCCACGAGCTGCAGGGACAGGTCCCACATCCGCTGGGCGGTGACCGGGTTGCTCGCTTTCTCGGAGAGCTCCTGGCTGAACTGCTTGCCCCCCTTCGTCTGGCGGTTCCCCCAGCTCCAGTGCACGCCGGAGACGGCGAAGTCCGGATCCGCCGCCACCTGGGCCACCCGCTCGCCCGCCAGGGCCTGGCTCACGTAGCCGCCGGTGATGTTCTTCTGGAACCAGGGGAAGATGGTCTGGAAGGCCCGCGGGGTGTGGCGGAACAGGGGGGTGTCGGCCACGCAGCCCGGGTAGAGGGAGGTGAACACGATCCCGGTGCTGTCATGCAGCCGGCGGTGCAGCTCCTGGGTGGTGATCATGTTGCAGAGCTTGCTGTCCTTGTAGGCCTTGCCGGGCTTGAAGCTCTTGCCGTTGGCCATGGCGATCGGGGCCTTGAAGCCGGCGGCGAAGCCGGAGAGATCGCCCAGGTCGGCGGGGGCGGGGATGGGGATCTTGCCCCCCAGCTCCTTGGAGTTGGCGGTGACGGTGCCCAGGATCACGAGCCGACGCGAGGGGTGGCTGGAGCGCTTGAGGTCGTCGAGCAGCAGGTGGATCAGCAGGAAATGGCCGAAGTGGTTGGTGGCCATCGAGATCTCGTAGCCCTGGGGAGAGCGTTCCGGATGCTTCAGCCGCGGCAGGTAGACCGCCGCATTGCAGACCAGGGCATCAAGGGGGCGGCCGGTGGCATGGAAGGCGTCGACGAGGGCGCGTATACCGTCGAGATCCGCCAGATCCACCTTCAGGTGGGTCACCGCGTCATCGGCAATGGCCAGGGCGGCCTGGGCGCGGCGGGCCTTGTCGGTGTCCCTGCAGGCCATCACCACGTGCCAGCCGCGATCCACCAGGGCCTTGGCGGCGAACAGACCAACACCGGAGGAGGCGCCGGTGATCAGGGCCGTTCCGGGAACGCCGCTGCGGGCGGGAGAAAGGGCGGGGTCACCGGAGGGGGTCACCATGGCGGGGATGGACCGGGGGCGAAGGGGGCCCCAACCTACGGACGGGCGCCCTGGTTTCCGGAACCGGAGGCGGGGGCGTCAACAGTTGGAAACGGACGGTTCGACTGCCAGATCACCCGCAGGCGGTTCGGGGCGATCCACTGGCTCTGCTCCCGGATCAGGCGCTGCTCGCCTTCCACCATGAACAGGGCATCGAAGCGTTCCCTGGCCTTGACCAGCTTGGCGTTCTCGATCTCCAGAACCGCCGAGATCTCCCCCTGGCTCTCCATGCGCTGCTGGTAGGCGCCGGCAAGCTGGAACAGGCTCACGCCGGTGAGGCCGATGAGCCCCAGCTTCACCGCCAGCCCGATCAGGCTGCAGACCAGTTCCTGGCGCTCGGCGGACAGGGAGAGCAACTGGCTTTCCATGCCATACCCCCCGGCTTCGGAGGGGGCATGGGGCGACGGCACAGAGGGAACGGCGCTGGCGGCTGGACGCCAGGGGAGCGGAGCGACCGGGCCTTCCGCGGCCGCACGCAGAGCCGAGGAACGGCGCGAGCGACCGGTGGAGCGGCTTGCAGCGGAAGACTGGCGCCGGGAGGGCTGGGGCTGGGTCTGGCGCACCTGAGGAAAGGCTGCGAGCCCTTCGCTTGTAGCAGCCGGTACGCCCCTTGCCAAGGGCACAGCCCCTGCAGCTTCAGGCTTTGTAGAGGCTGAAGCAGAGACGCACGGCCAGCACGCCGGCATGGGCCGCCACGACGAGGGTAATCAGCACTTCGGCCTGGTTGATCGGGGTGACCATATCCGTGACGGTGGATGGAGTTTGACCGACCCATTCTTCGGCCATCGCGAGCTACGGTCCAGCCTCAGACCTTGCCCTGTCACAGCTCTTGATGGCGCCCCCACCCTGCTCCGACCCTCTGAAGGTGTCCGCCGACCAGGTGCGCGGGCTCGATCTCTCCCCCCTGGTGGGCCTGGCGTCCCTGGCACCCGCCGCAGTGCTCACCGCCGCCAGCGGACTGCAGATCGATTTCGACTGGCCCAGGGAGGCGGAGGATCCCCGCGAGCTCTCGGAGATCGCCGAACTGCGGCTGTGGAGTCTGCGGGCCGATGCGCTCCATCCCTGGCTGCCCCTGGTGCTGGAGCGCAGCGGCGGTCAGCTCACCCGCCATGTGGCGATGCTGCTCCCCCATGGCTTCAGTCCCACCGAGGGGATCCGCTTCGCCCCCGAGAGCCTGGAGCTCTGGATCACCCAGCGCCTGTTCCTGCTCGACCACTGGGCGGCCGCGGGGGGCATCGAGTGCCGCGCCAACCTGGGCCAGATGGCCGCCGTCCTCGGCTACGAGCTCGATCCCGGTTTCTGGAGCGTGATCCCCTGAGCTTCGAACCACAGGCCCACGGCGCGGCGGCCGCTGTCCAGGGCCAGCACCAGGGTGATGGCCCGCAGCATCCACACCAGCCGCTCCTCCCGGACCTGCTCGAGTCGGCTGGCGGACCACTGGGCGGCCATGGCCGCGGTGCCCCCCAGCACCAGAGCCACCAGGGGATTGGCCCGGCCGTCGGCCAGAAAGGCCAGCGAGGCGCTGCAGGAGGAGGCCAGCACCGCGACGGTGCTGTACCGGATCGCCCCGTGGACGGGCATCCCCAGCCCCGCCACCATCACCGGCACCATCACCAGGCCGCCGCCCACCCCCAGCAGGCCGGCGGCCACCCCCGCCAGGGCCCCCACCAGGGCCAGGGCAAGGGGATGGGGCTGCCGCTCCCGCGCCGGGGCCAGCTGGCTGCGGGGTTTGACCAGCCCCGTGAGCAGCGCATAGAGCGCCGCCTGCAGGCTCAGCAGCTGCCAGCCGGCGAGGCCCTGGCCCAGGTGGCTGAACAGCCCTGCACTGAGGGCGGCACCGGCCGCGATGGCCACCCCCCCGGGCCAGGTGAGCCTGCCGCTGCGCACATGGGCGACCGTGCCACCGAGGGTGGTGGGCACGATCGCCAGGGTGCTGGTGGCCAGGGCCTGGTGGGGCGTCAGGCCCAGCAGCAGCAGCAGGGGGGAGAAGATCAGCCCGCCGCCGATGCCCAGCAACCCGGAGAGCAGGCCCGCCACCAGTCCGAGGGGCAGCAGGGGCAGCAGACTCCAGATCAGGGACGTTGTCATGGGCTGGGCGGGCAAACGTCATGACAACGCAGGCCTTCCCCTCCGACCAGCCGGCGGCGCCGGTTCGCTGGATCGCGCCCTGCCTCCGCGAGGGGGCCTGGCAGATGGCCATCGACGCCTGGTTGCTGGAGGGGCCAGGGGCCGTGAACCCCGCGTCCTTGGTGGGTCCTGCGCCGGCCTTCCGTCTCTACCGCTGGTCGCGTCCGACCCTCTCCCTGGGCTGGCACCAGCGGCGCCTGGAGCCCCACTGGAGCGATCTGGTTCGCCAGGGGCGCCTCTCGCTGGTGCGCCGGCCCAGTGGCGGCCGGGCCGTGCTCCACGGCGGCGATCTGACCTATGCCCTGGTCTGGCCCCGGCCCCAGGGATCCCGTGCCGAGGTCTACGGCCGCGCCCTTGCCTGGCTCATTGAAGCGTTCGCGGCCATGGGCGAGCCGCTGCGAAGCGGCAGCCAGGCGGCCAGCCTGCAGCGCAGCAGCTGCTTCGCCACCAGCACCGCCGCCGATCTGGTGCACGCCAATGGGGCCAAGCGGGTGGGCAGTGCCCAGCTGTGGCGCGGCGGCCATCTGCTGCAGCACGGTTCGATCCAGCTGGACCCCTGCCCCGTCCTCTGGCGCGAGGTGTTCGGCGGCGCCGCTCCGAAGCTCGATCCCCTGCCCCTGGCCGGAGAGCCGCTGGAACAGCACCTGTACCGATCGGCGGCCCGCTGGCTGCCCCTGCTGGCGGGCAGCGTCGCTGAGGGGGGGCCTGGAGGCGCCGCTCAAGCCAATCCCATGCCAGACGCCTCGCCCCTCAGTCCCGCGGCGCTCGCCCTGATCGCCCGGGGCCTGGGCCGTTATCGGGCGACCTTGTCGGTGAGCGGCGACACGTCGCCCGAGCTGACCATGCCGCGGGCCACCTGACCCAGGGCCATGCCGAGGGGGTAGCCGTTCTCGCGCCGGGCCACCGACAGGAGATTGGCGGGCAGGCGCAGGCCCAGCTTCTTCAGCACAGCGTCACCCAGCTCGGGGCGCTCCACGGTGCCGCAGGGCAGACCGGCGGGACTCAGCACCAGCAGCCGCTGGTGGTTGCCGTCATCGAGCTGGAGGGCGGCCTGCCACAGCGGGGCGGACTCCGGGATGGCGGGCAGGCTGGAGAGGGGCTGGAGATGGTCGCCCACCCGCTCCCTGTCCCAGCACTGCACCGGCAGGGTCTGCAGGGGGGCGTCGTCGATGACCCCCTGCCAGCGGCCCCGGTCGCAGACGAGCAGCCATTCCGCGGGGCCATTGGCGTCCTTGTCGGCTGGTGCGGCCCCTTCACCGGCCTCCGCGATCGGTGGGGCGGTGCCGAGACGGATCCGGCTCAGCTCCCGCAGGCTGGTGTCGGCCTCGAGCACCCGGAAGCGGCGCTGGGCCACATCCCTGACCTTGAGATCCTTGAGGGCCTGCTGGACGACCAGCATCTGCTTCTGGTTGCGGGCCGCCCCCAGGCCGAACCAGCCCAGCAGGATCAGCCAGGCCCCGCCGATGACGCCGCCCCGAAGCAGCAGCACCGTTCCCATCCCCACGGCGAACAGGGACAGGAACCGGCCGCAGGCATTGGCCACCTCCACACCCCGCCGCTGGCTGCCGGAAAACTCCCAGACCAGGGCCTTGACGATCAGACCCCCATCCAGGGGCAGTCCGGGCAGCAGGTTGAACAGCCCCAGGACCAGGTTGAGGGCGCCGAGCCGCTCCACCACCTGGCCGAGGACGGGGGTGAGGTGGCTGGCGGCATGGGTGGTCGCCAGCAGGCCGATGCCCAGCACCAGGCTCACCGCCGGTCCGGCCGCCGCCACCATCAGGGCACCGCGGGCGGTGGCGCATTCGCGCTCCACACTGGCCACCCCCCCCAGCAGGAAGAGGGTGATCGATTTCACCTTCACCCCCTGCTGCAGCGCCACCAGGGAATGGCCCAGCTCGTGCAGCAGCACGGAAACAAACAGGGCCAGGGAGGTGACCAGGGCCACGGCCCAGAGCGCCGCCGGCGAGAGCTGGCCGCGCAGGCTGAGGGCGTACTGCTGCTGGAACCCCAGGGTGGCCAGCAACAGGATCACGAACCAGCTCGGATGGATGCGCAGGGGAATGCCGCGGATCGTCAGCAATTGCCAGCCTTCACCCACGGGCACCGTCCGGGCAGTGATCCGGCCGTGGCCGGAATTATCGCGCCCATCCTAGAAAGGCAGCCCGGCCGACCTGGTTCTGATTTCCTCTCCGCTGCTGAAGGTCTGTGGGCTCAGGGAGCCGGCCCAAGCCACCGCCATCGCGGCTTTGGGGGTGGATGCGATCGGGGTCATCGCCGTTCCCAGCTCGCCCCGCTTCGTGCCGGCGGCACAACGCCCTGCGTTGTTCGCGGCCATGGCCGCCGGCGCTGCCGATTGCTTCGGTGTGCTGGTGGTGGCCGATCCCAGCGACGATCAGCTGGAGGAGCTCGGCCCGTGCCGGGGCCATGCGGTGGTCCAGCTGCATGGCAGTGAAACTGTGGAGCGCTGCCGCGAGCTGGCCCAGCTACTGGGTGGTGTGCGGCTCTGGAAGGCCCTGCGGGTGCGCTCCCCCGAGGATCTGGAGACGGCGACCGCCTACGCCGGTGTGGTGGAGGCCCTGTTGCTCGATGCCTGGCAACCGGGCCAGCTGGGGGGCACCGGGCACCGGATCCCCATCGCCTGGCTGGAGGGTTTCCGCCCGGCCTTCCCCTGGTGGCTGGCCGGCGGCGTCGGCCCCGAGACGGTGGCCGAGCTGCTGGACCGCCTGCAGCCCGACGGTCTGGATGCCTCCAGTGCCCTCGAGGATCGCCCCGGCGTCAAGAACCTGGCCCGGGTCGCGGCCCTGCTGGCGGCGATGCGTGGATCCACCACCGGTTGATTGGCGTTTGGCGCTGCCGGGTGCAGGATCGGTGCAGTCCGACATCTGGATCCCGTTGACCTTCCTTCGTCGCACCCTCAGCGTTCGTGCCGCCCTGCCCCTCGGCCTGCTTCTGCTGCTGGGGCCAGGGGCCGGCTCCAAAGCCCAGGACCTGGTGGGCTGCCAGCTGGTCCAGGGGACGCTGCAATGCGTCCCGGGAATCACGGCCGATCCCCAGCAGCAGATCCAGCTGTTGCGCCAGGAGATCGCCGGGGATCAGCAGATCGAAGGTGCGGTGGAGCAGCGGATCACCGGACTCAACCGGCTGTTGCTGCAGGGGGAAGCCCGTCAGGGGGCGCTGCTGCAGGCCATGGCCACGGCGGATGTTCTGGCCGCCCTGCCCCCCAGTGCATTCCACTGGTATCGCCTGGCCCCCGGCCGTCGCAACTGGCAGCTCATCCAAGGGGCCAGCGGCCCCAACTATGCCTTGACGCCGGCTGACGTGGCGTACCAGGTGATGGTGGTGGTGGCCGTTCCCACCGCCTCCGGCAGCCAACGCAGTGTCTCCCAGGTGGTGGGGCCGGTGATGGCCCGACCCGGATCCTGAACGCCGCTCAGCCGCTCAATTGCCGAGCAGCGACTCCTGCTGACGCACGAGCTCGAAGAACTCCTGCTTGAGGCTGGGGTCGTGGCGGAAATCACCGCGAACGACCGAATTCACCATGCTGGTCTGGGGTTCCTTCACCCCGCGCCATTTCATGCAGTAGTGCTGGGCTTTGACAAGGATCGCAAGGCCGAGGGGCTCGCAGAGCCGTTCGATCTCATCGGCTAAGATGATCACGGCCTCCTCCTGGATGTGGGGCCGTGAGAACACCCAGTCGGCCACCCGGGAGAACTTCGACAGACCGATCACCCGTTCACCGGGTTTGATCCCGATCCAGCAGTTGCCGAGGATCGGCACCAGGTGGTGGGAACAGGCGGAACGGATGGAGATGGGCCCCACCGTGTAGATCTCATCGAGCTGCTTCACGTTGGGGAAGCTGGCGATCTTGGGTTGCTCGTGGTAGCGCCCCTTGAAGACCTCGTGGAGGTACATCTTGGCCACCCGTTCGGCCGTCTCCTCGGTGTTGTGGTCGTTCTCAATATCGATCACCAGACTGCGCAGCAGTTCGCGCACCTTGCCGGCGACCTCAATCTCCAACTGGTCGAGCTCACCCTCGCGCAGATGCTCCGAGATGTTGTCGTTGGCCAGAAACGGCACACCTTCCTTCTGCAGTCGCTCGCGGATCCGCAGGCTGACGGGAATTGGAGTCGTGACGGAAGCGGCCTGACGGGCGCTGAGGCCGCTGGGGAGGGTGGATGTCATAAGGGGGGTTAGAAGGCTCCGGCGGCTGGCATCAGGGTGAGGTCCTCAACCGTCTGGCTGTGGGGCTGCCGCGCAAGGTAAAGCAGGGAATCAGCCACCTGCTCTGCGCAAAGCATGGCACGTCGGTCGAAGGAGCTGTGGACGGTTTCACTGTCCCAGAGAGGTGTATTCACCGCCCCCAGGGTGAGGGTGCTCACCGCGATGCCGGCGGCCCGTTCCTCGGCCTCAAGGCAGCGGCTGAAGGAGGCCAGGGCGGCCTTGCTGACGCAGTAAGCGCCCCAGTCCGGGAAGGCATTCCTGGCGGCATGGCTGCTGACGTTGATGATCCGTCCGCCTCCGGCCTGGCGCAGGCCGGGCAGCACCGCCAGGCAGACCTGGAAGACGCTGGTGAGATTGAGCTGCAGGAGCCACTGCCAGCGTTCGAGGGGCATGGCCGCCAGGGGGCCGGTCCAGGCGGCACCGGCGTTGTTGATCACCACCGAAGGGCTCAGCCCCCGCCCGAGCAGCTCGGCCATCGCCCCAGGGATGGCCTCCGCCTGAGCCAGGTCGAAGGCCAGGGTTTCGACGCGCCGTCCCAACCGCCGCAGCTCCCCGGCGAGGTCGTCAAGGTCGGCACCGCTGCGGGCCACCAGCAGGAGGTCGTAGCCCTCAGCGGCAAAGCGACGGGCGGCGGCGGCGCCGATGCCGCGGGAGGCACCGGTGATCAGGGCGGCGGTCAACGGACGAATGGGCAGTGAGACAACCCTACGGGGCGAGAGCGGGATCCGTTGCCGCCCCCTCCAGGACCTGGCCCATGCGCCGGAACTTGGCGTAGCGGGCGTTCACCAGATCGGATTCGCTGCAGGTCTGCAGCTCGGCGAGCTGGTCCAGCAGGGCCGTGCGGAGGGTCTCGGCGGCCTGCATCGGTGCCCAGTGGTTGCCCCCGGAGGGCTCCTTCAGCAGGGCATCCACCAGCCCCAGCTGCAGCAGGTCGGCACCGGTGATGCGCAGGGCCTCGGCGGCGGCGGGGGCCTTGGCCGCATCGCGCCAGAGGATCGAGGCACAGGCTTCGGGGCTGGCCACGGTGTAGACGCTGTGCTCGAACATCAGCAGCCGGTCGGCCACGCCGATGCCGAGGGCACCGCCGGAGCCCCCTTCCCCGATCACCACGGCGATGATCGGCACCCGCAGGCGGAACATCTCACGCAGGTTCACGGCGATCGCCTCCCCCTGGCCCTCCTCCTCGGCCTTGACGCCGGCGTAGGCCCCGGGGGTGTCGATGAAGCTGAGGATCGGCAGGCGGAAGCGGTCGGCGTGGTCCATCAGCCGCAGCGCCTTGCGATAGCCACCGGGCGAGGCCATGCCGAAGTTGCGGGCCACGTTCTCCTTCATGTCCCGGCCCTTCTGGTGGCCCAGCAGCACCACGGGCTGGTCGCCGATGCGACCCACGCCGCCCACCAGGGCGCGGTCGTCGTTGCCGCGGCGGTCGCCGTGCAGCTCGATCCACTCGTCGGTGATGACCTGGATGTAGTCGAGGGTGCTGGGCCGCTGGGGGTGGCGGGCCACCTGGATCTTCTGGGCCGGGCTGAGGGAACTGAAGATCTCCTCCCGGCGCCGGGTGGCGAGGGTTTCCAGCTGCAGCAGCTGCTGGCTCACATCGACCTCGGAATCGCGGGCCAGCTGGCGGATCTGCTCGATCTGCTCCTCCAGCTCCACCAGCGGTTTCTCGAAGTCCAGCAGGACGCGGCGGGCCATGGTTGGAGGTGCAGGGGACGGATCAGGCGGAGGGGAAATCAGGTGGAGGAGAGGCTGGGGACCGGAGCAGGACGCTCCAGGCCCAGGGCCTGGAAACCGTGGCGAAGCGAGGCGGCGCCGATGAGGTCCATCTTCTCCAGGGTGATGTTGTTGCGGCCCCAGCTGAAGTTGGTGTGCAGGCCTTCGAACTCCAGCAGCATCGCTTCGGCGAAGCAGGCGAACATCTCGCGCTGGGGGTTGGCCATGTCCGCTGCCTCCATCATCTGCCAGCCGATATCGGACCCGAAGGCCACGATGCCCCCCTTGAGGACGTGGATGCCATCGCCGCTGGCCTTGGTGTCCAGATTCTTGGGGTAACCGCCATCGATCATCAGGCAGGGGCGGCGCAGGCGGCTGGGATCGAGGCTGCTGGCCTGGGCCAGGCTGGCGACCCACACCACCACATCCGCCTCCTCCAGGGCCTCCTCCAACGCAAGGATGCGACCACCGCCCAGCTCCTGCTGGAGATCGGCCAGTGGCTGGGGACGGCGGGCCACCAGCAGCAGTTCCTGCACGCCGGTGCGCTGGGAGAGCCAACGGCAGACGGCACTGCCGATGTCACCGGTGGCGCCCACCACGGCCACCTGGGCCCGCCGCAGGTCAATGCCCAGCCTTGGCGCATTCTCTTCCACCTGGCGGCAGATCACCCAGGCGGTGTGGGTGTTGCCGGTGGTGAACCGCTGCCAATCCAGGGTGGTGGCTCGCACCTGCTGTTCACTGAGCAGCTTGAAATCCTCGAAGATGATCGAGGTGAAGCCACCGAGGGCGGTGATGTCGATGCCGTTCTTCTGGGCCAGCTCCATGGCATTCAGCACCTTGCGCTTGGCCGTCTTGAAGCGGCTCAGCATTTCCGGGACGAACACCGAATCGATGTAGGCCCCTTCAATGCGCTTGCCCGTGGGGCTGGTGACGCTGATCCTCTCCACCAGCTGGGGGGGAGCACTGCACCACATGTCCAGATCCCCGTCGGCGTACTCCTCAAAGCCAAGGCCTCGCGCCAGATTGCGCGCCGACTCAAAGCTGGTGGAATGACCGATGAGGCCGAACATGCAGGAACAGGAAAGCGGCGGCGAGAGCGGGGCCGGATGTCGCCGACGCTACATCCTCCTCCGATGGGAGCGAGCGGTTCGGCTCAGCCCACCAGTGCCGCTGCAGCCATGCGGGCGATCTCCCGAGGGGTGAAGCCGATGTCCGTGAGGGCGTCCTGGTAGGCGATCAGGAAATCCTCGATCAGGTCTTCCTTCTCCATGTGCAGGACGGCGGCATCGGCGGCCACCCGATCCAGCATGCGACGGACGTGGGGAAGGTTGTCGCGGTTGGCCTGCTCCAGCTCGGCGCGGGACTCCTCGAGGTGGGCCTTGAGCCACTCCTGGCCGTAGTTGAGGTGGGTGTACTCATCCTTGACCACCCCCTCGGTGATCTTGCGGGCGAAAGGATCGGCCACAGGAATATAGATGTGATAGGCCGAGATGGCGAAGGCTTCAATCAGCAGGGCCTGAATCAGCAGACAGGTGACCACCTTGCCGTCCTTCAGGGCCGCCTGGAAGTTGTTGCGCAGGGGGGAGAAGAACTCCTGGGCGAAGGGCATGTCGGCGGTGACGCCCAGGTTGTTGGCGCAGGCGGTGAAGCCCTTCATGTGCTTCAGCTCCATGCGGGCCAGACGGGTCAGCTCTTCGGCCTGGTCGGGAAGCAACGTTCCCAGCGACATGTAGTTGTCATGGGCTTCCTGCTCGCCTTCGATCACGATCGCGTTGATGCGGCTGTAGGCGTCCTTGTAGGCGGCGGCGGTGAAGTCGGGAAGCTCACTCCCCTCGAACGGGCCTGAGGGATCCAGTGCCGAATCGACAGACGTGGTGGTTTCGAGGGTGGGCATGGGAACCACAGGCTCAGGCAATCAGACGACTCTAGTCATGGTCTGCCGGAAGTCGGCGGCCAGTTGCTGCGCACCAGGGCGTCCAGGCGCCGCTCCCAGCTGCCCACCAGGCGCAGGAAGAGCTTGCGGCCAAGGTCGTCGCTGGCATCACGGGGATCCCCGATGACCCCGCTGCTGCTCAGTTCCTCCGTGCGCCAGGAGCAGGGGCAGGCCCCCTCCAGGCTCCAGCCGGTGGGCGGGGGGGAGGGGGCCAGTCCGTCGGCGGCGGGCAGGGCGCCGACGGTGGCCGGCTCGAGGAACAGCATCAGGCTGGTCTCGGCCAGGCCGGCATGCAGCCCCGTGCTGCGTTCAGGTTCGGGAATCAGTTCCGCCAGGCCATCGGCACCACGCCAGAGGAAACAGGGCAGGACCGCCAGGCCGGGTTCCAGCACCCGCAGCTCCCTCGCCGCCGCCTCCAGCAAACCGATCTGGCCGCCGTGGGCGTTGAAGAGCACCAGCCGCTGGAAGCCCGCCGCCGCGATCCCCCTGCCCACGCTGCGCACCAGCTCAATCACCAGATCGGCGGGCAGGCTGAGGGTTCCGGGGAACCCAAGGTGCTCCGGAGAAAAGCCGATGCTCTGCAGCGGTAGCCGCCAGATCGGCAGGTCGGGGTCGAGCCGCTCCAGCACCGCCTCAGCCACCCGTTCGGCGAACAGGCCATCGGTGCCCAGGGGCAGCAGGGGCCCATGCTGCTCGATGGCACCGAACGGCCAGACCACTGTGCTGCCCGGTCGGGAGGCCTGCTCACGCACCGCCGTCCAGCTGAGACTGGCGAGGCGTCGCTCGGTGCTGGGGGGCATCGGCGGGGGGAGGACGGGCCTCAACGGGTGATTCGTACAGTGTGGAGCCCCGTGCTTCGCTGAGGACCTCCATGGCAGGAATCGGCAACCCCGCGCCGCGTCAGCCCCGGAACCCCGCCCAGCGCCCCATGCCGCCGGCGCGGCCTACCGGGTCGGCCCCGGCGCCGCTGCGCAAGCCCCCCCAGGTGTTGATGATCAAGAAGGAGGAGGAGGTGGTGGCCGAAGCCCCCTCCGCTCCTGCCGCGTCGAGCCCGGTCGCGCCGCCGGTGCGGCCGCCCTCGTCCGCCCCGGCGGACGAGGACCTCTTCAGCATGGACGGCCTCGAGGGCCTCACCATGGCCGACTTGCTCGGCCCGGCGCCCGATCGCCGCGGCGGTTCGGCCGGTGCGGCCACCCGTGGTGCCGCTGCCGCCGACGCCTCCCCTGCGGCGGCGTCCCGCCAGGCCCGCACCGTGGATGACTTCGATTTCGACGAGGAGGCCTTCCTCGCCGCCCTCGATGAGAACGCTCCGGTCGGCACCACCGGTGAGGTGGTCAAGGGGGTGGTGATCGGCATGGAAAGCGACGGCGTCTATGTGGACATCGGCGGCAAGGCCCCCGGCTTCATGCCCAAGAGCGAGTGCGGCCTCGGGGTGATCACCAACCTCAAGGAGCGCTTCCCCAAGGGCTTGCCGATCGAGGTGCTCGTCACCCGCGAGCAGAACGCCGATGGCATGGTGACCATCAGCGCCCGCGCCCTCGCCCTGCGCCACAGCTGGGAGAAGGTGCGCCAGCTGGAGAAGGAGGGCAAGGTGGTGCAGGTCAAGGTGAGTGGTTTCAACCGCGGTGGCGTCACCTGCGATCTGGAGGGGCTGCGCGGCTTCATCCCCCGCTCCCAGCTGAACGCCGGTGAGAACCATGAGGCCCTCGTCGGCCAGACCCTGGGGGTCGCTTTTCTGGAGGTCAACGCCGAGACCCGCAAGCTGGTGCTTTCCGAGAAGCGGGCCGCCACCGCCGCCCGCTTCGCCACCCTGGAGGTGGGGCAGCTGGTGGAAGGTCATGTGGCGTCGGTCAAGCCCTACGGCTACTTCGTCGATCTGGGCGGCGTCAGCGGCCTGCTGCACCACTCCTGCATCACCGGCGGCGTCCTGCGCGACCTGCGCGAGGCGTTCCAGCAGGGGGAACCCATCAAGGCCCTGATCACCGCCATCGACCCCGCCCGGGGCCGCATCGCCCTCAACACGGCCCTGCTGGAAGGGCCTGCCGGCGAGCTGCTGATCGCCAAGGACACGGTGATGGCCGAGGCCGAGGACCGGGCCCATCGGGCCCGGTCGCTGCTGCGCCAGCAGGAACAGGACGCGGGATGAGCAGAGCGTTGCAGGCGCCTGGCCCTGACTGGGAACTCGACTATTACTCCAGGCCGATCCTGGAGGCCGATGGCAAGAAGCGCTGGGAACTGCTGATCTGCACCACGGCCGGGCTGCAGCCGGCGCCGGACCCCTTCCGCTGGTCGATGGCGTGCCCGGCCGCCAGCGTCAATTCCCAGTGGTTGCGGGGGGCCATCGAAGCGGCCATCCAGGACGCCGCCGCCCAGGGCTACGGCCCACCGCGGCGGCTGCGCTGCTGGCGCGGCTCGATGCGCGCCATGGTGCAGCGGGCCGCTGAAGGGCTTGGCCTGGAGCTGGTGCCGAGCCGGCGCTGCTACGGCCTGGTGGAGTGGCTGCAGGAGCGGCAGGCGACTGTCTACCCCCAGGAGCCGGGTTACATGGCCGGTCCCCTGGCCCCGCCGCCACAACCGATCGCACCCGTGGCACTGCCCCTGCCGGAGGCGGCCCGGGGCGACAGCTGGAGCTGGGCCACGCTCAGCGCCGCCACCCTGGCCGAAGCGGCCGGCTGGGAGATTGCCTTCCCCGGCCTGGTGGCCCTGCCCGAGGGCCTGGATCCCACCACTCCCGTGCCGGGGATCCGGCTGTTCAGCCGCCGGCGGGCCCTGGCCATCGCCGGCTGGCTGTCCGGCCTGGAGCCGGCGCGGCTGGAGGTCTGCGCCAGTCAGCTGGTGCTGGAGGCCGGGCTTGAGGACCGCTGGATCCTGGCCCGCCTGCCGGAGGAGGAAGCGCGGCTGGCCAGTGTGGCCCTGACGGAAGCCCGGCAGCGGGCCGGCGGCCTGCAGTTCATCGCCATCCAGGCGAGCGAGGAGGCGCCCGCCCTCGAAGGCTTCTGGCTGCTGCGGGACCTGCCGGATGGCTGAGGCGCTCGAGTCCCCTTTCGAGCGGCCCGATGCGGGCTTCAACGACCTGCCTGGCTGGACCTGGGTGGGCACCTACGGCGGCCAGTACCTCCAGTGCGACCTGCTGGCCGGCTTTGAACATGGCTTCTTCACCCGCCAGTGGCAGGGCCGTCAGCCGGAGGAGCTGGCCGGGGAGATCAGTGCCGGTGTGAGTGTGCACCGCACCCGCCAGGTGCATGGCGGCACGGTGCTGGTTGCTGGGGAGGCCGAGGGGGCCCCCTGGCCGGAGGCCGATGGACTGTGCAGCGATGGCGGCGGCCAGAGCCTCTGGGTGTGCGGCGCCGACTGCACACCGGTGCTGATCGTCGATCCCGCCGGCGGCCGGGTGGCGGCCTGCCACGCCGGCTGGCGTGGCGTCGCGGCGCGGATCGTGCCGGCGGCGATCGAAGCGCTGGAGGCGGACGGGGCCAGCCGTGAGCAATTGCTGGTGGCGCTCGGGCCGGCCGTGGACGGCCTCCGCTACCAGGTGGAGCGCTCCGTCACCCTGCAGGTGGCAGCCTCCCTGGACGCCGGGGCCCCTGACCCGGCACCGGATGGCGCCCTGGAGGATCTCCAACGCTGCGGTGCCTTGCTGCTGGATCCGGAACCCGGCCGGGATCGGCTGGACATCCGCCGGGCCACGGCGCTGCAGCTGGAGCGGCTGGGGCTGGGGCCGGAGCGGATCGCCCTCTGCCCGCTCTGCACGGCGGCCGAACCGCTGCTGTTCCATTCCTGGCGCCGTGATCAGGTCAAGGCCGTGCAGTGGAGTGGGGTGGTGTCCCAGGCAGGGGTGTCCCGCAGAGGCTGAGGGCCACCGCCTCCGCCACCTTGATGCCGTCGATCGCCGCCGAGAGGATGCCACCGGCGTGGCCTCCCCCTTCCCCCGCGGGGAACAGCCCCGGGGTGTTGAGGCTTTCCAGCCGCGTCGGGTGACGCTGCAAGCGCAGGGGCGAGGAGGTGCGGGTCTCGACGCCGGTGAGCAGGGCGCCTTCCATCGCATAGCCGGGGATGCGGCGGGCGAAAACAGGCAGGGCCTCCCGGATCGCCCCAAGCACATAGTCCGGCAGGCAGCCATCAAGGCTGCCGAAGCGCAGGCCGGGTTGGTACGACCCCTCCACCGCCTCCGGGGGTGGCTCCCGGCTGGCTCGACCGGCCAGGAAGTCCCCCAGCCACTGGGCCGGTGCCCGGTAGTCGCCGCCGCCGGCGCGGAAGGCCTGCTGTTCCCAGTGGCGCTGGAAGGCCATCCCAGCCAGGGCCTCCCCCCCCGGCGCGCCGTAGGGCGCCAGATCCTCCTGGGTCACGGGCACCACCAGGCCGCTGTTGGCATTGCGCTCCTGGCGGGAGTGCTGGCTCATGCCGTTGGTGACGACGCAGCCCTCCTCCGAGGTGGCGCCCACCACCAGGCCGCCGGGACACATGCAGAAGCTGTAGACGCTGCGGCCGGCGTTGGCTTCGCCGTTGCAGTGGTGCACAAGCTTGTACTCGGCGGGGCCGAGGCGCGGATGGCCGGCGGCCTCCCCCCAGCGGGCCCGGTCGACCAGGGCCTGGGGATGCTCGATCCGCACCCCGACCGCGAACGGTTTCGGCTCCATGGCGACCTCCAGCCCGTGCAGCATCAGAAAGGTGTCGCGGGCGCTGTGGCCCGGCGCCAGCACGAGATGCCGGGTGGGGATGGCCGTGCCGTCAGCCAGGCGCACACCGGCCAGCTGCCGGTCGGACCCGCCCTCCAGGACCAGCGCGACCACGTGCTGGCCGAAGCGGACCTCACCGCCCAGGGCCTCGATCCGGGCCCGCAGCCCCCGCACCACCGTGGCCAGCTTGAAGGTGCCGATGTGGGGATGGTGCAGGGTGAGGATGTCGGGATCGGCCCCGGCCTCCACCAGTTCTTCGAGCACCTTGCGGATGTAGGTGGGGTCCTCGCTCACCTGGCTGTAGAGCTTGCCGTCGGAGAAGGTGCCCGCGCCCCCCTCGCCGAACTGGGCATTGGAGCCGGGATCGAAGCGGCGCCGTCCCTGCCAGAAGCCGAAGGTGTCCGCCGTGCGCTCCTTCACCACCTTGCCCCGCTCCAGCAACAGGGGCCGCCAACCCATCTGGGCCAGCAGCAGGGCGGCGAAGTAGCCGCAGGGGCCGGCGCCCACCACCACCGGGCGGATCGCCGTGCTCGCCCCATCGGCCCGGGCCACGGGCCGGTAGCGGCTGTCCGGGGTGGGACGCAGGTGGGGGTCGCCGGCGAAGCGGCGCAGCAGGCGGCGCCTGGCGCCTCCCTCGAGCTCAAGGTCGAGGCAGTACACCAGCGAGATCGCCCCCCGCCGCCGGGCATCGACGCTGCGTTTGACCAGCTGGTGGCGGCGCAGTTCACCGGGCGCCAGCCGCAGCCGCAGGGTGATGGCCGCCTCCAGATCGGCGGCGCTGTGATCAAGCGGCAACTTCAGCTCGCTGAGGCGCAGCACGGCCGGCGCAGGCAGGGGTCTGCTGGCGTTCTAGGGCACGGCGCCGCAAGAGGTGCCATGGTGGAAGCTGATCGAGGTTGGGGCCGGCGTTCTGATGGGTCTGGCTCACTGTCCCCTCTGCATGGGTCTGGCGGCGCTCTGCGTGGTGCGCTGCAGCGCCCACGCCCTGCTGCTCTGGCGCCTCTGGGCCCCACCCTTGGGCGCCCCCTCAGTCCGGCTGCGTCAGGCGTCCTGCTGAGGCGGCCCTGTCCATTTCGGCCTCCATGGCGGCGATGGCGATGCGGGTGGGCACCACCGCATCGGGGTTGAGGCTGATGGAGTCGATGCCCTCCTCCACCAGGAAACGGGCGAAATCGGGGTAGTCGCTGGGGGCCTGGCCGCAGATGCCGATCTTGCGGCCGCAGCGCCGGGCCGTGCGGATGGCCAGGCGGATCATCTCCTTGACCGTGGGGTGCCGCTCGTCGAACAGGTCCGCCACCAGGGCGGAGTCCCGGTCGAGCCCCAGGGTCAGCTGGGTGAGGTCGTTGGAGCCGATCGAGAAGCCGTCGAAGCGCTCGGCGAAGGCCGCGGCGCCGATCACGTTGCTGGGCAGTTCACACATCACGTACACCTCCAGGCCGTCCTTCCCCCGCACCAGCCCTTCGGCGGCCATGACCTCCAGCACCCGGTCCCCCTCCTCGGGGGTGCGGCAGAAGGGGACCATCGGGATGACGTTGCGCAGCCCCATGGATTCCCGCACCCGGCGCAGGGCCTGGCATTCCAAAGCGAAAGCGGCGCGGAAGGCCGTGGCGTAATAGCGGGACGCCCCCCGCCAGCCGATCATCGGGTTTTCCTCGGCCGGCTCGAAGGCCGATCCGCCCAGCAGACGCGCGTACTCGTTGCTCTTGAAGTCGGAGAAGCGCAGGATCACCGGCCGGGGATGGAAGGCGGCGGCGATCCGGGCCATGCCCTGGCTCAGCAGGTCGACGTAGTAGTCGGACGGGGTGTCGTATCCCGCGACCAGCTCGGCGATGGCCGCCCGGTCGGCCGCCGCCGTCACCCGCTCGGGCTGCAGCAACGCCATCGGGTGCACCCGGATGTGGTTGGCGATGATGAACTCCAGCCGGGCCAGCCCCACCCCGTCGCAGGGGATCGAGGCCAGGTGGAAGGCCTCCTCGGGGTTGCCCACGTTGATCAGGATCCGGGTGCGGGTGGCGGGCAGGTCGCCGATGGCCTGCTCCTCCACCCGGAAGGGCAGGGCGCCCCGGTACACGTGGCCCACATCACCCTCGCAGCAGCTCAGGGTGATGCTGTCGCCGTCGCCGATGCGGCTGGTGCCGTCGCCGGTGCCGACGATCGCCGTCAGGCCCATCTCCCGGGCGATGATCGCCGCGTGGCAGGTGCGGCCCCCCTGGTCGGTGACCACACCGCTTGCCTTGCGCAGGATCGGCTCCCAGTCGGGGTCGGTGCGGCGGGTGACCAGCAGGTCGCCGTCCATGAACCGGGCGATCTCGCCGGGATCGCTGATCACCCGGGCCCGGCCACTGCTCACCGAGGCGCCGATGGCCCGGCCGCTGGTGATCTCTTCGGCCCTGTGCGGCTCCAGGTGCCAGCTGCGCAGCACCGCCCCGCCCCGGCGGGATTCCACCGTTTCCGGCCGGGCCTGGAGGATGAACAGCTGGCCGCTGAGGCCGTCCTTGGCCCACTCGATGTCCATCGGGGTGGGCACGCCGCGGCGTTCGCCGTAGTGGCGTTCGATCACGCAGGCCCAGCGCGCCAGCGTCAGCGCCTCCCCGTCGCTGAGGGCGAAGCGCCGGCTGTCCTCCGGGGACACGGCCTCATTGCGCACCGCCCGGCCATCGCCGCCGCCGGGGTCGGCATAGACCATGCGCAGGGCCTTGCTCCCCAGCCGCCGGCTCAGGATCGGGGCGAACCCCTGCTCCAAGGTGGGCTTGAAGATCAGCCACTCATCCGGGTTCACGGCCCCCTGCACGACGTTCTCCCCCAGCCCGTAGGCGGCGGTCAGCAGCACGGCGTCGCGGAAGCCGGTTTCGGTGTCGATGCTGAACATCACCCCGGAACTGGCCAGATCGGAGCGCACCATGCGCTGCACCCCGATCGAGAGGGCCACCTCCAGGTGATCGAAGCCGTGCTGCTGGCGGTAGGCGATGGCCCGATTGGTGAACAGCGAGGCGTAGCAGCGCCGGCAGGCCGCCAGCAGCGCCGCTTCCCCCTCCACGTGCAGGTAGGTCTCCTGCTGCCCGGCGAAGCTGGCCTCCGGCAGGTCTTCGGCCGTGGCACTGGAGCGCACCGCCACGGCGGCGGGGACGCCGCTGGAGGCCATCGCGGCGGCCAGCTCCCGGTAGGCCGCCACGATCGCCTCCGCCAGGGGCGGCGGCAGCTCCGCCCCACCCAGCAGCGCCCGGGCCCCCTGGCCAGCCGCCTGCAGGGCCGCCAGGTCGTTGGTGTCGAGGCCGTCGAGCAGGGCGGCAAGGGCGGGCCTGAGCCCGTTGGCGCTGATGAACAGGCGGTAGGCGGCGGCCGTGGTGGCGAATCCCCCCGGCACCTGGACGCCCACAGGCCCCAGCTGCTGGATCATCTCCCCGAGGGAGGCGTTCTTGCCGCCCACCTCGGCGATGGATTCCAGGCCGACCTGTGCCAGGGGCACAACGAGCTGATCGGAGTTGCCCATCCCCTTCGCCCTGACTGTCCCAAATCTGGAGCCGCGACCCCCTTCCGGCCGCAGGCTGTGATGTTCTCGCATGGGGTCTGGCAGGCCGCCAACCACCCATGGACTCAGGGGTCGGAGGGGGGCGGGCCGGGTTCGGGCAGCAGCTGGGCCAGCAGACCGGCTCCCATCAGGATTCCCCCCAGGGTGAGCGCCAGGCCGCGGTTGGCGGCGGCCGGGCCCTCCATCCAGGTGCCGGCGGCTAAGAAGGCCCCGCCGAGCAGCAGGGTGGGCACCAGCACGATGCCCTTGGCGGTGCGGTTGAGGCTCATGGGCAGGCCTCCGCCGTGGCCAGGCCGGCCTCGATCAGGCCGGTGGCGATGTCGGCGCCGCTGGAGAGCAGGCTCACCTGGGCCAGCAGCGTGCCATCCCGCTGGCCCATGGGGCGCAGATTCACCTTGGTGCGGCGGGGCAGGGCCTGCCGCAGCCAGGCGGTCGCCTGCTGCTCCTGCTCCGCCACCAGTTCCATGCAGGCCAGCTCGACGGCATAGCTGCGGTTTCCATCCCCCACCTGCAGCAACGTGCCGCTGCGCACCTGGAACACCTCCGCCGCCGCCGCCGCGCCGGGCCAGGCGAGCAGCAGGGCCAGCAGGATCCCGAGCAGGCTCAGAGTTTGGCGCCGCAACTGGGACAGAAGAGGTGGGCGCTGGCCGTGGTGCTGCCGCAGGCATTGCATTGGCGGATCGTGTCGATGGCGAGTTCGGGATGGCTGGGCAGACCCACCATCTGGGCGTTGCTGGCTCCCGGGGGCACCATCGGGTAGCAGTTCTCGTTGCGCCGAACGCGCACGTCGACGAACACCGGACCGGGGTGGGCCAGGGCCTCGGCAAGGCCCGAGTGCAGCTGGGCCCGGTCGGTGATGCCGATGCCCTTGACCCCGAAGGCCTCCGCCAGGGCGGGGAAGTCCGGCATGCCGCCGGTCATCTCGGAGCTGGAGTAGCGCTCCTCGTAGAAGCTTTCCTGCCACTGGCGCACCATGCCCTGCCACCCGTTGTTGAGCACCACCACCTTCACCGGCAGCTGGTACTGGCTGAGGGTGCCCAGTTCCTGGATATTCATCAGGATGCTGGCGTCCCCGGCCACGCAGATCACCCGCTCGTCGGGGAAGGCGGTCTGGACGCCCATGGCGGCGGGCATGCCGAAGCCCATGGTGCCCAGGCCGGCACTGCTGATCCAGCGACGGGGTCCGTTGCGCAGGAACTGGGCTGCCCACATCTGGTGCTGGCCCACATCGGTGGTGAAGAACGCCTCCGGGGCCAGTTCCCGCAGGGCGATGACCACCTCCTGGGGGGCGATCTCGCCGGCGGGCTGGGGGATCACCAGGGGGTAGTGGTGTTTCCAGGTGTCGATGCGCTCCAGCCAGGCATCGGTGCGGCGGTTGGAGCTTTCGCCGACGGAGGCCTGCAGCAGGGCCTCAAGGGCCAGGCGGACATCGGAGACGACCGGCACCTCGGGCACCCTGTTCTTGCCGACTTCGGCCGCATCGATGTCGATGTGGATCACCTGGGCCCGGGGGGCGAAGCTGTCGAGGCGGCCGGTGACGCGGTCATCGAAGCGGGCACCGACGGCGATCAGCAGATCGCATTCGGTGACGGCGAAATTGGCGTAGGCGGTGCCGTGCATGCCCAGCATGCCCACCGCCAGGGGATGGTTCTCGTCGAAGGCCCCCTTGCCCATCAAGGTGGTGGTGACCGGCAACCGGAACCGTTCCGCCAGCTGATGCACTTCGCCATGGGCGTCGGAGGCGATGGCACCGCCCCCCACGTACAGAAGGGGGCGCCGGGCCTGGCGGATCAGGGCCAGGGCAGCCTCGATGGCTTCCGGCCTGGGGGCCGGCGGACGCTTGAAGCCCGAGGGGATCGCCGATCCCGGGGCCACCGGGGTGTAGTCGAACTCCTCGGCACCAACATCTTTAGGCACATCGATCAGCACCGGCCCCGGCCGGCCGCTGGCGGCAATCAGGAAGGCTTCGGCCACGATGCGGCCGATGTCGGCCGGGTCGCGCACCACCCAGGAGTGCTTCACGATCGGCAGGGTGATGCCGAAGATGTCGGTTTCCTGGAAGGCATCGGTGCCGATCGCGGCGCGGGGCACCTGCCCGGTGATGACCACCATCGGCACCGAATCCATCTGGGCGGTGGCGATGCCGGTGACCAGGTTGGTGGCGCCAGGGCCGGAGGTGCCGAAGCAGACGCCCACCTTGCCGGTGGCACGGGCGTAGGCGTCGGCGGCGTGGGTGCCGCCCTGCTCGTGGCGCACCAGGATGTGCTTCAGCCAGCCCCGGGACTCGGCCTTGTGGAGCTCGTCGTAGATGGGCAGGATCGCCCCACCCGGGTAGCCGAAGATGTGCTTCACCCCGTGGCGGTGCAGGGCATCCATGAGGGCGTAGCCGCCGCTGACCCGCATCGGTGCCGACGCCTCCAGGGCCTCCTCAGGGGCGTAGACGGCGGCTGTCTGCCCTGCGGCGGCTGATGGCCCTGCGGCGGCTGTGGTGGGGGGAAGGGGCGTGAGCGTCACGGCGGCGGCTGGGACTGGCGAGGGGGAACGGGGTCGTCAGGATGGAAGGCCGAAGCACCCGGAAGGCAAGACGCCGGGCAACGGTCTGGACACCATCAGCGGAAGACACCCAGGTTAGGTCGCTGCAGGGTGATTGGGTTGCGCTGGCGGCGGCTCTCCGCCATGGCCCGCAACACCCGGGCCGGGTCCATCCAGGCGCCCCGGTAGCGCATGCCCCAGTGCAGGTGCGGGCCGGTGGTGCTGCCCGTCAGGCCGACGTGGGCGATCACCTGGCCGGTGGCCACCCGCTGGCCCACCCGCAGCAGCACGTTGCCGCTGCGGTAGACGCCGTTGCCGGCCTGGCCACTGAGGTGGCAATAAATGTGCTCATAGCTGCCCGAGCGGATCACCAGTCCGTTGCCGCAGCCGCCGTCGACGATCACCTCGCTCACTGTCCCCGTCCACCAGCTGCGGATCGGAGACCCCAGGGGGGCGGCGATGTCGATGCCGTAGTGGGGCCTGACGTCGCCGCTGAGGGGGTGGGAGCGCATGCCGAAACCGCTCGTGTAGCCCGCGAAGCTGGCCACCGGAAAGGCACCCCGGCCCCAGAGGCTGGCGTTGCGGGCTTCGGCGGGCAGACCCTGGCTGCTCAGGCCCAGGGTCGCCGCGATCACCAGCGACCGGCCCCGCAGACGGGGACGCCGGGGGCGATCAGAGCAGTCCGAGGGCATGAAGCGGGCCTTGACCGGTGAGCAATTCCAGCAGAAAAGCGGAAAATCCGACCATCGCCAGGCGACCATTCCACACCTCGGAGCTGGTGTTCCAGCCCCAGGCCCATTTGTCCTGGGGGTAGAGCTTCACCTTCTTGGGCAGCTGGGCCGCCATGTCGAGGTTCACCTCCGGGCCCGCCATGGCCTCGTGCACCAGGTCGGCGAGGCCCTGGATGAAGGTGGGATCGGTGTCGAGGGCGGGCACCCGACGGAAGTGGGTGATGCCGGCTTCGGTGGCGATCTCCCTGTACTCGATGTCGATCTCCTCGAGGGTCTCGATGTGCTCGCTCACGAAGCTGATCGGCACCACCACCAGCTCCTTGACGCCCTGCTCGCCCAGCTCCCGCAGGGCATCCTCGGTGTAGGGCTTGAGCCATTCCACCGGTCCCACCCGGCTCTGGTAGGCCAGGGTGGAGGGGTTGGCATGGCCCAGCAACTCCTCCAGTCGCTGCATCACCAGGACGGCACAGGCCTCGATCTCCTTCTGGTAGGGGTCTCCCGCCTCCTCCACGTAGCTCTTGGGCACCCCGTGGGCACTGAAGAAAATGTGGGCCGCTTCCGGCGTGCCGGAGGCGCCGACCTCCCGGGCAATCAGCCCGGCCATGGCATTGATGTAGCCGGGATGGTCGTACCAGCTGCGGATGCAGCGGATCGGCAGGCGCCGGAAGGCCGGGTCGGCCTGGCGCAGCCGCTGCAGTTCCCGGAAGCTGGAGCCGCTGGTGCTGATCGAGAAATGCGGGTACAGGGGCAGCACAACCACCTCCTCCACACCGTCGGCCTTGATGTCGCCCACGGCCGATTCGGTGAAGGGATGCCAGTAGCGCATCGCCACGTAGCTGGTGGCGTCGACCCCTTCCTGTCGCAGGCGGCTCTGCAGCTCCCTGGCCTGTTGCTCGGTGATGCGCCGCAGGGGGGAACCGCCGCCGATGGAGCGGTAGGCCTCCTTTGATTTGCCGCTGCGCAGGGTGCTGATCAGCCAGGCCAGGGGTTTCTGCAGCGCCGGCGTGGGCAGACGGATGATCTCCGGATCCGAGAACAGGTTGTAGAGGAAAGGCCCGACATCCTCGATCCGTTCCGGACCGCCGAGGTTCAGCAGCAGCACGCCGACCCTGGCCATGCTTCCTATCAGAAACGATGAGCGTAACGCCGCCCACCGCCGCCAGGCGCCGCCTTGGCAAGGAACCACACCCTGGCGGCCCGGAGATGGCCTGGGTAGGTTCCGGCTCAGGTCCCTGCCTGCCGCGCCATCGCCCTGGCCGCCCTGCCATCGCCAGCCGCTGCCGATCCGGGTGCCATGGCTGACACCGACCCGGCAACGCTGGTGCGGCAGGAGAATCAGCGTCTGGCGGCCCTGGGCACCGGCCTGCGCCTGGAGATCCGCCAGCAGCGGCTGGGTCTGCGCGGGCCCCTGCCCTGCCCGAAGGGCACGGCGGCGCGGCCGGTGCAGCGCATCAGCCTGGGGCTGCCGGCCACCGGTGCCGGCGTGACCGCCGCCCTCGAGCAGCTCCACCGGGTGCGGCAGTCGGTGGAGAAGGGAACCTTCCGCTGGGAGCCCTGGCGGCGGCGCCCGCCCGCTGCGGCGGCCCCTGCCCCTGCCCCTGCCCTGGAGATGGCTCAGGCGGTGGTGCCCCCTGAGGCTGGGGAACTGCTTCCCCTCCTGGCCGGCTTCGAGGCGGCCTTCTTCGCCGATCCCCGCCGCCGCCGCCGGCCCGCCGGCAGCCGCAGCACCTGGAGCGGCGCCTACCGGCCCTACCTGCGGCGTCTGGCGGCGGTGGCCGCCGCGTCGGGGTCCTCACCGGCGGCGGTCGACGCTCCTCTGCTGGAGCGGGTGCTGGAGACCTACCCCCTGGCCAGCCGCAGCCGCCAGCAGTGCGGCATCGCCCTCGGGGCCCTCGCCCGCCACCTGCAGCTGCCCCTGCCGGCCGACTGGAGCGAGCGCAGCGGCGGCTATGGCCTGCATGTGGCCCGGTTCCGGGGTCTGCCCAGTGATGCCCGCATCCTCGAGCTGGTGGAGGCCATCCCCAACCCCCGCTGGCGCCTGGCCTATGGCCTGATGGCCACCTACGGCCTGCGCAACCACGAGATCTTCTTCTGCGATCTCTCCGCCCTGGCGCCGGGGGGCGACCGGGTGCTGCGGGTGCTGCCCACCAGCAAGACCGGGGAGCACCAGGTGTGGCCGTTCCAGCCCGACTGGGTGGAGCACTTCGGCCTGGAGGGCCTGGGGGAGGGCGGCGCCGAGTTGCCCCGGGTGTGCACCGATCTGCGCCGCACCACCCTGCAGCAGGTGGGCCGGCGGGTGGCGGAGCAGTTCCGCCGCTATGGGCTGCCGATCACCCCCTACGACCTGCGCCACGCCTGGGCCGTGCGCACCATCCACATCGGCCTGCCCGACACGGTGGCGGCCCGGATGATGGGCCACTCGGTGGCAATCCACACCCGCACCTACCACCACTGGATCACGCGGCGCGACCAGCAGCAGGCGGTCGACACCGCCCTGGCCCGCCTGCGGGCCTCCTGAGGCGCGGGGCCGCCCGGGTCGCCAGGGGTTCCGCCAGAGTGCCTCAAACGAACACCGCTACCGATGACGGCGATCGCTTCAACGACCCCAGCGGCTCCGGACGAGGCGTTGGCGCTGGATCGCCAGGCCGAGGAACTGGGCCCGGGGGGGGATCTGGCCCCCGAAGGGGACCAGGAGGCCTATCGGCGCCGCATGCAGCGTCGCCGCGAGGTTCAGCAGCAACGGGTGGGAGAGCGGAACCTGGAGAAGGGCCTGGTGCTCGTCTTCACCGGTGAGGGGAAAGGGAAGACCACCGCCGCCCTGGGCCTGGTGCTGCGCACCCTGGGCCATGGCGAGAACGTGGCGGTGGTGCAGTTCATCAAGGGGGGCTGGCAGCCGGGGGAGGCCAGGGCTCTGGAGCGCTTCGGCGAGGCGCTCCACTGGCATGCCCTGGGCGAGGGCTTCACCTGGGTGACCCAGGACCGGGAGCGGGATCGCCAGCTGGTGCAGAGCGCCTGGGAACGATCCTGTGCCTACCTCGCCGACGCCGACCGCAAGCTGGTGGTGCTCGATGAGATCAATGTGGCCCTCAAGCTGGGCTATCTCGCCCCCGACCAGGTGCTGGCAGGTCTCGCCCTGCGCCCACCCCTCACCCACGTGGCCCTCACCGGCCGCGGCGCCCCGCCGGCCCTGCTGGAGCGGGCCGACCTGGTCACGGAGATGAAGGCGGTGCGCCACCCGTTCCGGGAGCAGGGGGTGAAGGCCCAGGCTGGGATTGAGTTCTGAGATCTCAGCCTGAGGCCACCGGGATCAGCCCAGGTCGGCCCGCAGCCGGGCCAGGCTGCACACCAGCACCGACAGCCCGCTGACCAGCAGGGCGCGGTGCACTTCCGGCTCGCCCCAGAACCCGGGGCTGCCGCTGGCCCGATCCATGGCTGACAGCGTCAGGCGGGCCATCACGTCGCTGCTGCGGGGTCCGGGCTGGTCGCGGGCCATGGCGGTGCTCCTTTGGGGCAGTGAAGCGGGTGAAGGAGCGGCGGGCAACCTGGTGGCGCCGCGGGGAGGGTTGCTACTGTTCGGCCGATCGCATGAGCCGATGGCCTACAGGCGCGTTCTCCTCAAACTCAGCGGTGAAGCGCTGATGGGGGGCCAGGGGTATGGGATCGATCCCGCCATCGTTCAGTCGATCGCCAAGGATGTGGTCGAGGTGGTGGCCGGGGGCACCCAGTTGGCCATCGTGGTGGGTGGCGGCAACATCTTCCGGGGCCTCAAGGGTTCGGCGGCGGGGATGGACCGGGCCACGGCGGACTACGTCGGCATGCTGGCCACGGTGATGAATGCCATCACGCTGCAGGACGGGCTTGAGCGTGTCGGTGTGCCGACCCGCGTTCAGAGCGCCATCTCCATGCAGGAGGTGGCCGAGCCCTACATCCGCCGCCGGGCCATCCGCCACCTGGAGAAAGGAAGGGTGGTGATCTTCGGGGCTGGCTGCGGCAACCCCTTCTTCACCACCGACACCACCGCTGCCCTGCGGGCCGCCGAGATCAACGCCGATGTGATCTTCAAGGCCACCAAGGTGGACGGGGTCTACGACAAGGACCCCGCCAAGCATGCCGATGCGGTCCGCTACGAGACCCTCACCTTCCTGGACGTGCTCAGCGGCGAGCTCGAGGTGATGGACAGCACCGCCATCGCCCTGTGCAAGGACAACGCCATTCCGATCGTGGTCTTCGACCTGTTCGGCTCGGGCAACATCGGGCGGGCCGTCGCCGGTGAGCCCATCGGCACCCGCATCGTGCCGGCGCCCCCCCGCTGACCCCTCTCCCTCCGCCCTTCCCCTGCCATGGATCTCGAAGCCAGCATGCGCAAGTCGGTGGAAGCCACCCAGCGCACCTTCAACACCATCCGCACCGGTCGGGCCAACCCTTCCCTGCTCGACAAGCTGACCGTGGAGTACTACGGGGCCGACACGCCGCTCAAGTCGCTGGCGACGATCTCCACCCCTGACGCCCAGACGATCCAGATCCAGCCCTTCGACAAGGGCTCCATGGCGCTGATCGAGAAGGCGATCGCCATGAGTGATCTGGGCCTGACCCCCAACAACGACGGCCGCCTCATTCGCATCAACATCCCGCCCCTCACCGAGGACCGCCGCAAGGAGCTCTGCAAGCTCGCGGCCAAGTACGCCGAGGAGGGCAAGGTGGGTCTGCGCAACCTCCGCCGTGAGGGCGTCGACCGGATCAAGAAGCAGGAGAAGGACGGGGAGCTCTCCGAGGACCAGAGCCACGACGAACAGGAGAAGGTCCAGAAGCTGACCGATCGCTACATCGCCGAACTGGAGAAGAAGCTGGCGGAGAAGGAAGCCGAGATCCTCAAGGTGTGAGCCAGCCCGCCCATGCCGATGTGATCGTCGTGGGTGCCGGGGCGGCGGGCGGTGCGGCGGCCTTCCACCTGGCGGCCCGTGGCCGCCGCGTCATCCTGCTGGAGGCCCAGGCCCCGGGACGGTCCAAACCCTGCGGTGGCGGCATGGCCGCCTCGGTGCAACGCTGGTTCCCCTTCGATCTGGCCCCCAGCGTCGACCAGGTGATCCGCCGGGTGCGGTTCACCTGGTGCCTGGAGGATCCAGTGACGGCGGAGCTGCCGGGCGCGGCCCCCTTCTGGATCGTGCGCCGCAGCGTGCTCGATGCCTTCCTGGCCGAGCAGGCCGTCCAGGCGGGCTGCGACCTGCGCCATGGCTGCAGGGCCGAGCGGATCGAGCGTTGCGCCGATGGCCTCTGGGAGGTGTCGGTTCCAGGCGAGGGTCCGCTGCGGGCCAGGGCCGTGGTGATCGCCGATGGCTCCGGTTCCCGGTTCGCGGCGCCCCTCGGCCTGGGCCCGCCCCGTCCCCGCTTCGCGGCCACCGTTTCGGTGGAGGTGGCGGCGGATCCGGATCCCGCCGACATGGCCCGCTTCGAGTTCGGCTTGGTGCACCATGGCTTCTGCTGGGTGTTTCCCCGCAAGGGCGGCTACAGCATCGGTGTAGGCACATTCGTCGGCCAGCAGGAGGCCGACAGCGGAGCGGTGCTCTCCTCCCTGTTGCCCAGCCTCGGGCTGCCAGCGGATGCCGGTGATCGGCGTCACGGCCAGCTGCGGCTCTGGAACGGCCACCATGCCTTGCATGGGCCGGGCCTGGTGGCGGTGGGCGATGCCGCCTCGCTCTGTGATCCCTTCCTGGCCGAGGGTCTGCGCCCGTCGCTGCTGAGCGGTTGCGAAGCGGCCGCAGCCCTCGATCGCTGGCTGGATGGCGAGGGCCCTGCCCTGGAGCACTACAGCCTGCGCATGCGCGAGGCATGGGGCGATTCGATGGCCTGGGGCAAACGCATCGCCCAGGTGTTCTACCGGGTGCCCCGGGTGGGCTACCAGCTCGGCGTCAAACGCCCCACCGCCCCCCAGCGCATCGCCCAGATCCTTTCCGGCGAGATGGGTTATGGGGAGATCGCCCAGCGGGTGATCCGGCGGTTGCTGTTCCAGCGGGGCTGAGCGGTTTCAGGTGCGGGGCACACCCTTGATGTCCCGCAGGCGCTGGTCGATCGAACCCAGCAGCTCGATGGCGAACATGGGCGCCTCCTGGACGGCGAACAGGAACTTTTCCCGGTTCATCACCAGCAGCCGGCAGGCGGTGAGGGCCGTGGCGTGGCCGTAACGGCGGTGTTCCGCCGTGGCCAGGGCTCCGGCTCCGAAGACGTCGCCGGCCTGGATGTCCTCATGGCCCGCGTCAGCGTTCCAGCTGAGCCGCACCGTTCCCTCCAGCAGGCCAAACATGCAGTCGCCGGATTCGCCGGCACTGAAGATGACGGAACCGGCCTCGACATCCCTCACCTCACCCTTGTAGGCGAGGGCGCGCATCGTGTCGAGAGCATGGACGGTGTGGGTCATTCGTCAGAGGGTGGGTTGCCCATCTTTGCCCATCAAGGTGAACATCTGATCAAGGAATGGGGCCCTGAGCGGACGTTCAGCGGCTGATTGCCAGCGGAGCTCCCAGGCCGCCGCGCACATCCTCGGGTGCCAGGCGACCGTCGTTGTCGGTGTCGAGGGCATCGAAGACGGCATCGCTGCCGAGCCATTCCTCGCGGGTGATGCAGCCGTCACCATCGAGGTCGTTGAGCAGGAAGATCTCATGCACCGCATGGGTGAAGGCGGCTCCGCCCTCGATCACCGCCAGCCTGTGGGCCAGCTGACCTTCCAGGGTCTCGATGGCCTTGGTGAAACCGCGGATGCCCTCATCGAGCTTTTCGCTGGCCATGGGATCGGCCGCCATCATCGTGCGGAAGGTGGCCTCGTCGACGTGGAACCTGGCCTCGGTCGCGCCGGGACGGGAGGGATCAAGACGCCGTTCCAGGTGCTGCTCGCTCTGCCGCAGCTGGTCCATCAGGGCCGGGGAGATGGTGAGCAGATCGCAGCCCGCCAGTTCGACGATCTCGTCGATGTTGCGGAAGCTGGCGCCCATCACCTCGGTGCCGTAGCCATAGGTCTTGAAGTAGTTGAAGATCCGCGTCACCGACAGCACGCCGGGATCTTCGGCTCCGGGGTAGCTGTCGCGTCCGGTGGATTTCTTGTACCAGTCGAGGATGCGACCCACGAAGGGGGAGATCAGGGTGGCGCCCGCTTCGGCGCAGGCCACGGCCTGGGAGAAGCCGAACAACAGGGTGAGGTTGCAGTGGATCCCTTCACGCTCGAGAACCTCCGCCGCCTTGATCCCCTCCCAGGTGGAGGCGATCTTGATCAGCACGCGGTCGGTGCCGATGCCGGCCTGGGCGTAGAGGCCAATCAGCTTGCGGGCCTTGGTGATCGTGGCCTCGGTGTCGTAGCTCAGGCGTGCATCCACCTCCGTGGAGACCCGGCCCGGCACGATCTTGAGGATCTCCTTGCCGAAGGTGACGCTGATCTCGTCAATGGCCTCGCGCACCACGTCCTCGGCGGGGGCCGCCGCGCCGATCACCTCACGGGATTCGCGCAGGGAGCGGTCGATCAGGTCCTGGTAGGCCGGAATCTGGGCCGCCGCCAGGATCAGGGACGGATTGGTGGTCGCATCCCGCGGCGTGAACTGGCGAATCGCCTCAATGTCGCCGGTGTCAGCCACGACCACGGTCATGGCGGCCAGTTGTTCGAGCAGGTTGGCCATCGTGGAACGGCGTCGGGAGGGAGGTCGTCAGGACCAGACGCTAGCCATGGCCCCCCTGGGCGAGGCAGCGGGGTTGTGGGAATGAGGACAGGGCCGGGCCTCAGGACGGCGTGGCTCGTCGGGGCCCGCTGACGATCGGCTGGCTGGGGGGCACCTTCTCGATCACGAGCAGGGCTTCGGCGATCTGGCGGGCCACCGGCAGGGCCACGGTGGAGCCGTAGGCGTTGCCGCCCTGGGGCTCGTCGACCACAACCAGCACCACATAACCGGGATCGTCCCCCGGCAGGATCGCCACGAAGCTGCAGATCCTGGCCCCGGGGATGTACACGCCGTTCCGTGCCTTCTGGGCCGTACCCGTCTTGCCGGCGATGCGGTAACCGGGGATCTTCATCCCCTTGCCGTTCTCGACCACCGTTTCCATCCAGTTGACAACGGTGCGGGTGACCCCTGGATCCAGCATCTTCACGCCCGTCGGGGCTGTGGCGCTGGCCAGGGCATCACCGGATCGCAGACCTCGGGTGATGTGGGGGCTCACCAGCCGGCCGCCGTTGGCGAGCATCCCGTGCAGCTGGAGCAGCTTGAGGGGGGTGAGGGAGAAGCCCTGGCCGAAGGCGGCGACCGCCGGTTCGATCGGCGCCGATGTGAACTCCTGGCGGCTCTTCAGCTGGCCCGCCACGGCTCCCGGCAGATCCGTGTCCGGCATCTCGTCGATGCCGAAGGCCCGCAGCCAGTGCCAGAAGCGATCCCGCTTCACCTGGGACATGGCCTTCACCATCGCCACGTTGCTGGACACCTGCAGCACCGTGGGGAAATCGATCAGGCCGTTGGCGCGGCGGTCGTGGTTGAAGATCGGCCAGCCGCCGATGCTCAGCTGCCCCACGTCGTTCACCTTGTCGCCAGGACGGATCGCTTTCTCCTGCAGCGCCAGGGCCAGATTGATGGGCTTGAAGGTGGAGCCGGGCTCGTAAAGGTCCTGCACCGACCATTCCCGGAACAGGGCGGGGTTGTACTTCCAGAACCTGTTGGGGTCGTAGCTGGGGGTGGAGGCCAGGGCGAGGATCTCGCCGTTGCGGGCATTCATCACCAGGGCGGCGCCCTGCTTGGCCCTCCATTGCTTCACCTGCTTGCCCAGCGCCTGCTGGGCCACCTGCTGCAGACGGGCATCGAGGGTGAGCTGCAGGCGCAGGTCGTCGCCATACAGCGCCCCGGCCTGCAGGCCATCCGGCAGGGGGGTGCCATCGGCGCCGCGGCGCATGCTCATCGTCACCTCATGGCGACGCAGGTCCCGGTCCCGGCTCTGCTCCAGACCCGCCTGGGCGACCCGCTCCAGGTTGAGAAAGCCCACCACGTTGGCGAACAGCTGACCCTGGGGGTAAACCCGTTGCGGGTAGGCCTCCAGATCGATGCCGCTGATGCCCAGTTCCCGCACCCGATGGGCCGTTTCCGGGTCCAGTCCGGTGGCGAGCTTGACGCCGCTGCGGCGGCTGCCAATGGTTTGCAGCAGCTCTCCGGGCGGCTGCGCCAGCACCTTGGAGAGTTCCCGTACGACGTCGGCGGGTGGGCGGATGTTCTGGGGTTCGTCACCCGGCAGGTTGAAGTAGCGCGGATGGGCCCAGAGGGTGAAGCGCTCCTCGTCGAGGGCCACCAGCCGGCCCATGCGGTCAACGATGGTGCGCCGCTTGCCGATGGGGGTGATCGCCTGGGTCTGGATGGCCCTGGCCCTGGCCTGGAGAGCCGGCGCCTGCACCACCTGGAGCCAGGCCAGGCGTCCCGCCAGCCCGACCAGGGCCGCGCAGAGCAGCAGATAGACAGCCAGCATCCGGCCGGTGGGGATCGGCTGGATCTCGACCACCCGCCGCGTCCCCGCTGTCTTGCTCCGGCGTCCGCTCGTCTTGCCGGAAGCGGCCTGGCCGCCGGCGTCGAAAGACCTCGAACGGAAAGGAGAAGGCATCAATAGCCGGCCGGGATGGCGCGCAGCTGGAAGCCGGCGAGCAGGGGCAGGGAGGCGCGGGGCCGGTTGCTGCGCGGCTCCGGCAGGTGGATCAGTTTGTCGCTGCTGGTGGGCTCCAGCAGACCGGGCCGCCGGACCAGGCTGAGGTGGTGCTGTTCGAGCAGGGCGGAAGACTCCTGCATGCGGTGCTCCAGGGTCTTGGAGGCCTGCAACTGGCCGAAACTGCTGGCCCACTGGTTCTGCCAGTGGAGGGTGAGGGCACTCAGGCCGAGCATGGAGAGCCCCAGTCCCAGCAGGGCTCCGCTGCTGATCCGATGCAGACCGGCCAGCCAGGGCGCCTGCCGTTCAATCTTGCGCGCCGAAAGCGACCCCTCGATCAGATGCAGGGGCCTCAGTCTTGGCGAGGGATTCTGGCTGCGTGGGGCGGGGGAGGCGGCCAAGGGACCTGGAAGGCACTGCGCAAGTGAACCACCCCAGGGGGGCGCCAGCAAGCGGTGTCAGTCGGCGAGAAAGAGGAGATTCATGAAGGTCAGCCCATTCCAGAGGGCATGCATCAGAACGGCCGCGCCCAGTCGGCCGCTGCGCCACCGCAACCAGCCGAGGCCGAGGCCGAGCACGAACAGGGGCGCCAGCTCCGCCAGGCTCAGGTGGGCGATCGCGAACATGGCGGCACTGAGGATCACGGCTCCGGCGCCACCGAGCCTCTGCCCCGCCACCGGCAGCAGCACGCCCCGGAACAGAACCTCCTCGAACAGGGGGGCCACCACCAGGGCGGTGAGGGCGAAACAGGAGAGGGCCAGGGGATCGGCGCTGGTCAGCACGAGGTCCAGCAGCGGATTGCTCCCGCCTGGGTCGCTCCAGACCCTGTCGATGACCCAGCTGGAGGCCGTCACCACCGGCAGCACCATCAACAGGCTGACGAGGGCACCGCTGACGGCGGACCGGGCCGGCCGCCACTGCCATTGCAGCCAGCCCCCCACAGGAGTGGGGGTTCGGCGCGGCAGCATCAGGGCGAGCAGCAGCAGGGGCACCGCCATCAGGGCCGCGTAGAGCACCAGCACCTCGAGGCCCTGGCTGAGGGCCCTCGGTGTGGCCAGGCGCTCCAGGGCGATCTGGAGCGGCGGCTGCACCACGACCGGGACAACGACCTCCCCGAGCACCACGAACCCGCCGGCGATCAGCAGGGTCACATCGACGGGGCTCAGGGGTGGACCCAGCAGCGGCGGCGCGGCCGGGAGCCGATGACGCCACGCCATCCAGCCCTGGCGCAGCAGAAGGATGACCCCCGTCAGCAGAAACAGGGCCGGCAGGGCGGTCACCGCCAGCAGCCTCAACAGCAATCCCAGGGACCGCTCCTCCGCCGGACAGGTCCCCGGGTCCCCCGGCAACTGTTCGCAGACCAGCTGCTGCACCATCAGCGGCGCTGACCAGGGGGCCAGCAGCTCCTGCCGTCGCCGGGCGTCCACGGAGCGTCCGGCAAGCAGGACGTCGATCAGGGGGCGCCGCTCGGCGTCCACCTGGGTGGCCAGGGCCCCCAGTTCCGTCCCATCGACCAGGGCCGCAGGGTCCGCCTCGGAGCGCTCCAGCAGGGCCAGTTCGAGGCGGCGCAAGGCCAGCGGCGGTTCTTCGGAGGCTTCCATCTGCCGCCTCAGCTCCAGCTTCAAGTCCTGGCGGGGAGCTTCCCCGGCCAGGAGCGGCCGCAGGCCCGGCGGGACAGCCTCGGCCGCCAGGGCCCCCAGTTCCAGCTGCCGCAGGCTGAGGGAGTCCACCACTGACGGCCGCTCCAGGCTGTCGATCAGCCCCCCCACCCACAACAGGGCGCAGAGGGCCAGGCTGAGCAGGGCCAGCAGGCTCTTCCAGCCCGGCGGAGCGGCGGGGGGTCCGGATCGGGAAGGGGTTCCGTTCAAACGGACCACCTCGGCGGCAAGGGCAGCTGATTCTCCCCTGCCCCCTGTCTCTGGCCGCTCCCATACGATGGCCGGGCCTGCGCCACAAGCACCGTGCCCCTTCGCATCGTGCTGGTCCGCCATGGGTTGAGCAGCTTCAACCTGGAGCACCGCATCCAGGGCCGTGACGACCTCTCCAACCTCACCGAGGAGGGGCAGCTCCAGGCCTGTCGCACGGGCGAGGCCCTCGCCGAGCTGCCGTTCCATGCCGTCTACAGCTCCCCCCTGCAGCGGGCCAGCGCCACGACGGCGGCCCTGCTCGCCAGCCATGGCTCGCCGCTGAGCCCCCTCTTCGACGACGATCTGCTGGAGATCGACCTGGCCCCCTGGAGCGGCTTGCTGCGCAGCGAGGTGCGGGCCTTGGACCAGGAGCAGGAGCGCCGCTGGCGCGAAGCCCCCGAGACCATGGAGCTGCAGCGCGCTGACGGCAGCCGTTTTCTGCCGGTGCCCGAACTTCTGCAGCAGGCGGGCCGGTTCGCCGCTCGGCTGCTGGAGCGCCATGGCGACGACGACACCGTGCTCGTGGTGGCCCACAACGCCATCCTGCGCTGCCTGGTGCTGCATCTGCTCGGGCTGCCGGCCAGTGGTTTCCTTCGCCTCAGGCTCGACAACGCCTCCATCTCGGTGCTCAACCTGGTCCGCGGCGAGGGCGGACGCCCGGCGGTGCAGCTGGAATCCCTCAACGGCACAGCCCACCTGGGCACGGCCCTGCCGCCGGCCGGAGCGGGCTGCCGGCTGCTGCTGGTGCGCCATGGCGAGACCGACTGGAACCGGGAGGGCCGGTTCCAGGGCCAGATCGACATCCCCCTCAATGCCCACGGCCTGGCCCAGGCCGAAGCGGCACGGGCCTTCCTGGCCCCGATTCCGCTGCAGCGCGCCTACAGCAGCGACATGGCACGCCCCCTGCGCACCGCCGAGGTGATCCTGGGCTCCCACCCCGGGGTACCCCTCACCACCAACCGGGGTCTGCGGGAGATCGGCCATGGCCTCTGGGAGGGCCGGCTGGAGAGCGAGATCTCCGCCGGCTGGCCCGATCTCCTGGCGGCATGGAAGCGCAGCCCGGAAACGGTGCAGATGCCGGAAGGTGAGACCATCGTCGAGGTTTGGGACCGGTCCCTGGCGGCCTGGAACCACATCGCTGCCGGGCTGGGGCCCCAGGAGACGGCCCTGGTGGTCGCCCATGATGCGGTCAACAAGACCATTCTCTGCGCCTTGCTCGGTCTTTCCCCCGGCGACATCTGGACCGTGAAGCAGGGCAACGGCGGTGTCACCGTGATCGATTACCCCCAGGGGGCCACGGCAACGCCGGTGGTGACCGCCCTCAACCTCACCGCCCATCTGGGCGGAGTGATCGACCGCACGGCCGCCGGCGCCCTCTAGCCGCTCCACTCCCCCCGAGGCCCCTGCCATGGTCCGTCAGCTGCTGATCCGCGGGGTCCATCTGCTGGAATCCCCAGGCCGGCCGCCACGGCGGGCCGACGTGCTCCTGGAGCAGGACTTGCTGGTGGCGATCGATCCGGATCCGGCCGCCTTCCCGGAGGCGGCAGGCGCCAGCGTCGACGGCGACGGCTGCTGGTTCGGCCCGGCGCTGGTGGATCCCCACAGCGTGCTGGAGGTGCCCCTGCAGGGGAGGGCGGAAACCCTGGCCAGCCTTGGGGCCGCCGCCGCCGCCGGTGGCTACGGCACCGTGGCCCTGCTCCCCTGGGCCCCCACCTGGCGGGACCGCCCCGATCGGCTGGGCTGGAGCTGGCCCGAGCCCCTGCAGTTGCTCCCCTGGGGCAGCTTCAGCGTCGATGGCCTCGACCGGGAGCTGGCCCCCCACGCCGACCAGCTGGCGGCCGGAGCCTGCGGTCTGGCGGCCGGGGCGACCCTGCCGCCGATCGACCTGCTGGAGCGGGGCCTGAGGCTCGCTGAGATGGGGGACCGGCCCGTGCTGCTGCCGCCCCGGGACCGGTCCCTGGCCCAGCGGGGCTTTGTGCGGGAGCGGGTGGAGGCCCTGCGGGCGGGTTGGCCCCTCGACCCTCCCGGCAGTGAAACCCTCCCCCTGGAGACCCTGCTCACCCTGGCCGGCGACCTGCCCAGCCTCCAGCTGCGGCTGATGAACGTCTCCACCGCTGAAGCCGTGGCGCGTCTGCGGCGCGAGGCCCTCCCTGCGATGGCGTCCGTGTGCTGGTGGCATCTGGTCGCAGACAGCGGTGGCCTCGATCCGGCCGATGACGGCTGGCTGCTGGAGCCCGCCCTGGGGGGACCGGCCGACCGGCGGGCCCTGATCGATGCCCTCGCCGATGGCGTCATCGGGGCCGTTGCGGTCCACCACGTGGCCCTTGATGCCGAGGAGGAGCTGCTGCCCCTGGATCAACGCCGCCCTGGCGTGGCGGGCCACGGCCTGGTGCTCTCCCTGCTCTGGGAGGAGTTGGTGGGGCGCCAGGGTTGGCGGGCGGAGCAGCTCTGGCAGGCGCTCTGCTGGGGACCCGCCCGCTTCCTGGGGCGGCCCCAGCCCGTGCTGGCCCCGGGCACGCGCCAGTGGCTGCTGTTTGATCCTGGCCATGCCTGGCGTTGGGCCGACGCACCGCCTGGCTCCCTGGCGGCCAACCGGCCCTGTCGGGATCGTCAGCTGCAGGGACGGGTGATCGCCACAGGGCTCAGCGATCCAGCTGGTTGGGTTCTGGCAGCGGGCCCGCCGAACTGAACGGGAAGAAACGCCAGAAGGCCCGGCCGATCAGCTCGGATTCGGGCAGCAGCGGTCCGCCGGGCCAGAAGCGGGCATCCCAGCTGTTGGCCCGGTTGTCGCCCATCACCACCAGATGGCCGGCGGGCACCACCACATCGAGGGTGCGGCAGGGGCCGACCCCCTGGCGATCGACGGGGCAGTAGTTGCGGACGTAGGGCTCGTCGAGGGGGCGGCCATTGATCGTGACGCGGCCGCGGGGATCGGCCACCACCCGCTCCCCGGGCAGGGCGATCACCCGTTTGATGTAGGCGTCGCAGGCCGGTTGCTGGAGGCCCGGCACGGAACCGATCAGGGGGAGGTTGACCAGCAGACAGCGCAACCCACCGGGCTTGGTCGGTCCGGTGAGGATCGGATCGAAGTGGTAGGGGGAACGGAACACCACCACCTCGCCGCGCTTGGGGGGGCGTTGTCGGAAGGTGAGCTTTTCCACCAGCAGCCGGTCCTGCAGTTGCAGGCCCGGAAGCATGGAGCCGGAGGGGATGTAGCGGGCCTCGAGCAGGAACTGGCGGATCCCCAGGGCCACCGCCAGGGTGATCAGGACACTGCGCCAGAAGGCCCAGGGGCTTTCCTGCTGCGGTTCTGAGTGGGGCTGCGGCTCATCGCGAGCGCCGTCGTCGACCTGGGGATCCGAGGGGCTCAAGGGGTTCGTGCGGCAGGTTCGGTGGTCGGGAGGCAGATTAGGCACGCACCCGCCCGCCGCGTCCCCGATGGCACGCCCACGCTGGCACCAGACCCTGGCCCTGCCCTCCAGTGGCCTGGGCCGCCGCTGGGATCGCTTCGTGGCGCTCTGGGCCGCCCTGAATCTGCTGTGGGTGGCGTTTGACGTCACCTACATCCCCTTGCGTACCTTCTGGCTGCAGCGCAACCTCTACCCGCTGGCGTCGGTGCCCCTGGTGGTGCCGCTCACCTTCATCCCCGACATCACCCCCTGGGTGGATCCGATCAAGGGGATCGAACCCCACCGAGAGACCCAGGCCTACCAGGCCCAGTTCGCTCGCCTGGATGCGGCCCTGCGCCAGGGGCCCCCTGGGCCGCCCAGCCCTGCCCAGGAAAAGCTCCTGGCGGAGCAGGTGCGGCTCACCGTTGAGATGATTGATTCCAACCCGATGCTGGCCTCGGGTACCTCCGGCACCCTGGAGAAGATCAAGAACCGCCTGCGTCAGCGCGCCGACAAGGACTCGGCCAAGCAGGCGGCGGCGGTGCTGCTGAGTCCCTCTTGGATCGCCTCCCATCCCTGGGACCAGGAGCGGTTGTTCTGGCGCCAGCAGGTGCTGCCCCTGGTGGCCACCACCTACTGGCGCTCGATCGATGAGAACGGGCGCCCCACCGACCATTTCTGGCGCTACGACCTGATCCTGTTCCAGAGCGTCTTCGCCCTGGACATCCTGCTGCGGGCCTACCGCCTGCGTCGCCGCCTGCCGGGCCTGAGCTGGAACCGGGCCCTGCTGCGGCGCTGGATCGACCTGCCCCTGCTGCTGCCCTTCTGGCGCCTGCTGCGGGTGGTGCCGGTGCTGGAGCGGCTGCACACCAGCGGGCTGATCACCATCGAGCCGATCCGGGCCGTCATCAGCCGCGGCGTGGTGGCCCTGCTGGCGGTCGAGCTGTTCGAGGTGCTGGCGCTGCAGCTGATCGATGGTCTGCAGCAGCTGATCCGCTCGCGCCGCTGGCCGATGCGGATCCGGGCCCTGCGCAGCCATCAGACCGTGGTCAGTAACGATGAGCGGGAACTGGTGGAACTGGTGCGGATCTGGGGCCCCCTGCTGCTGGTGCGGGTGGCGCCGCGCCTGGCCCCCGAGCTGCAGGGGGTGCTGGGCCATGCCCTGCAGCAGAGCCTCCAGAACGCCATCGTGCCGCCGGGTCTGCGCCAGCTCCAGCCCCTGCTGCAGGTGGAGAAGGGGCTCTCCCGCCAGCTGGCCGGGGGGATGGTGGACAGCCTGCTCGACCTCACCCGCAGCACCGGTGAGCGCCTCAGCCGGCGCGATGACCAGCAGCTGGAGCTGCTGCAGCGCTTCATCGACCGCTTCTGGGAGGAACTGGCCGAAGCCCTGGAGAGCGGACCGGCCCTAGAACGCTCCCAGCAGTTGCTCTGCACCTTCCTCGAGGAGTTCAAGGGCACCTACCTGAGCCAGATCAGCCGGGCCGGCATCGAAGGGCTGATCGAGGAGCTTGACCAGCTGATGGTGAAGGGAACCCAGGGGCCGGGCGAAGGCAACGACCCGGCCTAGGCGAACAGCTCCTGCCATTCCTCGGGGCGGAATCCGGTGACGATCCGCCCCGAGGCCGTGACCAGAAAAGGACGCTTGATCAGGCGCCCATCGGCGGCAAGGGCCGCCAGGGCCGTGGCCGTGTCCATCGCCTTCACCGTGGCGGCGCCCAGGGCCCGGTAGCTCTGGCCACTGGTGTTGAACAGCCGGCCGAAACCACCCAGCTGGCGGTGGGCCTCGCTGAGCAGCTCCAGGGACGGGGGGCTGGTGGTGATGTCGATGGCCTCGAACGGGATCTGCCGATCCCGCAGCCAGGCCAACGCTTTGCGACAGGTGCTGCAGCCGGCGTAATGAAAGAGGCGATGGACCGCCTGATCAGCCATTGAGGCTCACTTACGGCCGACGAGCGCCTTGAGGGCGCCGATCAGGCTGTTGGAGCCCTTGCCCACGCCGGAGTCCGGCTTGGTGCGGATGGTGACGTTCCCATTGACGGTGGTGCGGCAGCTCAAGCGGTAGCTGGAGGGACGATCCGCCAGGTAGACCTCCTCGACGTCGCTGCGGGGGGACAGGTTGCGGGCCCCCTCCACCACTTCCACCACACAGGTGCCGCACTGGCCGAGGCCGCCGCAGTTGTTGAGGTTGTTGAGGCCCGTGTAGGGATTCACCCCGGCGTCAAGGGCCGCCTTGCGCAGATTCGCCCCTTCAATGCAACCAACCTGCTGGCCTTCCTTTTCGAAACGGATGGTGGGCACGGTCGATCGTGGGTAGGGGGCGCCGCCCAACTTAGGCCACACCCCGTCCCAACGATCCCACTTTCGTTGCCTTGGGCAAGGATCATGGCCTTGGGATTGGATCGGGACGGTCGGGAGGGGCTGCCTACGATGGGCAGGTTGCCAGCAGACCTTGCTCTCCTCCGACCCCGCCCCGGCCCGGCAAGGCACCTACGACCTGGTGGTGCAGCAGCTGATCCCCGGCTACGCCAGCCTCGCTCGACTGTCGGTGGCGCTGCTGGCCTCCTCTCCCCTGGCGTCAAGGCAAGCGGCGGAGGTGCTGGTGGCGGGCTGTGGTACGGGGGCCGAGCTGCTGGAGGCTGACGCCCAGCGACCCGACTGGCGGCTCACAGCCATCGATCCATCGGCGGAGATGCTGGCGGTGGCCCGGCAGCGGCTGCAGAACCGGGGCCAGATCGACTGGTACCACGCCACGGTGGAGCAGCTGGGCGCCGAGGCCCGATTCGATGGCGCCCTGTCGGTGCTGGTGCTGCAGTCCCTCCCCGACGACGGCACCAAGCTGACCTTCCTGACCGCCCTGGCCCGCAGCCTCAGGCCCCAGGGGCAGCTGGTGCTCGTCGACCTGATGCGCCCAGAGCGCTCGCCCCTGTCTCCCCAGGTGGCCGAGGCCTGGCGTTGCTTCCAACAGGCCAGCGGCGTGGCTGGAGGGGCTGTGGATCCCACCGCCCAGATTCAGGGCTTCCACCCCATCGGCATCGCCCGTCTGACGGCCCTGGTGGAGGCCGCCGGCCTCAGCGATCCGGCGCCGTTTTTCCAGGCCCTGGACTTCCAGGGCTTTCTGCTACAGCGACGGGCCTGAAGCGCCGCTCGCTGGACTGCTGTTCGCCGGGCAGAAGGGGCCTGTCGGTGATCACCCCGGCCAGGGGGACAAGCACAGTCGCCAGTCCGAGCAGAAATCCGGCGATGGCTCCCAGGGGCTGGTCAAAGAGCAGGTCAGAGGACGCCTCCGCACTGTTGCCGTAGCCAGGGGATCTGGGTCCCGGACTGTCAGGCTCTTCGCTGGGTTCTGCGTCGCCCGTGGAGGGGCCCAGTGCGAAGCCATCAACGGGACTGGAAGGGGATGCCGCGTTGATCAGGGCATCCGGGACGGCCGGGGAAGGGATGGTTCCGCGATGGGAACCGGCGCGGGGAAAGGGTCGGGCGTGTTGGACGTGATCCATGCAGTCGTGCAGCGGACGGACCGGGGCACTCGACGGGAAACAAAGGATGTTTGGTTGATTCTGACACCGATCCGTCCGTTCTGCCCCCTGCCGGGCCTTCCGGACAGGGTTGCGGGACTCAGGCAGCCGGCCGTGACTGGGAGTGCTGCTGGCGGTGCAGGTGGAGGTCGGTGGGGGTGGCGTCGGCCCCATCGAGCCGGGCGCGGATCGCCCGCAGTTCCTCCAGGATCGAAGCCAGCAATTGCTGGGTGGCGGTGGAGGGGGAGTTGAGCACCTCCACGGTCACTTCTTTGATGCGCAGCACGTCGCGGGCGAAACGGGCCACCTCGTGGGGGTGAAAGACGAGGGGTTCCTTTTGGTCGCTGCGGTACTCGGGATTGAGTTTGCGGGGGTTGAACGGGGGGTTGAGGTTGCGGGGATCGGTGTTGGTGTAGCGATACACCGAGGCACGGGATCGGTTCAGGGAACGCTGCACCTCGTCAATGCCGATCAGGGTTTCGGCATCGGCGGCGGGCTCAGCCTGCAGCATTTGGGGCGGCGACAGAGGCTCTGACCGCTCCACCGAAGCAGCGGGGCCGCCCATGGAAGAGCCGGCCTGGGCAGGGTGAGCGAGCATTGAGACTGGTGTTGGACACGCTGGACTAGCGGCTGACCATAGCAGAGCTTTTTGCCTGCGGCTGACCCCACGCCACAGGGAAGCCCGTTGCGGCGACTCCGTCTTCGCCCCCTGCGCTGCCGGGCTCAGCGGGCCTGCGGTGATAGCGTCCAGCGCCGATCCTGACTTTCTCCATGCGCGTCTCCCGCCTGATGCTGGTGACGCTTCGGGACGACCCGGCCGAAGCGGAGATCATCTCCCACAAACTGCTGCTCCGGGCCGGCTACATGCGGCGGCTGGCGCCGGGGATCTTCGCCTACCTGCCCCTGCTCTGGCGGGTGCTCCAGAAGGTCTCCGCCATCGTCCGCGAGGAGATGGCCGCCGTCGACGCCCTCGAAACCCTGCTGCCCCAGCTCCAGCCCGCCGACCTCTGGCGCCGCAGTGGCCGCTGGGATGGCTACACCGCCGGGGAGGGAATTATGTTCCACCTGGTCGATCGCCAGGAGCGCTCCCTGGGGCTCGGCCCCACCCATGAGGAGGTGGTCACCGAGCTGGCGGCCGACCTGCTGCGCTCCTACCGGCAGCTGCCGGTTTGCCTGTATCAGATCCAGACCAAGTTCCGCGATGAGATCCGGCCCCGTTTCGGCCTGATGCGCGGTCGCGAATTCATCATGAAGGACGCCTATTCCTTCCATGCCGATGAGGCCTGCCTGCGGCGCACCTATGCCGCGATGGACGGGGCCTACCGGCGCATCTTCGAACGCTGCGGCCTGCGGGCCGTGGCGGTGGAGGCCGACAGCGGCGCCATCGGCGGTTCCGCCAGCCAGGAGTTCATGGTCACCGCCGAGGCCGGCGAAGACCTGATCCTGGCCAGTCCCGATGGCCGCTACGCCGCCAACCAGGAGCGGGCCGTCTCCTTGCCGCCGGCGGCGGTGCCCCTGGAGGCCGGCGTCTGCCGGTCCCTGGCCACGCCCGCCCAGAAGAGCATCGAAGATCTCTGCACTGCCCATGGCTTCGACCCCACCCAGACGCTGAAGGTGCTGCTGCTGCTGGCCCGTTTCGCCGCGGCGCCCCCGCGGGGGGTGCTGGTGTGCCTGCGGGGCGACCAGCAGCTCAACGACGTCAAGCTGGCCAACGCCGTGACGGCCCGCTGTCCCGATGCCGGAGCCCTGCTGGAGATCGTGCCGTTGCTGGCCGACCATCTCTGGGACGCCGTGCCTTTCGGCTTCCTTGGTCCCCATCTGGAGGATCCGGCCCTGCGCCACGGCGAAGCCCCCGGCAAGGCGGTTCCACTGCTGCGCCTGGCGGACTCCTCTGCCGCCGAACTCGAGGCCTTCGTCTGCGGTGCCAACCGCAGCGATGAGCATCTGGTGGGGGCGCGCTGGGGTGAGATCTGTCCGGTCCCTGAGGTGGAGGACCTGCGATCGGCCCAGCCTGGAGACCGCTGCCTGCACGATCCCTCCCAGCGGCTGGAGGCGGCCCGAGGCATCGAGGTGGGCCACATCTTCCAGCTGGGCCGAAAGTATTCCGAGGCCCTGGAGGCCCGCTTCACCAACGAGGCCGGTAACGAGGAGCCCCTCTGGATGGGCTGCTACGGCATCGGTGTCTCGCGGCTGGCCCAGGCCGCCGTGGAGCAGCACCACGACGCCGACGGGATCCGCTGGCCCGTGGCGATCGCGCCCTACACGGTGATCATCGTGATCGCCAGCAGTCAGGATCCGGTGCAGGTGGCCCTGGCCGAGGAGCTCTACAGCCGTTTGCTGAAGGCCGGAATCGACGTTCTGCTCGATGACCGCCCCGAACGGGCCGGGGTCAAGTTCAAGGACGCTGACCTGATCGGCATCCCCTGGCGGCTGGTGGTGGGCCGTGGCGCTGGGCAGCGCACGGTGGAGCTTGTGGACCGCAGCGGCGACACGGGCAAGCGCGAGCTGAGCGCCGACGCCGCCCTCGAGCACCTGCTCGGGCTGCCGGGTGCATCCCCGTAGGATTTATCCAGACGCCGTTCCTCCCTTGGTCGCCCTTCTGCGCCGCAGCCTGCTCCGTCCCCTTCTGGCCCTCGGCCTGTGTCTCTGCCTCGGACTGAGCGGCTGCAGCCAGGCCCCCGGCGGCCTCAGCGGCAACTACGTCGATGACACCGTCAGCGTGGCCCAGACCCTGCTGACCACCATCGCCCTGCCCCAGGAGGACCCCGCCCGCCAGGAGGCGGAGCTGCAGGCCCGGCAGTTGATCAACGGCTACACCGCCCTTTACCGGCCCCGCCAGGACATCCACGCCCTGGCCTCCTTCACTACCATGCAGACCGCGGTCAACGGACTGGCGGCCCACTACGCCGGCTACGCCAACCGCCCCCTGCCCGATGCCCTGCGCAGCCGGCTGGAGAAGGAGTTTAAGAAAGCTGAAGCGTCCGCGGTGCGCGGGGCCTGAACCTTTGACGAAGGGGGCCCCGATCTGAGAAGCTCTCCCCTTGTGCTTAGAAGCGGCTACGGGCCGCTGTTTCCTTGGCCAATGTTGTCGTCATCGGTGCGCAATGGGGTGACGAAGGGAAAGGCAAGATCACCGATCTGCTGAGTCGCTCCGCCGATGTCGTGGTCCGCTATCAGGGCGGGGTCAACGCCGGGCACACCATCGTCGTCGAGGACCGGGTCCTCAAGCTCCACCTGATCCCCTCGGGGATCCTCTATCCGGACACCATCTGCCTGATCGGATCGGGGACGGTGGTGGATCCCAAGGTGATGCTGGGCGAGATCGACACCCTGCTGGAGCTGGAGATCGACGTCTCCGGGCTGAAGCTCGCCTCCACGGCCCACGTCACGATGCCGTACCACCGGCTGCTGGATCTGGCGATGGAGCAGCGCCGGGGCGACCGCCGCATCGGCACGACGGGGCGGGGCATCGGCCCCACCTATGCCGACAAATCCCAGCGCAACGGCATCCGGGTCATCGACCTGCTCGATCCGGACTGCCTGCGCGATCGCCTGCTCGGCCCCCTCGCCGAGAAGAACGACCTGCTCGAGAAGGTCTATGGCGTCCCCGGCCTGGATGCGGACGCGGTGATCGAGGAGTACGCCGCCTACGGCCGCCGGCTGGCCCCCCACGTGGTGGATTGCACCCGCACCATCCATGAGGCGGCCCGGGCCCGCAAGAACATCCTCTTTGAGGGCGCCCAGGGCACCCTGCTGGATCTCGACCACGGCACCTATCCCTACGTCACCTCCTCCAATCCCGTGTCGGGGGGCGCCTGCATCGGCGCCGGCGTGGGCCCCACCCTGATCGACCGGGTGATCGGTGTGGCCAAGGCCTACACCACCCGGGTGGGCGAAGGACCCTTCCCCACCGAACTGGAGGGCAGCCTCAACGACCACCTCTGCGACCGCGGCGGGGAGTTCGGCACCACCACCGGCCGTCGTCGCCGTTGCGGTTGGTTCGATGGGGTCATCGGCCGCTATGCGGTCCAGGTGAACGGCCTAGACTGCCTGGCGATCACCAAGCTCGATGTGCTCGATGAGCTGGACGAGATCCAGGTGTGCGTGGCCTACGAACTCGATGGCCGCCGCATCGACCACTTCCCCAGCAGCTCCGACGAGTTCGCCCGCTGCCGTCCGGTGTTCAAGAGCCTGCCGGGCTGGCAGTGCTCCACGGCCGATTGCCGTGCCCTGGAGGATCTGCCCCCCACCGCCATGGCGTACCTGCGCTTCCTGGCCGAGCTGATGGAGGTTCCGATCGCCATCGTTTCCCTCGGTGCCCAACGGGATCAGACGATCGTGGTCGAGGATCCGATCCACGGCCCCAAGCGGGCCCTGCTCAGCGTCTGAGCCCAAGTCTCCGCCTCCCCATCCCCCCTGTCGCCCCTCCCTTTGACAAGCACCCCCAAGCGCTTCGACGTCGTCGGCATCGGTAACGCCATCGTTGATGTCCTTGTCCAGGCCGATGACGCCCTGCTCGAGGCCCACGGCCTCACCAAGGGCACCATGGCCCTGGTGGACGAATCCCAGGCCGAACGGCTCTACGCCAGCCTTGGTGCGGGCCTCGAGACCTCCGGGGGATCGGCGGCCAACACCCTGGCCGGCATCGCCCAGCTGGGCGGCCAGGCGGGGTTCATCGGCCGGGTCCGGGACGACCAGCTCGGGGCGATCTTCGCCCACGACATCCGGGCCGTGGGGGCCAGCTTCGAGACCCCCCCGGCCAGCAGCGGACCCTCCACCGCCCGCTGCCTGATCCTGGTCACCCCCGATGCCCAGCGCACCATGTGCACCTACCTGGGGGCGTCGGTGGGCCTGGATCCCGCCGACCTCGATCTGGAGATGGTGCGTCAGGCCAAGGTGCTGTATCTGGAGGGCTACCTCTGGGACAGCGAGGAGGCCAAGCGCGCCTTCATCGCCGCCGCCGAGGTGATGCGCGCCAGTGGCGGCGAGGTGGCCCTTTCGCTCTCCGACGCCTTCTGCGTCGAGCGCCACCGCCAGAGTTTCCTGGAGCTGGTCGACGGCCACGTCGATGTGCTGTTCGCCAACGAGACGGAAATCACGTCCCTCTACGGGAGCGATAGCTTTGAAGCGGCCGCCGACCAGGTGCGGGGCCGCTGCAAGCTGGCGGCCCTCACCCGCAGCGAGCGGGGCTCCCTGCTGTTGAGCGGTGATACCACCCTGGCGATCGAACCGTTCCGGCTCGGCCCTTTGGTGGACACCACCGGCGCCGGCGATCTCTATGCCGCCGGCTTCCTCTACGGCCACACCAGGGGGGAGAGCCTGGAGCGCTGCGGTCAGCTCGGTTCGCTCTGCGCCGGCCAGGTGGTCACCCAGCTGGGTCCGCGTCCCCAGGCTTCATTGCCGGAGTTGGTGGCCCGCCACCTGGGCTGAGCGGCAGCTGCTCGAGCAGCCAGCGGCCATAGGGGCCATCGCTGCTGGCCTGCCAATGGATCCACTCCGGTGTGTCGTAGCTGTGCAGCTCCCCCAGGTTGCGGCGCAGCTCCTCAAGCTTCCCGGGGCTCGTCTTGAGCAGCAGCTGCACCTCCTCACTCCGCTCCAGCTGCCCCTGCCAGCGGTAGAGCGACTCCACCGGGTGCAGGCTGGCGCAGGCCACCAGGCCCCGCTCCAGCAGTGCCAGGGCCAGGGCCTCGGCCCGCTTCCGGTCGGCTTCGGTGGTGAGCACCAGGCTCACGGGGATGGGGTCGGTCTCAGGCATGGGGGCCACTCTGGCCGAGGCGTTGCAGCAGGTCCCGCAGCGGCAGGGCTTCCGCCTGGCCAGGCTCCGGCGGGCGCTCCAGGAGCAGCCGCCGCAGGCCCAGTTCGGCGCAGATGCGGTGCCACTGGGCTTCGTTGGTGCCGCCGGAGCGGCGGCACAGCACCGCTTCAATGCACCAGAGGCGGCAGAGGGCCCGCTCGATGCGGCCGTCGCCGCTGGGCCGCAGGGGGGCCAGCCGCTGGGCCGGGATCCCGGTGGCCAGGGCCAGCGCCAGGGCCTCGCCGTGGGGCAGCAGGCGGGCGTGGTGCAGGGCCTGCGGCGCGGCCGCCACGGCCTCGCCCAGGCGGCGGGCGCCGATGGCCAGCAGCAACCGCTCGCCTGGCCGGCAATGGGCGCCCAGGCTGGCCACATCGCCCAGGACCACGGCGCCTGCGGGATTGAGATCGGGTCGCTTCAGCCGCAGCAGGGGCTGCCCCTGGGCAGGGCAGGTGAGGGCGAGGGCGGCGCTGATGCGGGTGGCGAAGGGGTGGGTGGCGTCGATCACCCAGGTGTAGGGCTCGCCCCGGCGTCGGGCCTCGACCAGTTCGGCGGCCACCCCCGCCTCCGGCCCCTCCGAGGCGCCGATCGCCCCCACCGCCAGCTCCAGCTGGGGGTGGGCGCCGTAGGCCAGGGCGGCGGGCCGGCTCACCAGGGACACCTTCAAACGCCAGCCCCCAGCCAGCAGCTGTCGCGCCAGAGAGGGACCCTCCCCGGTGCCGGCGATCAGCCAGATCCTGCCGCCGTGGGGAGGATGCTTCAAGATGATGCCTCCCATCGGTTGGTGCCGGCGTGAATCACTGCTTGCTGGAGGTGGAGGTTCTGGAGGCGCCCCAGGTGCGCTACACCCAGGACAGCCAGACGCCGGTGGCCGAAATGGCTGTGCAGATCGAGGGCCTGCGGCCCGATGATCCCCCGGGCCAGCTGAAGGTGGTGGGCTGGGGAAATCTCGCCCAGGACCTCCAGAACAGGGTTCAGGTGGGTCAGCGGCTTGTCCTCGAGGGGCGGCTGCGCATGAACACCGTCACCCGGCAGGACGGGGTCAAGGAGAAGCGGGCCGAATTCACCCTGGCGCGGCTCCATCCCCTCACTCCCGGCGCGGCTGTCCCCCAGGCCCAGAGCCAGTCCCCAGCGCCTGCCCCCCAGCCGGCACCCCGGCCAGCCGCTGGCTCAACGACCCCAGCGCCGCGCCGCGCGCCGGCCCCGGCCGCTTCACGCCCCGCCAGCGTCGCGCCGGCCGAGGCGGCCGCGCCTGTCTGGGACACCTCCCCGCTGGTGCCCCTTGGCGACGACGACGACATTCCCTTCTGATTCGGGCCCTGATCCGGGTTCAGAGCCGTTCGCCGGCCTGGTCGATCAGCTGGCCCAGCTCCCTCTCCAGGGCCGCCAGATCCAGTCGCCATGGGCTCCAGCGGCCGCTGTCGAGCTGGCGCAGCAGCCAGAGCCGGTCCTCTCCCAGCTGAGAGAGGAGTTCGGCCGTCGAAGGGGCTTCGGTCGCGCTCCAGGGGGTGCCGCCGGCAGCACCTGAATCCTCGCTGCTGCCGGTGGGGGCGTCGCTCTGGTGGTCGGGATGGCTGGCCATGGGGCTGGCGGACGGCCTTGTGGGGCTCCATCCTGCCCCCCGCTGCTGGACAATGGGGAGATGCAAGCGTTTCTCTCCCCCGGCAGCCTGGTGACCGTGGCTGGTGCCGTGCTCACCGTGATCGGTTCGATCGCCTACGTCACCGACAGCCCCAACATCAGCCTTGCCGGCGTGTTCTACGGCGTGCCGATCCTGCTGGGGGGTCTGGCCCTGAAGTCCTCCGAGCTGCCACCCGCTGAGCGCCTCACCCCCGCCGCCCAATTGCGTGATCTGCGTCAGTTGCCTGAGAACGAACCGCTGCGCAAACTGCTGGCCGATGTCACCCGCTGGCGTTACGGCCAGAAGGCCCACCTGGAAAGCTCCCTCGAAGCCCTCAAGCTCTGGGATGAGGACTCCCCTCCCCAGCTGCTGGCCGTCGAGGAGCTGGAGGCCGGCGGCGGCTACGGGCTACGCCTCACGATCGACTGCCAGGGGGTGCCGTTCCAGCGTTGGCAGGATCGGCAGGACCGGCTGGGCCGTTTCTTCGGTCCCGGCCTGACCGCTGACCTGCAACAGGCTGGTCCTGGCCGCCTGACCCTGAGCCTGCTGCCGGCACCCGCCACCTCCGACCCGTCCCTCGCCGCCCCCGTCCCTTGAGTCCCGATCGGCACATCAGCGCGGAAGACACCCTGCGGGTGTCCGTGCTCAGTGAGGCGCTGCCCTACATCCAGCGCTTCGCCGGCCGGCGGATCGTGATCAAATACGGCGGCGCCGCCATGGTCCGCGAAGACCTGCGCGAGGCGGTCTTCCGCGACGTGGCCCTGCTGGCCTGCGTCGGGGTCCAGCCGGTGGTGGTGCACGGAGGCGGGCCGGAGATCAACCAGTGGCTGGAGAAACTGGCGATCGAGCCCCGCTTTCAGGACGGCCTGCGGGTCACCTGCCCCGACACCATGGATGTGGTGGAAATGGTGCTGGTGGGCCGGGTCAACAAGCAGATCGTCAACGGCCTCAACGGGGTGGGGGGCCGGGCCGTGGGCCTCTCCGGCAGCGATGGTGCTCTGGTGCAGGCCCGCACGATGGGGGATGGCACCCTCGGCGTGGTGGGGGACGTGGCGCGGGTGGACCCCTCGGTGCTCTCCCCCCTGCTGGCGGCCGGCTACATCCCGGTGATCTCCAGCGTGGCTCCCAACGCCGATGGCCTGGCCCACAACATCAATGCCGACACCGTGGCCGGGGAGCTGGCCGCGGCCCTGCAGGCGGAGAAGCTGATCCTGCTCACCGACACCCCCGGCATCCTGCGGGACCGCAGCACCCCCGCCAGCCTGATCCGCGAGCTCAGCCTGTCCGAGGCCCGCCAGCTGATCGCCGACGGTGTGGTGGAAGGGGGAATGACCCCCAAGACCGAATGCTGCATCCGGGCCCTGGCCCAGGGGGTCAAGGCGGCCCACATCATCGATGGCCGGGTGCCCCATTCCCTGCTGCTGGAGGTGTTCACCAACGCCGGCATCGGCACCATGGTGGTGGGCAGTCCCGGCCTGCTGCATGCCTGAGGATCCGCTGGCCGAGGCCCGCTGGGCCCTGGACCGTGGCGAGTACGGCCAGGTGCTGCGGCTGCTCGAACCCCTCCAGGAGGAGCGATCGCCGCTCACCGGCGCCGGTGCCGAACTGCGCCTGCTGATGGCCACGGCCCTGATGGGCCAGGGCCGCACCGACCAGGCCGCCGCCTGTTGCCGCAGCCTGGTCCGCTGCCAGGACCCGAACCTGCGCGCCCAGGCCAAGGCGCTGCTGATGGTGTTGGAGGCCCCGGAGCTGCGCCGCCCCAGCAACTGGTCGCTCACCCTGCCGGATCTCACCGCCACCACGCCCCTCGAGGGGGTCGGCGGCGGCGTCAGCCGGCGCTCCCGCCGCCGCCCCGAGCCACCGCCTCCCCCGCCGGTGGGTCCCACCCAGGCCCCGGTGGGCTTCGCGGTGGTGGTGGCGGTGGTGCTCCTGCTGCTGGCCTCCCTGCTGGGCGGGTGCATGGAGGTGCGCACCGAGTTGCGCTTCGAAGGGCCCGGGCGGCTGCAGGTGAGCCACCAGCTGCGCAGCAACGCTGGCCCGGAGAGCCCCTGGCAGCGGCGGTTCGTCGCCGCGCTGGAGGGGCATGAGCCCCAGATGACCGCGCCCGGTCCCTTTCACTTGCGGGGGGGCAGTGGTGACCAGCTCCTCTCCACCCCGGTGTTGCCGGCCCGCCAGGCTCTCGGGGCCCTGACGGGCAGCCTTGAGCTGGCGGGCCAGCTCAGCGGTGTCGCCCTGGCCGCTCCGCTGGTCCGCTGGGAGGAGCGCAACTGGCTGGTGGGTGTGCGTCAGCACCTGCTGCTGGAGCTCGATCTGCAACCGCTCGAAGCGATCCCAGGACTGGATCTGGCGCTTGTCCTCACCCCGGTGCGGCCGGCGGCCGTGCGGCAGGCGATCCCCAGCAGCCCGGTTCCGGCTCCTCCGGGGAATGGCAAGGGGGGCCGCCAGCTGGTCTGGCCCCTCCAGCCTGGCCAGGTCAATGTGCTGGAGCTGCGCTGCTGGCGCTGGAGCGGCCTGGGGTTGGGGGCGACGGCGGTGGGCCTGGCCCTGCCGCTGGTGCTGGCCCTGCAGGCGATCCGGCGCCGGCTGGGCTTCGGCCTGCCGGAACTGCCGGCCTGAGACCAGCGCCGCAGGCCTGACCCCTTTCTCAGAGCTCCAGCGGGTCGGGATCGATCGTCAGGCTCACCCCCGGTGGCAGGGCCCGCCGCAGCTCGGCGTCGGGGGGCAGGGGCAGTGCCGCCGTGCCAGGGCCATGCAAGAGCAGTTGCCAGCGGCTGCGGCCCGCCACCCTGGCCACCGGGGCGGGTGCCGGTCCGATCAGCACCCAGCCGGCCCGCTCCACGGCGGGGCGGATCCTTTCGGCCAGGGCGGCGGCGGCGGTGGCGGTGCCGCTGGCGGTGGGACCGGCCAGGCGCAGCAGGCAGGCCCGACCGAAGGGCACCATGCCTCCCTGGCGCCGCAGCTCCAGCTCCTCCGCCAGGAAGGCGCCGTAGCGGCCGTCCACCAGATGCCGGATGACGGGATGGTCGGGGCTGTAGGTCTGCACCAGCACCTCCCCGGGGCGTTCGCCCCGGCCGGCCCGGCCAGCGAGCTGCAGCAGCAGCTGCAGGCTCTGCTCGGCGGCGCGCAGATCCGGCCGGTGCAGCAGGCCGTCGGCCGCCAGCACCGCCGCCAGGGTCACCGCGGGCAGGTCCATGCCCTTGGCGAGCATCTGGGTGCCCACCAGCACGTCCGCCTCGCCGGCGGCGAAGCGTTCCAGCAGGCGGCGATGGCCATCCCGGCCCCGGGTGGTGTCGCGGTCGAAGCGGATCAGCCGCAGGCCCTCCAGCTCCGTGGCGAGCTGCTCCATCACCCGCTGCGTACCGGCGCCGAAGGGTTTGAAGGCGGTGGAGCCGCAGTGGCCGCAGCGGTCGCCCATCTCCTGGCGGTGGTCGCACCAGTGGCAGCGCAGCCACTCCCGGCCCTCCTGGCCGCCGGCCCGGGGGCCGCGGTGCACGGTCAGGGCCACATCGCAGTGGGGGCAGAGCACCACCTCGCCGCAGCTGCGGCAGCTCAGGAAGGAGCGGTAGCCGCGCCGCGGCACCAGGACGACGGCCTGCTCACCCGTCTCCTTCAGCCGTTCCAGCCGGGCCATCAGGGGGCGGCTGATCAGGCGGCGGTGGCCGTCGACCAGCTCCTGGCGCATGTCCACCAGCCGCACCGGCGGCAGGGGCCGCTGGCCGATCCGCTCCGGCAGCGGCAGCAGGCGGGTGTCGCCGGGACGGCCCTGGGGACCGCTCTGGCAGCGCCACCAGGTTTCCAGGGACGGGGTGGCACTGCCGAGCACCAACCTGGCCCCCGTCTGGCTCGCCCGCAGCCGGGCTACTTCCCTGGCGTGGTAGCAGGGCATGGGGCTCTCCTGCTTGTAGGAGGCGTCGTGTTCCTCGTCGAGCACGATCAGCCCCAGGTGGCCCAGCGGCAGGAAGACGGCGGAACGGGTTCCCACCGCCAGGCAGGCCTCCCGATGGCCGGAGGCCTCAAGGCAGCGGCGCCAGGCGACGACCCGTTCGGCGTCGCCCATGCCGCTGTGATATTCGATCACCGCCGCTCCGAAACGCCGCCGGCAGCGATCCAGCAGCTGGGGGATGAGGCCGATCTCCGGCGCCAGGATCAGCACGCTGCGTCCCGCCGCCAGCTCCCAGGCGGCGGCCTGCAAGTAAACCTCGGTCTTGCCGGATCCGGTCACCCCCCACAGCAACAGGGCCTGGCCGGGTGGGGCGTCGGCGATCGCCGCCATGGCCTCGGCCTGGGCCGGGCTGGCCCGTTGGGGGGGCTCCAGGCGGGTGGGCCCATCACCGCCGCCGCCGCCAACCCTCCCAGGGCTTCGGCCGGACTCCTTCAGGAGCAGCCCCCGGCGTTCCATGGTCCCGATCAGGGAGCGCCCGAAGCCCGCCTCCTGGACCAGATCCCGCAGCAGCCGCGCCCCCCCGTGGCTGGCCAGATGGTCCAGCAGCTCCTGCTGCCGGGGGTGGCTGGCCAGAGCGCTTGTGTCGGGGTTGAGCCGCACCGTCCAGAGGATCCGCCCCTGGCCCGTTGGCGCCCGGTGGGCCTGTCCCAGCCAGCCAGGGGGAAGGGCGCTTTTCAGGGTGCGGAACAGGCCGGCGTGGCATTGCCGGGCCACCTGCTCAAGCAGGGCCTGCCAGTGGGGGTCGATGGCGGCGCTCTGCAGCACCGCCTCCACCGGCAGGAGCGGCCGGCCCTCCATGGCGGCCGGGCAGGCCATGGCCGTCGCCACCACCAGGCCCGTGTGGGGCCGCCCCTGGAGACGGACCCGCACCAGATCCCCCACGCCGATGCCCAGGGCTTCCGGGTTGGCGTAGGTGAAGGTCCGCCCCTCGCGGCCGGCCTCGAGCCAGACCTCCAGCCAGCCTGGAGGGGCTGTCAGGGGAGCGGCGGGTGAAGAGCTGGCTGGCAATCTTGCAAAGATCTCATGCCATTCCTAGGATGGAAGGGTTGGGCCGCTCGCAAGGCTGCCGTCGGAACCGCGCAGAGTTCCGTCCACAGGGAAGACCCGCTGAGGATGCAGGGATTCACTCCCTCCCCATTTCTCCGGTCTGAGACCACCCGTGACAGCCCTGCACCGGCTCCTGCCGTTCGTTCCCACCCCATTCGCGCTCCTGGAGCGATCCATCGCCGATCCCGACACAGGACCCCCGTGACGGGGGGGCTCAATCCCATGTCCTGCTGCTCTTCCCGCCCTCCCGACTTGCTTCGTGCAGGGTCCAAGGACGAGGAAGTCCGAGGATGGGATCCAGCCGCTGAGCACCGATGGATCGAGCGGGTCGACACCCGCCAGTCCGCTCCCGCCTTCTTTTCTCCCGCTCCCTCCCATTTCGCGTCGTTTCCATGAGCCCAGTCGCCGCCAAGGCCAAAGCCGCCGTTCCTGAAATCCTGGCCACCGTTACCGCCAACGGGGACGTGCTGCCCATCGAGCCAGCGGCCACTGCCGCCACGGTCAGAAAGGCCGCCTCCCGTGCCAAGACGGCTGCCGCCAAGACGGCTGCCAAACCCGCCGCCAAGGCCGCGGCGAAGGCTGCCGCCACCAATCCCGTTGTGGTCGTTCTCGACGACAGCCTGGACGGCGGCGACGACCAGGTGGAAGCCGGCGCTGACCTCCCCAAAGATGCCAAGAGCGCCAAGGCCCTGGCCAGCATCAAGGTGGGGCCGAAGGGGGTCTACACCGAGGATTCGATTCGCGTCTATCTCCAGGAGATCGGCCGCATCCGTCTGCTCCGGCCTGATGAGGAGATCGAGCTGGCCCGCAAGATTGCCGATCTGCTCGAACTGGAGGAGAAGGCGGCCGAGTTCGAAGCCGACAAGGGCCACTTCCCCGACACCAAGGAATGGGCCGGCATCTTCGACATGCCGCTGATCAAGTTCCGCCGGCGGCTGATGCTGGGTCGACGGGCCAAGGAAAAGATGGTCCAGTCGAACCTGCGGCTGGTTGTGTCGATCGCCAAGAAATACATGAACCGGGGCCTGTCCTTCCAGGATCTGATCCAGGAGGGCAGCCTCGGCCTGATTCGTGCCGCTGAGAAGTTCGACCACGAGAAGGGTTACAAGTTCTCCACCTACGCCACCTGGTGGATCCGCCAGGCGATCACCCGGGCGATCGCCGACCAGAGCCGCACCATCCGGCTCCCGGTCCATCTCTACGAGACCATCTCCCGAATCAAGAAGACCACCAAGACCCTTTCCCAGGAATTCGGCCGCAAGCCCACGGAAGAGGAGATCGCCGAAAGCATGGAGATGACGATCGAGAAGCTGCGCTTCATCGCCAAATCTGCCCAGCTGCCAATCTCCCTGGAAACGCCCATCGGCAAGGAGGAAGACTCCAGGCTCGGCGACTTCATTGAGGCCGACATCGAGAATCCCGAGCAGGACGTGGCCAAGAATCTGCTGCGGGAGGATCTGGAAGGCGTCCTGGCCACCCTCAGCCCCAGGGAGCGCGATGTGTTGCGTCTTCGCTACGGTCTGGACGATGGCCGCATGAAGACCCTGGAGGAAATTGGGCAGATCTTCGATGTGACCCGCGAACGCATCCGCCAGATTGAAGCCAAGGCGTTGCGCAAGTTGCGTCATCCCAATCGCAACGGCGTCCTCAAGGAGTACATCAAGTAGCCCCCAACGGCCCAGGGGAGCTTCCTGACTCTGCTCCCAGTGCATGAACGCTCCCCAAGCCACGGGCAACTCTCCTGATGACTGAAGCTGGCGATCTGTTGCGGCTGTCGGTGGTGCTGCCCACCTTCAACGAATGCGACAACGTTGAACCGATGGTCCACGCCCTGCTGTCGTTGCAGGATCACTTTGATCTTGAAATCCTTTTCGTCGATGATGATTCCAACGACGGAACGTCTGAAAAGGTCCGTCACCTGGCCCACCGTCATGACAGCGTCAGGCTGATTCGGAGGGTGGGTCGATTCGGGCTCTCCAGTGCCATCAAGGAGGGCATCCTGGATGCGACAGGAGATGTTGTTGTCGTCATGGACAGCGATGGCCAGCACGAACCCGCCGCGGTGGCGCAGGCCGTTTCCGCCCTGCTGGAGAGTGGCAGCGATCTGATGATCGGCAGCCGTTTCCACAAGCAGGCCAGCATCATGGGCCTGAGCGAGCAGCGCGAGCGGAACTCCACCTGGGCGAACGCGGTGGCCCGTTTCAGCCTGCCCCGCTACCGCCATCTAACCGATTACATGAGTGGCTTCTTCGCCCTGCTTCCGGAGCGATGCCTCCCCTACGTCCGGCAGGTGGATGTCAACGGCTTCAAGTTTCTTTATGAATTGCTGGCCCTTAGCCACGGCCACCTGGCCGTGGCGGAGGTGCCCCTGAGTTTTCAGCCCCGCAGTGCCGGCGAGTCCAAGCTGAATGTGGCGGTGATCTGGGATCTTGGCGTCTCGATCCTGCACACCCTGCTGTTTCGGATGGTGCCCCGGCGGGCCGTCAGCTTTGCCCTGGTGGGGGCCACCGGCATCGGCATTCATCTGCTGGTGTTTGCGCTGATGCAGCAGGTGGTCGGACTGGGCTTCGAGCAGGCCCAGGTGGCTGCGGTGGTCTGTGCGGGGTGCTCCAACTATCTGATCAACAACGTGCTGACCTTCCGCTCCCAGCAGCTCAGCGGCCTGGCTCTGGTGTTCGGTCTGGTCCGCTTTCTTCTGGTCACCTCCCTCGGCATGGCCGCCAATGTCGGGGTGTCCTCGGCCTTCTTCCGGCAGGTCTCTCCACAGCCGCTGCTGGCCCTGCTGGCCGGCATTGCCGTCGACTTCGTCTGGAAGTACGCCGCCTCCTCCCGCTTCGTCTGGAACACCCCCTAGGCAGGGTCCGCCGCGGGCGATTGCACGCGTCGGCTTCCCCGGGTCTTAACTTTCTCTTGACCTTGCCTTTGTTCAGGGATGGTTTCTGCTGCCCAAGGGGCCCAGCCGGAGCGTGCCAGCAGCCGGATTCACCGGCGGATGATCTGGGTGCTGAGCGGCCTCTGGCTGCTGTTGCTGTGCTGGCAGGCCTTCTTCCAGGGCCTGGGCAGCCTCGGTCTGATGGACAAGACCGAGGCCTTGTTCGTGGAGGTGGGCCACCAGATGCTGGAGCGGGGCGACTGGATCACCCCCTGGTGGAACGGCGAGCGCTTTTTCGATTACCCCGTCTGGGGGTACTGGATGGTGGGCCTCAGCTTCCGGCTGTTCGGGGTCAGCGAGTGGGCCGCCCGTCTGCCGGTGGCACTGGCGGCCAGCGCCGTGGTGGTGGCGGGCTTCGGCCTGATGCTGGCTTGGTCACCAGCGGGCGAAGCCGGCCGGCCCCGGGTGCTGCGGGCCGCTCTGGCCGCTGGGGTGATCGCCACGACGCCGGGCTGGATCGGCTGGGGACGCACCTCCACCACCGACATGTTCCTCTCCAGTGCCATCAGCCTGGCGTTGTTCGGATTCCTGCTGGTCCATCGCCACCGGTTCCACCCCTGGCGGGCCGCCCTCGGCCGGGCGGCCATGGCACTGTTCGCGGCGATCGCCGTGCTGGCCAAGGGCCCGGTGGGTCTGTTGTTGCCGGGCCTGGTGGTGGTGGTCTTCCTGCTGCTCACGGGCCACTGGCGATCCTGGCTGCGCTGGCGGCCGCTGCTGGCGATGGTGGCCCTGTTCCTGGGGGTGAGCGCGCCCTGGTACGCCGCGGCGGCCGTCGTCAACGGCGGTGACTTCCTGGGCGGCTTCCTCGGGTTCAGCAACCTGCAGCGGTTCACCACGGTGCTCTACGACCACCCCGGCCCTCCGTGGTTCTACCTGCCCTGGCTGGTGCTGCTGGTGCTGCCCTGGTCGCTGTTCCTGCCCCTGGCCATCGCGGCCCAGGGGTTCTGGCAGCCCCGCCGCTGGCGAGCGGGATCGGCTGGGGCCCTTTCGGGGGACGGTGGCGCCCCGGCGGAACTGGGCCTGTTCCTGCTGCTGTGGCTGGTGCTGGTGGTGGCCTTCTTCTCCGCGGCCGCCACCAAACTGCCCGGCTACATCCTGCCGTCCCTGCCGGCGGCGAGCTTGCTGGTGGCCCTGCTGTGGCGACCCCTGCCCGAGGCCTCCGCGGATCCCCAGGCCGTCGGTGGCAGGGCAGGGGTGCGAATCGCCACCGTTGTCGAGGTGCTGCTGCTCGCGGTCATGGCGGTGGCGGCGGCCCTGGCCCCGAGGTGGGCGGCGAGCGATCCGGCCTATCCGGCGTTCGGCGCGGCCCTGTCCAGCTCCGGCCTGCCCCTGATGCTGAGCCTGTGTCTGGGGCTCACGGCCCTGGCCCTGCTGGTGCTGCTCTTTCGTCCGGCGGCGAGCGATTGGTTGTGGCTGCCCAGCCTGGCCGGCTTCCTGGCGGTACTGGGCCTGGTGATCGCGCCCCTCGGCCCCCTGCTCGACCGCGAGCGTCAGCTCCCCCTGCGCCAGATGGCGCGCACGGCCCAGGGCGCCGCCCAGCCCGATGAGCCCCTGTTCATCGTCGGCACCAAGCGCTACAGCCTGCTGTTCTACGGCGAGCCGGAGGCCCTCTTCGTCTCCGATCGCCACCACATCAACCAGTTGGCGCTGCAGGGGCCTGCCGCCCTCTCGCTCACCCCGGCGAGTCGCTCGGTCCGGCTGCTGGGCGATCGCCGCGATCTCGAGGCGCTGGCCCTGCCCGCCGAGGGCATCGAACGTCTGGCCCGCTCGGGGGAACTGGCCCTCTGGCGGGTGCCCCGCCACCATCTGCTGCCGTGATCACGTTCCGTCTGCTGCCGCGGGAGAAGGTTCTTCTGCCCGCCTGCCTCGTTCTATTGGTGGGGCTGTTCGTGGCCGTGGCCCCGGGCCGGCCGCTGGCGCTGCTGGATGACGCGCTCCTGGTCTGGATCGGCGACCACCTGCATGGCTGGGTGGGGGATGGGCTGACCCAGGTGTATCGGGCCACCGGAGTGGGCTTCACCGCCGTTCTGGTGGCGATGGCGCTGACCCTCCTCGTGCTGCGCCGCTGGTGGAAGGATCTGCGCCTGCTGGTCATGGCCACCGGGGGGATCCTGATCCTGGTGGATCTGGTGTTCAAGCCCCTTTTCAGCCGGAATCGGCCCCCCGGCAGCCTGCTGCCGCTCGATGGCCACAGCTTCCCCAGTGGCCATGCCGCCGGGGCCGTGGCCTTCTACTTCGCCATGGTGGTGATCCTGGGGGCCCACCATCCCCGCTTGCGGCGGCTGCTGATGGTCGGTGCCTGTCTGCTGGTGGGTCTGGTCTGGCTCAGCACCCTCTACGTGCGCGCCCACTGGCCCACGGATCTGGTGGCGGGGGCCGCCGTTGGCCTGGCCTGGCTGACGGTGTGTCTGGCCTTCTGGCGGGAGCCCGTCGCCGCGCACCTCCAGAGTGGGACGGTTCGACCGCTGCGATCCCTTGACCACCGCCCTGCCCACCTCCGGCCTGGACGCTCTGAGGGGACTCCGATCAGCCCCTCAGCTCGACGGAGATCAGGCCCGCCAGCTGCGTGAGGAGCTCCTCCCCGTGCTGGGGGCCTGTGGCTGGTTCACGGTCGGCATCATGGCGCCCTCGTCGTCGTCGGCCGTGGCGGTCCTGCGGCAGCTCGAGGCTGCCCTTGGCTGGCCGGCCCTGCGGCCTGCGGAGGCCGGAGACGGGGAGCAGGCCGGAGCGCCCGGCCCAGTGTTCCTGAAGGGCAACCAGCGCACGGGACTGTTCCAGCTGCGCCGGGAGGACGGCCTCGGCGAGGGGGTCCTGATCACCGGCCATGGGGCCCCCGATCCGGCCGCCGAGGACACCTGGGGCCCCATGCCGCTGGATCTGTTCGCCTGATCCCATCAGCTGATCACGTTCCGTCCGCAGGCCGGGAGCAGGGACGGGCCGGTCCCTAGGCTGGGCGGCTGTTGCCTGGCAGCTGTCGCTGCCGCCCGAAGCGTCCAATGGCCAGCTCCACCCTGCGCATCGCCTCCCGCCGCAGCCAGCTGGCCATGGTCCAGACCCACTGGGTGCGGGACGAACTCTCCCGGGCCCACCCCGAGCTGACGATCGCGATCGAGGCGATGGCCACCCAAGGGGACAAGATTCTCGATGTGGCCCTGGCCAAGATCGGCGACAAGGGCCTGTTCACCAAGGAACTCGAGGCCCAGATGCTGGTCGACCGGGCCGACATCGCCGTGCACAGCCTCAAGGACCTGCCCACCAACCTGCCGGAGGGGCTGATCCTGGGCTGCATCACCGAGCGGGAGGATCCGGCCGATGCCCTGGTGGTGCATGAACGGCACAAGGAGCTCAGCCTGGCCACCCTGCCCGAGGGCAGCGTGGTGGGCACCAGCTCCCTGCGGCGCCTGGCCCAGCTGCGTCACCACTACCCCCACCTGGTCTTCAAGGACGTGCGGGGCAACGTGATCACCCGTCTGGAGAAGCTCGATGCCGGTGTCTATGACTGCCTGATCCTGGCGGCCGCCGGCCTGACCCGGCTGGGCCTGGGCGAGCGCATCCACGAACTGATCGATCCCTCGATTTCGCTCCATGCCGTGGGTCAGGGGGCCCTGGGCATCGAATGCCGCGCCGGTGACCAGGCCGTGCTGGAGACCATCGGTGTGCTGGAGCATCTGCCGACGGCCCGTCGCTGCCTGGCCGAGCGCTCCTTCCTGCGCAGCCTGGAGGGGGGCTGCCAGGTGCCCATCGGCGTCAACACCCACTTCGAGAATGACGAGCTGGTGCTGACCGGCATGGTGGCGAGCATCGACGGCCAGCGCCTGCTGCGCGACAGCTGCCGCGGCCCGGCCAGCGATCCTGAAGCGATCGGCCTGGCGCTGGCGGGAACCCTGCGGTCCCAGGGGGCCGGGGAGATCCTGGAGGAGATCTTTGCCACCGTCCGCCCCGGAAGCTGAGGCCAACGGCCACCGGGCCCCAGGGCCCGAGGCCGACCTGCGCGGCCTGCCCTTCCAATGGAACCTGCTGGCCTGGGCGGCCCTGGTCGGCACCCTGACCGGCCTGGCGGTGGTGGCCTTCCACGAACTGCTGGGCTTCATCAACAATTTTCTCTTTGGTCCCTTTGTGGAGGGCCTGCTGGTGATCGGGCGCTCCTCGCCCGCCTCCCCTGCCGACCTGCCGCCGATCGACCTGCCGCCCCTGGCGCCAAACAGTGGCACCCCCCTGCGGGCCCTGCTGCAGCTCGGACTCGATGGCATCGGCCTGCTGGCCACGGCACCGCCGCCACCACCCGAACCCACGCCCATCAGCCTGCCCACCCCTCCCGACTGGCTGGCTCTCTGGCCGGTGGTGGTGGTGCCGACCCTGGGGGGCCTGGCGGTGGGCCTGCTGCGTCACGTGGCCGGCAGCATCGGTCCGGGTCTGTCGAGCCTGATGGCGATCGCCGATGGCAGCCAGGGCGGCGAGCCGCGTCTGCCCTGGCTGCGGCTGGTGGCGGCGTCCCTCAGCCTGGGCAGTGGGGCGTCGCTCGGGCCGGAGGGCCCCAGCGTTGAGGGCGGCGGCAACATCGGCCTGTGGGTGGCCCTGAAGGGCCGCCTCTCCCCCCAGGCCCAGAAGGCCCTGGTGGGGGCCGGGGTGGCGGCGGGTCTGGCGGCCGGTTTCAAGGCGCCGATCGCCGGGGTGTTCTTCGCCTTCGAGGGCAGCTACAGCGCCATCCCCGGACGCCCCAGCCTGCGGGCGGTGCTGGTGGCGGCGGTGGCCTCCGCACTTGTCACGCAGCTGTGCCTCGGCGACACGCCGATCCTGCGCCTGCCCGCCTATGACGTGCGTTCGCCGCTGGAGCTTCCCCTCTACCTGGGGCTGGGCCTGCTGGCCAGCCTGATGTCGTGGCTGCTGATCCGGCTGCTGGCGGCGGGACGGGGTGAGCGGGTCCAGTCCGTGGTGCGGCGCCTGCCGCCCGGCCTGCCCACGGCCCTGGGCGGGGCCGCGCTCGGCGGCATGGCCCTGGTGTTCCCCCAGGTGCTGGGCGTCGGTTATGACACGATCGAGGCGCTGCTGGGCCGCGATGGCGGGATCCCGCTGCTGACCCTGGTGGCCCTGATCGGTGTGAAGCTGGTGGCGACCACCGTCAGCAACGCCACCGGCTTCGTGGGTGGGGGCTTTGCGCCCTCTCTGTTCCTGGGTGCCGTGCTGGGCAGCTGCTATGGCCAGGCCCTGGGCAGTGGTGGCCTCAACCTGCCGGTGGCCGAACCTCCGGCCTATGCCATGGTCGGCATGGCGGCGGTGCTGGCCGGTAGCGCCAGGGCGCCGCTGACCGCCTTGCTGCTGCTGTTCGAGCTCACCCGCGACATCCGCATCGTGCTGCCGCTGATGGCGGCCGCCGGCCTCAGCGCCGCCCTGGTGGAGCGTTGGCAGGGCATCCACGATCCCGGTCTGATGGGACCCGATCTTCTGGAGGAGCGACGCCGCAGCCGGCTGGCGGCCATGGCCGTGGAAGAGGCCTTCGAGCCGGAGGCGCCCCTGGTGCTGCCGGCCGCCATGACGGCCTCAGACGCCCTGGCCAGGCTGGTCGACAGTCACGGCCATTGCCTCCTGGTGGAGCAGGCCGGCCAGGCCCTGGGACTGGTGACGATCGGCGACCTGCAGCGGGGCCTCTCGTCGGAAGTAAAGCGCCAGGATGCGTTGGCTCTGGCGGATTGCATCCGCACCGAACTGGTGTGGTTGCCGATGGGGGTGAACCTTGACCGCCTCGAAGACCAGCTCAGACCCAACGGTCTGCGGCAGGTGCCCGTCTTCGCGCTGGAGGGGGGTGCTGGGGAGCATCTGCCCCATGGGTTACCTGCCGGTGGTCTTCCCGTCAGCAAGCTTCGGGGCATGGCCAGCCGCGATGGCATGGCCAGGGCCCAGGCGCGGCGATTTCAGGCCGCTTCGGAGCGGCCCTCCATCAGGGCCTCGGCGACGGGGTCAACCTGAGAAAGCAGCCCAAGAATGCGCTGGAGATCCAGTTCGGAGAGCTCACCATCGTTGCCCCATTTCAGTGACGTGCTGTTCAGCTGGTCGGTGGTGGGGTGGGAGTCGGAATCGAACATGGAAAGTGGACGGCCTGGAAGGGTGCCGCTCGGGATCGGTTTTTTGAGATTAGGTGTTTGCACCCAGACATCAAACCCTTCGAGACCAATCTCCAGAATCTCTTCGGTCGCTGACCGATGCCCTGCGATCACCCTGCTGCGTTCAGGGTTTCACCACCACCGGCGTTCCCACCTCCACCTGGTCAAACAAGGCGCGGACATGGGGGGTGAGCATCCGGACACAGCCGTTGGTGACGGCGGAGCGGGAGGTGACGGTCCAGGCCCAGGCACTCGGGGTGCCGTGGATGCCGTACTGGTTGAGGCCGCTGCGCTTGAAGCCGATCCAGCGATCCCCCAGGGGGCCATTGGCACCCTTGGTGGGGTTGATCTTGCCGCTGGCGGTGCTCTGGTACTGGGGATTAACCACCTTGGTCTCCACCAGGAAGCGTCCCTTGGGGGTGGGGGTGTCGGCATCGCCGATGGCCACCGGCCAGCTGCCGATCACCTTGCCGTTGTCACGCAGGCTGATCGTGCGCTTGCCCAGCTCCAGCACGATCTCCTTGGTGCTGGTGATCGCGGCCTTGGTCGGGGCCGGTGGTGCCGGGCTGGTGGCCGGCGCCTCAACGGCTGGAGCGATGGCCGGCGCCTCAACGACAGGCGCGATGGCCGGGGCCCCTGAGGCCATCGCAGCGCTCCCGCCGGTTGTCAGGAGCAGGGCAAGGACAAGGGAACGCGACATGGATGGAGCGGGATCAGGGAAGTCGCCGGGGGGCGGTGGTGGGGGGCGTCAGTCGACCAGTCGGGAATCGATGACCGTCATGTAACGATCTTCGCATTCCTTGATGATGCGCACGGCTTCGCCGTTGTCGTGGAAGCCGTTGACCTTGCAGGTGCCGGGCTTCTTCAGATCCTTGTAGTGCTCCCAGTAGTACTGGGTTTCCTTCAGCCAGTGCTCACCGAGCTGGGTGTAACTGGTGATGTGATCCATGCGCTTGTCGTCGGCCAGCACGGCGATCACCTTGTCGTCCACCTCGCCGCCATCGTCGAAGCACATGATGCCGATGATGCGGGCCTCTACCAGACTGCCGGGCACCAGGGGTTCGGTGACGCCGACGATCTCGATGTCGAGCGGATCACCGTCCTCGTCCCAGGTACGGGGAATGCAGCCATAGGCAAAGGGGTAGGCCAGGGAGGAATAGCCCACCCGGTCCAGCTTCAGGTGGCCGGTTTCGGTGATCAGCTCGTATTTGTTGATCGTGTTCGAGTTGAGCTCCACGATGGCGTTGAGGCGGAGCTCGGCCTCATCGGCGAAGGCCGGCAGCACATGCAGCAGGTTCAGCATGGTGCGGCTGGGGGCGTGGTCGATGTTCGCCATGGTGGGGGCTTTTCGGCGGCGGCATCTTAGGCAGCGGGCCTCGTTAGGCCCGGCTCAGCCCCCCTCGCCCAGCTGGCCCACCTTGGCGCGCAGGTAGGTCAGGAAAGCGTCCGAACCCAGCGGCCGGCCCGTGACCTGCTGGACCAGTTGCTCGGCATTGACCGAGCGGCCCAGGGGCCAGAGGTTGCTGGCGAGCCAGTCCTGCAGGGCGGACTCCTGGCCCGCCGCCACCAGCGCCTCGATCGGGCCGATCTGCTGCTCGAGGGCCTCGGAGATCTGGGCGCTGATCAGGTGGCCCAGGGCATAGGAGGGGAAGTAGCCGAACAGGCCCTCGGCCCAATGGATGTCCTGCAGGCAGCCTTCGGCATCGCTGGGCGGCACCAGGCCCAGCAGGTCCTCCAGGCGCCGGTTCCACTGCCCGGGGAGTTCTTCCACCGGCATCTCCTGCTCCAGCAGGGCCAGCTCCAGCTCAAAACGCAGCACGATGTGGAGGCTGTAGCTGAGTTCGTCGGCCTCCACCCGGATCAGGCCCGGCCGCAGCGGGTTGAAGGACCGCCAGAACCCCTGAACCCCACCCCACGGGTCGGACCCCAGACCCTGGCAGAAGCGGGGATGCCAGCGCTCGGCGAAGGCGCGGCTGCGCGCCACCCGGCACTCCCAGAACAGGGACTGGGACTCGTGCACCCCCATCGAGGTGGCCTCCCCCAGGGGCCAGGGAAAGAAATGGTCGTCCGTGCGGGGCAGGCCCTGCTCGTAGAGGGAGTGACCCCATTCATGGGCGGTCGCCAGGAACGCCGAAAGAGGCTGGCCGCGCACCACGCGGGTGGTGATGCGGAAGTCCTCGGGGCCCACGGTGCAGGAGAAGGGATGGGCGGAGCGGGAGCGCTGGCAGCGGCGGCCGTCGTAGCCCCAGCCGTCGAGCAGTTCGGCGCAGAGACGGTCCTGCAGGTCTTCCGGCAGGTCGCAGGCCTCCGCCGGGCAAGGCGCAGGCGCCGCCGCCACCTGCTCCAGCAGGCCGGGCAGCTCCGCCGCCAGCGGCGTGAACAGCTCCTGGAGCCGCTTCTTGCTGATGTCGGGTTCGAAGGGCTGGGCCAGAATTTCCCAGGGGCTGCGGGCCACGGGTTCGGCCGCCGACAGCTGGCCGGCTTGCTCGCGGCGCAGCGCGATCAGCTCCCGCAGGGTCGGCGCGAAGGCGGAGAAGTCGTTGGCGGCCCTGGCCTGCTGCCAGACCGCATTGCCGTGGGACTGGGCCCGGGCCAGGGCGGTGACCAGCGCCGGATCAAGGCAGCTCTGGCGGTCGAGTTCCAGGCGCAGCAGCTGCAGGTTGCGGCGCCGCTGCGGGGGGGCATCGGCCGTGAGTTCGGCTTCGGCGGCGGCCACCAGGTCGGCGTAGGCCGCACTGCTCTGGCGCTCGTGCAGCTGGCTCGCCAGCAGGGCCAGCTGCTCGCCGCGCCAGGCGGCGCCGGCGGCGGGCATCACGGTGTTCTGGTCGTAGTAGAGGGCGCTGCTGATCGAGCCCAGCAGGCGGGTGGTGTGCAGGTGCCGCTGGAGCTGGTCGAGGGCTGGAGCCGCTGCGGGCATGGGATCGGTGGGGCGATGGCGCCAGCATGGTGCTGGCGGCGCCATGGTGGGGCTACGTGACGTCTGCGGCCGGATCGATGCATCCCCCTTCTCCGGAGCAGGCCCTAGTGCTCGCGGCCATTGAACGGTTCATGGCCGACCCCGATCTGGTGCTCGACGACCAGCCCAGCAACGGCGAAGCCGGTGACGTGCTCAGCGCGATCCTGCGGGCCCTGACGATGGTGCTGCCGCTCGGGGAGATCGAACTGGCGGTGACCGGCCTGCTCACGGTCCATTGCGACCAGCTCGACGACGACACCCAGCTGGTGCTGGAGGCCCTGCTCACCGCCATCGAGCGGGACGACGACGAGATGGCCCTCGACACCCTGCTGGCCAGTGAGGCCAGCCTGCTGGAGGCCAACGCCCTCGACGGCAACTATCTGCTGGTGTGGGATCCGGCCGACGCGGCGCCGCTGCGGGAAATGGAGATCCTTGATGTGCTGGAGCGCTACCCCTGCCGGGGGGAGGGGGCCCGCTGGACCTGTGACGACTTCGTCGCCCTGCTGGAGGGGAAGATTCTGCAGTGGCGCAAGACGATGGTGGCCCTGGAGATCCTTCAGGAGCAGCCCGGCACCCGGCCCGCCGCCAGCACCATGGTGCTGCTGGTGCCGGCGGATCCTGATGCGCCCCTCGAGCAGCTGGAGGTGGGGGTCACCCTCAGCCCCCCGCCGCCGGAGTCCAGTGCAGCCGCATCGGCACGCAGCCTTCCAGACTGACCTTGACCGGGCAGCGCTCGCCGGCACGGATCAGCAGCTCGCGCTGCTCGGTCCCGAGGCCGGCCGGCAGGTCGATCCAGGCCTCCAGCAGGGCGATGCGGCGCTCGCCGCTGCTGCTCATGCCCTTCTCCAGCCGCACCGAGGCGCCCTCCAGGGGGATGCCCTGGCGTTCGGCCACGATCCCCATCACCGTCAGCAGGCAGGTGGCCAGGGCCGTGCCCACCAGGTCGGTGGGGGAGAAGGCCTCCCCCTTGCCCTGGTTGTCCACGGGGGCATCGGTGATCAGCCGCGATCCCGAGGCGGCATGCTCCGCCGCGCAGCGCAGGGCTCCTTCGTAGCGGCAGACAATCGTGGTCATGGTTGGTGAGGCGGGCAAACGCAGCAGCAGGCTGGCAGGGGCCGTCGCCCTAAATTGCTGGCCGCGCGCTTTGGATCTTTGGCGTTGATCCTGCTGGTGGTGTCCCAGAGCGCAGGGGGTCTGGCGGAAACGATCCGGCTGGCGGTGACGCCGGTGTTCCTGCTGGCGGGCATCAGTGGCCTGCTGGGGGTGATCACCACCCGCCTGTCGCGCATCATCGATCGGGCCCGGGTGATCAAGGCGATGGATCCGGCCACCAGCGTGGCCCGGTCGCGGGAGCTGCAGGGGGAACTGCTGCTGCACCGCCGCCGCATGACCCTGGCTTCAGCGGCCTTTGCTTCGGCCACCACCAGCTTTCTGCTGGTGGCGACGGTGGTGATGGTGCTGTTTCTGAGCACCCTGGCCACGATCGACCTGACCCCCCTGGTGGCCCTGCTGTTCGTACTGGCGATGGGTTCGCTGATGACCGCCGTGCTGTTGCTGCTGCGGGAGGTGCAGCTGGGCAACCAGGCCCTGCGGCGCTTCTGAGCGCTGGCGCCCTAAAGGTCCGTCAGGCCGATCTCCTCCAGCAGCTGCCGTTGCTGCCGGGCGCTGACGAAGCGGTGGGCGGCCATGGCGCCGCTCACCGCCACCGGCGGCACGCCGATGCCCGGGAACACGCCGGCGCCGCAGAGCACCAGGCCCTCGATCGGGGTGGTGCCGCCGGGGAAGGGACCGCCGCTGGCCGGCCAGGCCGGGCCGTAGCTGCCCTGGTGCGTGCGCAGGTAGTGCCGGTGGCTGAGGGGGGTGCCCTGCAGTTCGATCACCACCCGCTCCCGCCAGTCGGGCAGCACCTGGGAGAGCACCTGCCCGAAGACGGCGCAGCGCTCCTGCTTGAGGGCGTCGTAGGCGGCGCTGCCCCGCTCCAGCCCCTGCCACAGCTCCCAGGGTTCGTTGGCCGGGGTGTAGCCGTGCAGCACCTGGTGGCCGGGCGGAGCGCAGGCCGGGTCGAGCCGGGAAGGCATCGACAGCACCACCATGTTGCGTTCGGCGCCGATGCCCCGTTGCCAGTCGCCCACCCAGACGTGGTGGATCGGCAGCTGGTCGAGGTCGTCGCCGCGCAGGGCCAGGTGCCAGTGCAGGAAGCTGGCGCAGGCCGGCGTGGCCGCCTGGCGCCGCCGCCAGCGGGAGGGCACCGCCTCATCAGGTAGCAGGGAGAGCAGATCCCAGGGGCTGGTGTTGGCGATCACCCCCCGCCGAGCCTCGAGGCGCTCGCCGTTCTCCATGCGGATGCCCACCGCCCGACCGCCTTCCACCAGGATCTCCGCCACCGGCGCTTCGGTGCGCAGCCGGCCGCCGTGGCGCTCGATGCCGCGCACCAGCGCCGCCGCCACGGCCCCACTGCCGCCGATGGGGTAGTCGAGACAGGCGTCGGGCTCAAACCATTCACCGAACAGGGTCGCCATGGCGGCGGCGCTGGTCTGGTCCATGGGCAGGCCCGAGATCAGGAAGCAGAGCAGCTCGACCCAGTGGAGCAGGAAGGGATCACGGAGGTGGCGGCGGGCGATCGGCCCGAAGGCTCCCCCGAGGCTGGCCAGCCGCCCCGCCTGGCCCAGCAGGCGCAGGGCGTTGCCGCCGCCGAGGGTGGTGGCCAGCCCCGCCCCGGGCCGCAGGGCCAGCAGGGGCAGGGAGCGGGCCGCGTCGCAGCTGGGTTTGAGGGCGGTGAGGAAGCGGTCCCATTCCTCGGCCACCGCCGGTCCGCGCAGCTCGCGCAGCAGGGCCAGGAAGGGACCCTGCCCCACCCCCACCCGCAGCGACCCCTCCGGCAGCAGCAGGCCCCAGTCGCGGTAGGTGGCCACGGGCAGGGTTTCCCCCACCGCCCGCAGCACCTGGGCCAGGGGGTTGGTGCTGGGCCAGCGCCCCAGGCCGCTCCACAGCGATGGACCGGACTCGAACTGAAAGGGTCCACGGCGAAAGCCATGGGCCGCGCCGCCCGGGGTGGTGTGGGCCTCGAGCACCACGACCTCCAGCCCATGGCGGGCGGCGATGGCGCCGGCACACAGGCCGCCAAGGCCACTGCCCACGACGATCAGGTCGCTCACCTTGGGCGCAGCATGTCCGCTGCAGATCCTATTCAGATTCCCTTCGCCAGGGCGCCTGTCGCCACGCTGGATCCCTGCCTAGGATCGCGCGATACATCCAACAAAGGTGTGCATTGGTGCAGGGATCCTCCCCAACCACTCTGCCCGATCGCGCAGTGGCACGACAGCCCAAGCGCGGCGATTTTGAGCTGAAGTCCTTCATGGACAGCTCAAACCTGCGCGGCGCCTGGCAGATCGCCAACACGGTGATCCCCTATGCGGCCCTCTGGTGGGTCGCCGACTGGAGCCTCCAGCATGCTCCGCTGCTGCTGATCCCCACGATGGTGGTGATGGTGCTGCTGCTGGCGCGCGTCTTTTCGCTGATGCACGACTGCGGCCACGACTCCCTGTTCCGCAGCCGGCGGGCCAACCAGGTGTTCGGCTTCCTGCTCGGGGTGCTCAGCGCCATTCCCCAGTACCCCTGGTCGCGGGGCCATGCCTACCACCACCGCCACAACGGGGACTGGGAGAAGTACCAGGGACCGTCGGCCCTGGTCACCACCAGCGCCTTTGCGGCCCTCAGCCCCGGCCAGAAGCGGTTCTATGGCGTGCTGCGCCACCCGGCGATGCTGTTCCCCGGTGGCTTCTTCTACCTGGTGATCAAGCCCCGGGTGGCCCTGCTGCTGGGGCTGGCGGGCTTCTTCCCCCACCTGGTGGCCTGCCTGCGCAGCCCCGAGCCGATGGGCCTGGGCCAGATCCTTTCCAGCTACCGCTCCAAGCACTGGTACACCAACGAGGAATTCCGCCACTTGGTGGCCAACAACATCGCCGTGCTCGGCTCCTGGTGGCTGATGGCCCACTGGCTCGGTGCCGGAGTGTTCTGGTCGATCTATGCCCCGGTGATGGCCTGCGCGGCGGCGATCTTCATCTGCATCTTCTTCGTGCAGCACAACTTCCCCGGCTCCTATGCCCATGCCACAGCCGGCTGGAGCGAGATGACTGGGGTTCTGGAGGGCACCAGTGACCTGGAGCTGCCGCCGATCTTCAATTGGTTCTCCGCCGACATCGGCTGCCACGCCATCCACCACCTCTCCTCGAAGATCCCCAATTACCGGCTGCGGGCCTGCCATGAGCGCAACGCCCACCTGCTGAGCGGGGTGCGGCGCCTGTCGCTGGCCGACATCCCGGGCTGCTTCAGCTACATCCTTTGGGATCCCCAGGCCTGCCGCCTGACCACGATCGACAACCAGCGATCGGCTGTCCCTGTTGCCGCCGCCGGCTGACCATCACCAGGAGGCCTGATGTTGCGCCAGACCCTCAGCTCCCTGGAGCTCACCACCAAAGGTGAGGGCTTCGATGACATCACCGGCCCCATCAACGGCCTGATCGCCGCCAGCGGGCTGCAGCTGGGCAGCGCCACCATCGCCAGCCAGCACACGTCCTGTTCGTTGACGATCAACGAGAACGCTGATCCCAGGGTGCTGGTGGATCTGGCCGCCTTCCTGCAGGCCCTGGTGCCCCCCGAGGGGGTGCGGCCGATCAGCGGGCAGGGCGAGCGGCGCGACTGGGTGCATGACGACGAAGGCCCCGACGACATGCCCGCCCACATCCGTACCGCACTCACCTGCACCAGCCTGGTGCTCCCCTTCCAATCGGGCCGGCTCTTACTCGGCACCTGGCAGGCGGTGTATCTGTGGGAGCACCGGGCCCGACCGCACCGGCGCCGCCTCAGCCTGCATCTGGTCGGCGAATGATCCTGATCCCCTGCCCCCTGACGCCATGGCTGCCAAGCCCCTGACCCCGGCCCAGATCGCCGCCCTGCCCACCGAACTGCCGCAGTGGACGGTCAGGGAGGGCAAGCTGCACCGCGAGCTGCGCTTCGCCGATTTTTCCGCCGCCTTCGGCTTCATGGCCCGTGTGGCCCTGGCAGCCGAGGCGCTGGGGCACCACCCGGAGTGGTGCAACGTCTGGAACCGGGTGACGATCAACCTCACCACCCATGACACCGGTGGCCTTTCCAACCTGGACCTGGAGCTGGCCCAGCGGATCGATGGCTTCGCGCGCTGAGGCTGGTCGTGTGGGCCGGCCCGGGCTCCGTGTCTAGTTTCCCTGGGTGCACCCCCGTTTCGCACCGCCACCATGGGATTTCGCTACCTCGATCGGATCGCCACCGAGGAGAACATCCACGCGTTCCTCGAACTCGCCGATCTGGCCGCCGGAGCCGGTGCGTCGGCCAACAACGTCTTCCTGCTCTCCCATCGGCTGCGGCAGTCCCGTCCGATGCAGGTCTGCCGGGCGTTGCTGCAGCGGGACCCGGCCGCGGTGGCCCTGATCGAGCAGCGGCGGCTGAGCGGCCCCTACGACGCGGCCGCCCTCAAGGCCCTGCCGAAGGGGACCCTGGGGCGCACCTACGCCACGGTGCTGGAGACGATGGGGTACGACATCAATTTCTTCCCCAAACCCGACTTCTTCGCCAACCTTGACACCGACGCCGATTACATCAACTATCGGGTCTATGCCACCCACGACATCCACCACATCGTCAGTGGCTTCAGTCTCGACAATTTCGGTGAGCTCGGTGTCATCAGCCTGAGCGTGGCCCAGTTCGCCCACCCTGGCCTGGCCTTCACTGATCTGATGGCGCTCCTGCTCAACTGGTTCCGCAACGACACGCCGATCGATGAACTGGAAACCCCGGCCGAGCAGGCCCGGACCGCCGGTTACGCCTTCGGCATGATCAGCAAGGGTCTGCACATCGGCGCCGATGCCCGGCCGCTGTTCCCGGTGATCTGGGAGGAGCGGATGGGCCAGAACCTGGAGGAGCTGCGGGCCGAGCTGGGCATCGAGGCCGTGACGGAGGGGACCTGCAGCTGGCAGGCCAACCCGGCCCTGGTGGCGGCGCTGGCCGCCTGAGGCCCCACGGTGCAGTGGCATGGAGTGATCAGCCCCTCTCCATCAGATACGCCCTCACGTGGCTGACGAGCGGCCGGCTTAGCGCCACCTCCGTCGTCAGCCAGTGGGCAGCCACCAACTCGAGGCCGTCGAGGCGGATCGCCGGCGCTCGCGCCGCCCGCAGGGCAAAGATCGTCACGGTGTTCGTCCCGCGCGCCGAGGTTTCGGTGATCTGCCAGGGATCCAGCAGTTCGTCAGGCGACACCTTGAGCCCCAGCTCTTCGGCCAGCTCCCGCACCGCCGCCTGCCGCTCCGTTTCCCGTCGCTCCAGCCCCCCTCCCGGCAGCCCGAGGCCGTGGCGGTAGCTGGTCTGCACCAACAGCAGGTGCTGCTGGTGCCAGATCGCCACCAGGGCGCCGTGGTTGTGGGGCCGGGCCAGCAGTTGCCAGGTTTCATACAGCCGCGCCGCCAACCAGTAGAGGCGCAGCCTGGCCACCAGCCGTGTCAGCCGTTTCCCCATCACCCGGGTGGCCCAGCGCCCATCAACGGGCGTTCATCCCACCATCGCCGGTGCCACGGCCTGGATCTCGGCCGGTTCGGCCTGGCGGAAGCGCAGGCGCGGGTTCTCGCCCAGGCGCTCCACATCCACCGCGATGGTGCTGCCGGCCGGGAAGGTGCCCGCCAGGATCGCCTTGGCGATCGGCGTCTCCAGTTCCCGCTGGATCGCCCGCTTCAGCGGCCGGGCCCCGTACACCGGGTCGTAGCCAACGGCGGCCAGCCAATCAAGGGCTTCGCCATTCACCCGCAGGGCCAGCTTGCGCTCCTCAAGGCGCCGTGTCAGCCGCTGCACCTGCAGCGCCACGATCTGGCGCAGTTCGTCTTCCCGCAGACTGCGGAAGATGATCGATTCATCCAGACGGTTGAGGAATTCCGGCCGGAAGTGGCCCCGCAGCGCCTCGTTGACCCGCTTCTCCATTTCGCCGTAGCGGGCCGGATCGCCGGCCAGATCGAGGATCGAAGCGCTGCCGATGTTGCTGGTGAGAATGAGCACCGTGTTGGTGAAATCCACCGTGCGGCCCTGGCCATCGGTGACGCGGCCGTCATCGAGGATCTGCAGCATCACGTTGAACACATCGGGGTGGGCCTTCTCCACCTCGTCGAACAGGATCACCGCGTAGGGGCGGCGCCGCACCGCTTCGGTCAGCTGGCCGCCTTCCTCGTAGCCCACGTAGCCCGGAGGCGCTCCGATCAGCCGGCTGACGGCGTGCTTCTCCATGTACTCGCTCATGTCGATGCGCACCAGCGCCTCCTCGCTGTCGAACAGCTGGGACGCCAGGGCCTTGGAGAGCTCGGTCTTGCCCACTCCCGTGGGTCCGAGGAACAGGAAGCTGGCGATCGGGCGGTTGGGGTCCGACAGGCCGGCCCGCGAGCGCTGGATGGCATCGGCGACCGCCGTCACGGCCTGGTCCTGGCCGATCACCCGCGTGTGCAGCTCGTCCTCGAGATGCAGCAGTTTCTCCATCTCGCTCTGCACCAGCTTGCTCACCGGAATGCCGGTCCACTTGGCGATCACCTCGGCGATGTCGTCCTCGGTGACCTCCTCGCGCAGCAGGTTCTTGTCGCCGGCATGGGCGCTGAGCTCCTCGGTGCGGGCGGCCAGTTTCTTGTTCAGCCCCGCCAGGGTGCCGTACTCCAGTTCGGCGGCCTTGTTGAGGTCGTACTGGCGTTTGGCCTGCTCCACCTGCAGCTGCACCTGCTCGATCTCCTCCTTGAGGGCGGAGAGTTCATCGATCGAGCCCTTCTCCTTCTGCCATTGGGCATTGAGGCTGCTCTGCTGCTCGCCCAGGTCGGCCAGTTCCTTCTCCAGCTTCTCGAGCCGGTCGCGGCTGGCGGGGTCCGACTCGCGCCCCAACGAGAGCTTCTCCATTTCCAGCTGCAGGATGCGGCGGTCGAGCTCGTCGATCTCCTCCGGCTTGGAGGTGATCTCCATCTTCAGGCGCGCTGCCGACTCGTCCATCAGGTCGATGGCCTTGTCGGGCAGGAAGCGATCGGCGATGTAGCGGCTGCTGAGCACGGCCGCCGCCACCAGGGCGTTGTCGGCGATGCGCACGCCGTGGTGCACCTCGTAGCGCTCCTTCAGTCCGCGCAGGATCGAGATCGTGTCCTCCACCGTGGGCTGGTCGACGAACACCTGTTGGAAACGGCGCTCCAGGGCCGGATCCTTCTCGATGTGCTGGCGGTGCTCATCGAGGGTGGTGGCACCGATGCAGCGCAGCTCGCCGCGGGCCAGCATGGGTTTGAGCAGGTTGCTGGCATCCATGGCGCCGCCGCTGGCGCCGGCCCCCACCACCGTGTGGATCTCGTCGATGAACAGGACGATCTGCCCTTCGCTGGAGGTGACCTCCTTGAGCACGGCCTTGAGGCGCTCCTCGAACTCGCCGCGGTACTTGGCGCCGGCGATCAGGGCGCCCATGTCGAGGGCGATCAGCTGGCGGTTCTGCAGGGCCGTGGGCACATCGCCGTTGACGATCCGCTGGGCCAGCCCTTCCACGATCGCCGTTTTGCCGACGCCAGGCTCACCGATCAGCACCGGGTTGTTCTTGGTGCGGCGGCTGAGGATCTGGATGGTGCGGCGAATTTCCTCATCGCGGCCGATCACCGGGTCCAGCTTGCCGTCGCGGGCGGCGGCGGTGAGGTCCCGGCCGTATTTCTCGAGGGACTCATAGGTTCCCTCCGGGTTCTGGTCGGTCACACGCTGGCTGCCACGCACGGCCTGAACGGCCTCCTTGATCTTGGCCCCATCGGCGCCCGCCTGCGAGAGCAGCTGGCGGCCGCAGCGGTCGTCGCCGGCCAGGGCCAGCACCAGGTGCTCCACGGCGATGTAGCTGTCCTGGAACTCGGTCTTGAGGGCCTCGGCCCGATCCAGCACCGCGTTCAGCCCCTTGCCCAGATAGACGTTGTCGGGGGCGGCGGCCAGGCTGGGCTGGGCGGCGATGAAGGCCTCCAGCTTCTGGCCCAGGACGCCCAGGTCCACGCCGGCCTTCTCCAGGATCCGGCTGGCCAGGTCCTGCTGGGCGAGCAGGGCGGCGAACAGATGCTCGCTGTCCATCTGCTGCTGGCGCTTCTGCTGGGCCAGCTGCTGGGAGGCCACCACGGCGCCCCAGGCCTTCTCGGTGAACAGTTCGGCGGTGGGATGCATGGTTGACGTTCTCCCTTCGGACGATGACTGAAGCCAACGTATGAATCCTGTCGGGATCGGCCGAGTGGGAGGACCGAACCAGTGCGTTCGGCCCTCCTCCCCAGAGGCGTGCAGGCCGTACCGGCGGGGGTGGCCAACCGCCCAGCCGGGTGCGATCAGGGGCTCAGGGGCACCTGGTAGCCATTCTGCTGGCCGCAGAGTCGGCTGGGGCAACCGTCGGGGCCATAGAGGGCATCCGCCGCCGACAGGCAGCCCATGCTGTTCTTCTGGGCCACCTGGGCCGGCTTGATCCGCAGGGGCTGGAGCAGCGCATCACTCCTGGGAACCACCAGCCGGCAGGCAGGCGGCGACAATCCAGGGCTGGCCTCGATCGCCAGGGGTTGGTTGGGGGACGGCCGCTGGGCCAGGGCCGGCGCTGCGGCCAGGGGCAGGGCCAGCGGAATCGCTCCGGCCAGCAGGCCCGCCAGCAGCCCGGCAGATGGGCGGATCGCCATGATGGTCTTTCGGCTGGGCCCCATTCTCGCCTCTCCAGCCCGTCCGTTCCCCATGCCCTCTGCCGCCGACGACCAGGCCCTGGTGGCCGCCCTGGCCAGGGAATCCCAGGCCCTTGGTGGCGGCGCTGAGCCGGAGCGCGATTGCTGGCGGGTCGTGCACCGCCATGTCCACGGGATGCTGCCCTCGGAGTACGACATCCGCGAGGTCCCCGAGGAGCTCTACCTGGCGGTGCTGGCCGCCTGCCGGGCCGAGCACTGAGCTCCGGCGGCCGGCCCATTCAGGTGGCCATGAAAAAAGCCCCGGCGGAGCCGGGGCTTCTGGGCGTCAGAGACGGTTCTGAGGGGGGCGTGTGGATCAGGCCCAGCCCTTGGAGGCCATGTCCTCGACATAGGCCGCCACATCAGCGATGTCACCCTCGCTGAGCTTGCCGCCGAAGGCGGGCATGGCGTTCTTGCCGTTGGTGACCTGGTAGGCGATGGCGGCCTCGTGGCCGGCGTCGTAGTTGGCCAGGTAGGAGGCCAGGGCATCGGCCTTGAGGGTGCGCTCGGCGTTCACCACGTTGCCGCCACCCATGTGGCAGGCCGCGCAGTTGGCGGAGAAGATCTGGCCGCCATGGGCTGCATCGGCGGCGAAGCTCGGGGCGGCACCCAGCACCAGCGCCAGGCAGAGAGCGAACAGGGAAAGAAGACGACGCATGGGAGGGTGCAAAAGAAGGTGCCTGATAGCACTTGCAACCGGACCAAATTAGGCAACGGCCGCCTTGCGGTGGGGCCCTCCGACACATTCGCAACAATTCAGCGTTTCAGGGCTGGCGTCCCGCCCCGAGCCGGCCCCGGTGGGGAACGCCCGCCGTCTCCAGCACCGCATTGAGGGTGGGGGCCAGGCTCACCAGGCCGAAGCGTTCGGGCGGACTCACGGGCTGGTGGACGAAGTGGCGCTGGCGGATCGAGAAGCGGTCCCAGGCGTTCACCTCGATGCGCAGCAGCTTGATCAGCCCCTCGATCAGCCAGCCGCGCAGATCAACCCCCACCGGCGGCACCCACACCCGCCGCCAGCGGCACAGGGAGGCCACGGCGCCGTTGATCGTGATCGGCGCCTGGCCGAGCACCAGCCGCCGCACCGGCCCCTGCCCAGGCTCCGGGTTGGGGCCGTGGGGGGTGGTGGCCAGGTGGGCGCAGACCGTGGCGATGTCGGCGGCGTGGATGAAGTGGAAGCTGGCGTCGGTGCGCAGCCAGCGGGCCAGCCACAGCCAGCCGAAGGCCTCCTTCAGCCCGGCCGTGAGATAGCTGGTGGGGTGGGGATCGGCCGTGCCCACCGAGCCGCCGAACACCAGGGTGGGGAACACCGCCACGATCCTCGGCGCCAGGGGATGGCGCTCCAGGTCCTGCAGGCAGGTGGCCTTGGTCTGGATGTACTCGGTGCCGTAGGCCATGGCTTCGGGCAGCAGCTGCAGCTGCCGGTCGAGGATGCTGGCGGTGGAGAAGTAGATCACCTGCTGCAGCCGCTCCGGATCGGTGAGCCGCAGCAGTTCCTTCACGGCCACCACGTTCACCGCCTGGGCCCGCTCCGGGTCGCCCCAGGCGGTGGCCGTGTGGATGATCCGATCGGCGCTGGCGATCGCCTCGGCATGGGGGCCCAGCTCGCGCAGGTCACCCACCAGCAGGGTGATGCGCGGGTGATCGGCGGGCACGGCGCTGAGCTTGGACGGATCCCGCAGCAGCAGCAGCAGCTGGGCGTCGCTGTTGGCGAGCAGGTTTTCAGCGATGTACTGGCCGACGCAGCCGCTGGCGCCGGTGATCAGGATCCGCTGGGGCCCGGAGGTGGCGGCGCTCAAACAGCGGCCCCCAGCAGCTCCGTCACGGCCTTGCCGGTCTCGAAGAAGACGCGGGCGTTGTCTTCCGGGGTGCCGGGCAGGATGCCGTGGCCCAGGTTGAGGATGTGGCGGCGGCCGCGGGCCTTGCGCACCGTGTCGAGGATCCGCTCGCGGATGGCCTCGGGGGTGCCGAACAGCAGGCCGGGGTCCACATTGCCCTGCACGCCCAGGTGCTGGGGCAGGCGGGCGCAGCCATCGGCCATGTCCACGGTCCAGTCCAGGGAGATGAAGTCCACCCCGGTGCTGGCCATGCGTTCCAGCACGCCGGCGCTGCCGGAGATGTAGAGGATCAGGGGGGTGTCGGGGTGGGTGGCCTTCACCTGGTCGATCACCCGCTTCTGGTAAGGGGCGGCGAACACGTCGTAGTCGATCGGGCTCAGCTGGCCCGCCCAGGAATCGAACAGCTGCACCACCTGGGCGCCGCTGTCGATCTGGTAGCGCACGTAGGTGGCGATCGAATCGGCCAGGTGGCCGAGCAGCTGGTGCAGCAGGGCGGGCTCCTGGAAGGCCATCGCCTTGATCACCGAGTACGTCTTGGAGCTCTTGCCCTCCACCGCGTAGGCCGCCAGGGTCCAGGGCGCGCCGACGAAGCCGAGCACGGCCGCCTGGTTGCCCACGTCGGCCCGCAGCCGCTGCAGCACCTCACCCACGAAGGGCAGCGCTTCGGCCGGATCCAGGGGGCGCAGGGCGTCCACCTGGGCCTGGCTGTGGATGGCGGGCTCGATGATCGGGCCCTTGCTCTCGATGATGTCGAAGTCGATGCCCATCCCCGGCAGGGGCGTGAGGATGTCGGAGAACAGGATCACGCCGTCGGGACGGAAGGCGTGGAACGGCTGCATCGAGATCTCGTAGGAGAGATCGGGGTTCTCCGAACGCTCCCGGAAGCCGGGGTGGCGGTCGCGCAGATCGCGGTAGACCTTCATGTAGCGGCCCGCCTGGCGCATCATCCAGACCGGTGGCCGCTCCACCTGCTCCCCTTGGGCGGCGCGCAGCAACAGGGGGGCGGATTCAGACATCGAGCCGGCCAGAAGGTCAACGGCGAAACCTAAACCAGCACCCCCAACCCTCGGCCGCTCCTGTCACCTGTCGTGGCATGGGGCCACCGCCTGGGCCTCCTCCGGCTGGAGCTGCTGCAGCAGGCGGAGGAAGTCCTGCTCCTGGCCCAGCAGCCGGGCTTCCTCGAGGGCGCTGGGTAGCAGGGCCGCCAGGTCAGGACCGAGGCCTATCGGCCCCAGGGTCTGCTGCTGGCTGCGGGCCAGGGCCCGGAAGCGGCGCAAGGCCGAGACGGGCCGCACCAGCAGACAGACCAGCAGGGCCAGAGCGGAGCCCATCAGGTAGTCGAGCCAGCGGCTTGGCACGTACCAGTCGGTGAGGACGCCGTAGCCAACGAAGGTGACCCCGCTGGAGATCAGGGCGGTGCGCAGGTGGGGCAGCAGGCCAAGCGATAGCAGCAGCGCCGTGGTGCCACCCATCACGATCGCCACCGTCACCGGATCGACCCCCAGGGTGTTGAACACCAGCCAGGGCATCAGCACCCCGAGGCTGACCCCCACCATGCGGTCGCGCACCCGGCCCAGGGTGGCGCCCAGGCTGTCGTTGAGCAGCAGCACCACCCCGAAATACAGGTATTTGGGTGTCACGGCACCGACGCCGAGGCCGATGCTCAGGGCCAGCATCGACACCACCAGCTTGCGCCAGAAAAAGGGATCGGCGAAGCGCTGGCCAAGCCCCCGTGGGGGCAGGTCCAGCTCCGGCTCCGGTGCGCTGTCCACCCCCTCCCCGGGCAGCCGCAGCCCCGCCTGAAGCCCAGTCGCCACCGCCATGCCGATAGTCACCGCCAGCAGCTGCTGCCAGGCCACCAGCCAGGTGGCGTCGGCACTCAGCAGCGGCAGCACCGCCAGTACCGCCAGCAGGTTGCGCACCATCAGCAGCCGGTCGGGCAGGGCCTGACCCAGGACCTGCGCGCAGGCGGTGACCACCGCGAACTGCCAGACCTGGGGGGCCTGCAGCAGCGGCCGCAGGCCCGTGCCCAGCCCCAGGCCAACGGCCACCACCAGGGGAAGCAGCAGGAACACCGGCGCCGGCCAGTGGTCGAAGCGGGGACGCACCATCAGGGCGGCGATCACAACGCCGTAGGGCGTCGCCCCCCCCAGGCCGAAGCTGTGGCAGATCGACCAGGTGAGACCGGAGGCCAGGGCGATGCAGAGCACCAGCCGCAGGGACCGGTGCCATGGAGCCGCCGGCTCCTTGGCGACAGAGGTCATGGCCGGGGGCGGGCCAGGCCCTGGATCAACCCCATCACCAGGCTGATGAGCAGCAGCGCCAGCCAGAACCAGAGACGGGGCGGGTCGCTGCGCAGGCACAGCAGCAGCAGCGCCAGGCTGAGCCACGGCAGGGGCCGGCGCCAGGGGGCCAGCAGGGCGCGGCGATCGATCATGAGCGCAGCCCCGCCAGCCAGCGCCAGAACGGCGTCACGTAGCTGACCAGGCTGCGCCGCTCCACCTCGGCCTCCACCTCGGCGGGGGTGCGGGTGGGCAGGGGGCCGGCCGGACCGCGGCCGCGGCTCCAGCGCAGTCCTGATGGGGTGGCCGCCGCCTCCAGTTCCACCACCGCCAGCACCAGCGGAGCACCCGTGCGCCCCGGCAGCTGGGCCGTGAGGTCGCCGCCGTCGCCATAGGAGCGCTCCCGGGCGCTGGCCATCAGGTTCAGGGCCTCCTCCCGGCTGCCGACCCGGGCCGCCACCTCTTCGGCGCTGACACTTTCGCGCGAGAGACTCAGCAGCCGGCCGGCCACCAGGCCGTAGCGCTGCTCGGCGCTGCCGAAGCTGTCACGGCTGAGCAGCTGGGGATTGAGCTGCACCTCCTCGCCCACCCGCAGGCGCGTGGCGTCGGCGGCGGTGAACAGCACCACCGCCTCCCGGCCCGGGCGAAGGCTGGCCAGGGCGATGCTGCCCAGCCGCTGGCCGGGCAGCACCGGCTGGCCGGCCAGCACCGCCAGGTCGAGCACCTGGCCCGCCACGGGGCTGAACACGTCCTGGGCCAGCTCAGCGCTGAGCAGGGAGGCCCTCTCGGCCCCCAGCAGGGCGGCCTCGGCCTGCAGCGCGGCCCGACGCACGCGCAGATCGGCCTGCAGGGCCTCCACCGACGAGATCTCGGCCCGGTTGCGCAGCCACAGGTCCTGGGCGCCCACCCACAGCGGGCTGTAGCGGGCGATCACATCGTCCTGGCGCAGGCTCTCCAGGGCACTCAGCTGGCTTCGCACCGGACGGTTGGTGGCCTCGATCTGCTCGCGCCGGGTCTGCAGGGCCCGCTGGTGGTCGTCGAGGGCGAGGCTCTGCACCTTCAGCACCGCCTGGCGCTGGGCCACGGCCACCAGCCGGGCTGTGATGGCCTCGGGGCTGCCCTCCGGCCCGGCCCCCGCCCCCGGTGCGCTCTGGCCCACCTGACTCAGGGTCAACAAGAGCTGGCCGGCCTGCACCCGATCGCCCACGGCCACTTTGAGGTCCTGGACCTCGCCGGGGCCGCGGGCATAGAAGCCGCGGCGGGCATCGGGCGGTGCCATCACCCCCATGCCGCGCACGATCACCGGAATGGCTGGGGTGAGCGCCCACACGCCGGTGGCGGCGGCCACCAACAAAGTGGGCAGGATGGCGTAGATCCGGCCGAGCGTGGCAGGGGCCATGGCGGGCCGGAGAAGGCCGCAACGGGCCTGAGACACTAAGAGCGTAGAGGAAGACCGCGCCGCAATTGAGCTACTTTTGGCGCCACAGTGCGCCCCCGTTTTGAAGGCCTTCCGCCTGTCCCGATGTGCAGGCGCGATCGGCAGCGTCAGGCCCCTGGCTGCCCTGGCTGCACTGGTGGCCCTGGCGATGCCGTGTTCCCCGGCGATGGCCCAGGTCCTCAGCTTGGAGCAGGTGCTGCAGCAGGCGCTGCCCAGTTCCCTGCGGCTGCAGCGGGCCCGCCGCCAGTTGCAGCGCGACGGAGCATTGGTGCAGCTGAACCAGTCCCTGCTGCTGCCGCGCCTGAGCCTGGTGGGCCTCGCCAGCTACACCGGAGTGAACAGCTCGGTGGGGCTGCTCACCAACCTCCCCACCCTCGGCGACATCAGCTTCTCCTTGCAGCCGAACGGTTACGCCGAGCTCCGCAACAGCTTCGCCAACGTGGGGCTGCTGGTCGATGCCGACCTGCTGCCCCTCGGCCGCCTGGCCCTGCTGCGGGCCAGCCGTGAACAGCAACGCAGCGGCGAAGCCACCCTGCAGGAAAGCGAGCGGCAGGCCCGCTTCGAGTTGGTGAACGGCTACCGCCAGCTGCAGCTCAGCCAGGCCCTGGTGCCGGTGTGGGCCCAGGCCCTGGAGGGTTCCACGGCCCTGGAGCGCACCGTGGCCAGTTTTCTCAGCAAGGGGCTGGCGGCCCGGCTCGATCTGGAGCGGGCCAGGGCCCTGCGCGCCTCCGACCAGATGGGACTGGTGCAGAGCCAGGCTCGCCTGCTGACGGATCGGGAGAGTCTGGCCACCCTGATGGGCCTGGCCAGCGGCAGTGACCTGCGCGCCGCCGATCCGATCCGCGAACAACCGCCCTGGCCCCTCGATCTGGCGGCCACCGTGGAGGCGTCCCTGCGGCAACGGCCGCTGCTGGAGGCCCTGCGCCGCCAGCAGCAGGCCCAGGCCCAGGAGGCCCGGGCAGCACGGGCCACCCTGATGCCCTCCCTTGCCCTGGTCGCTGGGGTCGGTTATAGCGGCAACCGCCTGGCGGTACCGGTGCTGCGGCAGGGCGGAACGCTGCGGGGGGGGGCGGAGCTGCCCCTGCCGGACTTGAACCAGAACGGTTCGGCCAGCGGCAGCTTCAGCAACTGGGGCGCGGCCCTGCTGCTGCGCCAGCCGCTCTGGGATGGCGGCAGGGCGGCGTCCACGGCAAGGCTCGCCGAGCGCCAGGCCGACCTGCTGGCCGCCGATGCGGACCTGGCCCGCCAGCGGATCCGCCAGGACGTGAGCCGTGCCTGGAGCGACCTGCGCAGCTCCGCGGCGGCGATCGCGGCAGCCCAGGAGGCGGTGCGGGCCGGCGAACGGGCCCTGCGCGATGCCCAGCTGCGCTACCGCGCCCTGGTGGATCCGCTCACCGAAGTCCTGCTGGTGCAGCGGGACCTCCAGGCCAGCCGCGCCACCCTGCTCACCAGCCTCACCCGTCAGGCCCTCGACCGCTCCGTGCTGGAGCTGGAGACCGGGCTGGTCGATCCGACGGCCGGAGTGGTCGACGCCGCCGTGCCATCGATGGCTGACGGACGCTAAACCGCCGCGCGCGACGGTGTCACCGCTGTCGCCCCGAGGGAGGGTCGATGGGCCCGAACCGGCTGATCAGGACCCCAAGCACCACGGAGGTGTACAGGAGGCCCAGTACCGCCAGGGCCACGGCGGCCAGGCGGGCAGCGGGTTTCACCGGTGTGAGGTCGCCATACCCGAGGGTGGTAAGGCTGACGAAGGAGAAGTAATGGAGTCGCTGAACGGTCTGCTCCCAATCGGCCCCGCCGATGTCCTTGGTGTCCTGTGGCAACACCAGCGTCAGGCCGTTGATGTTGTCGCGAAAGCTGCCGGGCTGCAGGCTCTCCAACAGCACCAGCAGCAGGCCCCCGCCCAGGCCCAGGAGCAGATAGCCGGCGGTGGCCCCGGCCAGTACGGCGCCGTCCACCCGCTCCTCGGCGGCAAGGCAGTGGATCAGCCGCCGCAGGCAGAGGCCGAGGAACAGGGTGTAGAGCACCAGCAGGGCGGGACCGACCAAGCGCAGCAGATCAGGACGCAGCAGCCAGAGGGCCTCCGCCGCCATACAGGTCAGACCCACAGGGCGATGTAGCCGCCCAAGACTCTGGGAAGCGCCCAGGCTCTCGATCGGTGGCTGGCGGAAGGTCAGTACGGCGGTGAGATACAGGTACCCCAGCCAGGGCAGCTTCGCCTCGGGGCCGGTGAACAGAAAAGCTGCGATCACCAGCAAGGTGGTGATCAGCAGGTGGCCGTAGAAGCCTCGGCGGTGGCGGGATCCGGGTCTCAGGACTCGCCGGGCTGGGGCCTGGCAAGGCTGCGGGTCTCGTCCAGACGCAACACCACCACGCTCAGGGGGGGCAGGCAGAGCTCGAGCGAGTTCTGGTAGTCGTGGATGGCCCAGGCATCGGTGAAGCGGCCGCCCAGGTTGCCGAGGTTGCTGCCGCCGTAGCGGCTGCTGTCGGTGTTGAACACCTCGGCGTAGAAGCCCTCCAGGGGCACACCCACCCGGTAGTGGGAATGGCTCTGGGGGGTGAAGTTGGCCACCACCACCAACCAGCGCCCGCTGCCGCTGTCGCGGCGCATGAAGCTGATCACCGAGTGGCGGTTGTCGTTGCAGTCGATCCACTGGAAGCCGTACTGATCGAAGTCATCGCCCCACAGCGCCGGCTCCGATTTGTAGAAGACGTTGAGGTCGTCCACCAGGTTGAGCAGGCCCTTGTGGGCTTCGTACTGCAGCAGCTCCCACTGCAGATCGCCCCAGACGTTCCATTCGGCCCGCTGGCCGAACTCCATCCCCATGAAGATCGTCTTCTTACCGGGGTGGGTCCACATGTAGGCCAGCAGGGCGCGCACATTGGCGAACTTCTGCCAGTCGTCGCCGGGCATCTTGTGGAGCAGGTTGCTCTTGCCGTGCACCACTTCATCGTGGCTCAGGGCCAGCATGAAGTTCTCGGTGAAGGCGTACCAGATCGAGAAGGTGACGTGGTTCTGGTGGAACTGGCGGAACCAGGGATCCAGCTCGAAGTAATCGAGCATGTCGTGCATCCAGCCCATGTTCCACTTGAGGTTGAACCCCAGGCCGCCCATGTCGGTGGGC
>Ga0247833_1000245_pt1 | contig 97365 bp, 94 predicted proteins | sample LaCruzMarch2015__7_FD_187117 | JGI IMG/M metagenome (GOLD analysis project Ga0247833, IMG submission 187117) | Freshwater microbial communities from meromictic Lake La Cruz, Castile-La Mancha, Spain - LaCruzMarch2015_8m | ecosystem: Environmental > Aquatic > Freshwater > Lake | place: Spain...
ATTTGACGACCTTGTTGGTGCTGTCTGTGGGATCGGTGGCCTGTTCTGCTGAGGCGCCAGAAAACCCCTCGAGTTTGTAGGCACTGGCTGCGCCATCGAAATCCAGAGAGCTGAAATTGGTGGTGACTTCATTCGCCTGATACACCCTCACATAATCCACCGCCATCACATATGAGAAATTGTTTGAGGGTACGGTCCCACCATAGGTACCGCCGACAGCCATGTTCAGGATGATGTCCATCGGGTTGTCGAAAGGCCAATTGGCCGATGTGGCGCCGCTGGGTTTTTTGTATTCGTAGTAGGCGTTGTCGTTGTTGCTGTCCACACCGAAACGGATGTAGTCTTGTGTCCACCACACCTGGTAGGTGTGGAAGTCGGTCACGGGACTGCTCAGAGTCGTGTCCTTCTTTATCTGGGTGTCGCCGTAGGTCTGGATTTCCCCGGTCCCCTTGAAGTGCAAGGCAGCTTGCACCTGGCTGGTGTTGAAATACTGTTGCGTCCACTCCATCACGTCGATCTCGCCCGTATCGGGCCATGTGCCCTGCCCCAGCATCCAGATGGCTGGCCATGCGCCTGTCATGTAGGTCTCGGTGTTGGCAGTGGTCAGCGTTGTGGATGGGTCAAAAAATTTCGCTTTGACCTCCATATAGCCATATGGCTCCAGGTCAACAACAGACTTCAGGCGCGCGGATGTGATGTCACTGCCTGTCTTGTTCGCCACGATGTGCAGCGCACCGTTTTGCACGTAGGCGTTGTCTAAGGTGTTGCTGTAGGTCTGTGATTCGCCATTGCCCCAGCCGTCGTTGTTGGGGCCTCTGCCCGTTTCCAAGGTCCACTTGCTGGAGTCGACGGCGGTTTTTGTTGTAGTGCCAGAGGCAGAGATGTCGCCGCCAAACTCCTCGCCGAAGGCCAGGGTATAACCGGCAGGGATGGCAGAGGCACTTTGGTAGGCAATGTCCTGAGGTGCCTGACTTGGGCTTGACTGGGCGTAGCCCAGTTGATCGAAGTAATAGGTTTGGTCCGTTAACTTGCTCGAGTCCAAGTCAAAAAAGACGTTGAGCATGTCGTACTTCACGCCGTCTTTCAATGCGGTAGTGAAGGCGTAACCTTTGCCAGCATTGTTGATCCAGCGGCTGGAAGGCTCACTGAAGTCAAACGTGAGGTATTCCCAACCTGCCTTGGTGGTTGCGGTCTCGACAGCGACCCAGTTTTTGTCGTTGATTTCATAGCCGCCGCTGGCGGAATCGCCAATTTCCAAGCGTACCTTGGTACCCGCTTGAGCGGAGTGCACCCACATGCCCAACTCGGTCGTGCTTGAAAAATCCAGCGGCGTGATGGTTTTGATGCTGGATGTTTCCCCGTTCGACAAGGTGACGTGTGCGAACTTTCCACCATCACCAGCAGGCTTGATCAGCTTCATCACGTGGTTGCCATCGGCCTGCACAGAAGGCGAAGCGATGGCGTTCTGCACGGCGGTGACTGTGATCGATTGACCCGATTCGAAGTTCAGAGTCTCAAAGAAAACGACAGCAGGAGGTACTGCGTCATCAACCGCTTGCACCAAACCGTCGCCGAGATCTCGCAGGTCTTTAAGCTTAGCCGGGTCACCCGAGCCTGCCGCAGCATTGACTTTTTCAGCCACGCTGTCTTGCACGACCAGTTCGATCTGAGCCATCCGCCGCAGTGCATCTTGGCGGGCTCCGCTGTCCATCGAAGTCACAGAGGGATTCAAAAAGGTCGCCAACAGGCCACTGGCTGTTTCGAGCTGGGCACCGGCTTCCTCCATTACGGCCGTCATTTGTGACGTGATGGTCACCTGCGCAGCCTGAGCGGCCTGGGTGAGCACAGAAGTGATCGTTTGGGAGTTGCTCAAGTCCACGGCACCGGATGCCCCAATGGCTTTGACCAAGCTGTCGACGACTTTGGCTGAAAAGCCACTGGCAGCTCCCCCATTGGCACCCTGGATCAGGCTGCTGCCCACGTCCATCAGGTTGGACACCATGATGGCGGCGGCCTTGAATTTCAACGCTTCGATGGCATCGCCATCGTCGCCCGTCAGGGCTGTGGAGACCGGGTTGAAGTCCAGCAGCGATTCAACGCTGATACCGAAAATCTGTTTGATCCTGGCCTCTGACACGCCGGCTTCGATCAGCGTGGACAGCGGAGAAATAACGCTGGCATTGGCAGGTGCCTTGAAGACATTGGTCACGGGCAGACCGGTGGATTTGTCGATGGTGTCGACGGTTGACTTGGAGACCAAGGGGCCGCCAGTGGCGCTCGCACCAACCAGGGTGAAATTGCCTTCGGAATCGGTGACGTCGGAAGGCTCGTCTGCGTCTTGAATGCCGTCGTCGTCGTTGTCCTGGAACACGATCGCACCTTCAATGTAGCCATTGACCAGGCGGCCAGGTATTGTGGTTTGCGCGTTATTGGCATTGCTCAATGGCACCGTCGAGCCTGCAGATTTGCCGCCACCGCCACCGCCCCCCGCCAAGCCCAGGGCCGCAGCACCCGCAAACAGCCCTCCCAAGCCACCGAAGGACGCGGTCGATGCGGCGGCTGTGCTGATGACCGTGCCTCCGCCAGTGCTGGTAGAGGGCGGTACGGGCAGTTCGAGCTGTGCCAACTGCAAGCCACCGACTTGGTTGGGGGACCCGTCGATGGCCGTGGTCAGGGCGCTGAGTGGGTTGGTTGTATCGGTGCCAGCGCCCACGGCGGCGTTTGCAAGCGTTGCGTTCTCTGCCGCCTGCGCACTTTGTTGGTCGCTGGCTTCGGCCTGCAATGAAATCTCTTCTTCAACCGTCAGACGCTTGCTTTTTTTCAGGAGTTCCGCTGGTTTTGGGGCGCGCTCGGCTCGGCCGGTGGCTGTCAAGGGCGCTGGCGTTGACTTCATGGTGGATACCGGGGGCTGCGACCCAGAAGGTGATGCCGCCGCTGCAATTTCGATTGCAGCTGGGTTGTGCGTGTCGGGCAGCTTTTTCTGAGCCATGGTCTTCCTTGTGACGGTGGAGGCGACTGAAGTCGGATTCGCAAAGATGTGCGGTGTTGAAATACGTTATGAAAGCGATTTCATAAACAGGACAATAGAGGTGATTGGCGGGCCATTCCATTGGCGTTTTCCCTCAATTCATAAAATTTCCTGAAATTTTCCAGGACTTTCGCTCGTCCTGAACGGTCAGCCCATTTCAAATCCTGGCTTGGCGGATCTCGCAAACAGACATTTATAAACAGCATTTTCACGAGTGAAGTGGCTGATTTTTCGTCTGTTCAATCAGATCAAAACCAAGGGTTTTCTCTAGGCGATCGGCCCCGATTGCCGATTGACTGTGGTGTGGGCACGTAGGAAACTATGGCTTGAAAGGGCTTTCATGAAATAAAGCCTATTTTCCCAATTTCAGGTCCTTTCTTGTCCTTCGGACTGCCAACCTCTTCACTCGTGTCGACGCATATGCACTCACTTCAACCTCGTGTTCTGGCCCTGATCCTGGCTTCTCCGGCATCGCTGTTGGCGGCCTCCTTCGAAGCGCCGGATGGCAGCAAGTTCGACATCACCGGTTTCACCAAGCACGAGTGGTCCCACAGCGCCGAGGGGGCACGCATCGTCTCCAACGATGACTCGACATACAAGTCAGACAGCCGCAATGCCGAGTCGAAGCCGGGTGTTGAAAATACCACCCGGGCTGGCAAGTCCTCTGAGTTGAGCATGCAGCAGTTGTCTTTGGGCTGGGCCAAAGAGACCGCGGGTGCGGTGGGTTTTGAAGCTCGGCTGACCTACCGCTGGCGCGGCGACCAGGCCACCCGCTTTTTCAAAGCGCCAGACCTGGACTACCGTCCCAACGACAGCGGTCCTTTGAACCTGGACTACACCGAGCGTTTTGTGGGCATCAGCCGGCCCGACCTGGGTGCGCTCAAGCTGGGCACACAGCTGTCTCGATCCTGGTCGCGCTCCGATGCGTTTTCCTTTCCCGTCGGGCTGTCGGGCGTTTGGGCCGACTCCGGCGCGGGCTACGGCATTTTGCCCAGGGCAGTGCGCTTGACCTCCCCCACCTTTGAAGATGGCTCGGGCAAACTCACCGCTGAGTTGACCGCTGCCTCCAGCAAGCTCAACACCTTCATGGTCGAGCCCAGCCTCACCGCCGCGGGCACCAGCCCCACACAGCCCAAGGCGATCGAGCTGTTCTTGCAGTATTCGAACGCCAAGAACCTGATTGAGCTGACGATCCAGTCGGCCCAAGGGGCCAAGCAGACCGCTTTTGGCAAATCGGCTTTGGTTGGCTGGATTGGCGATCCCGATGCCATTCCACTTGACCAAAACACGCCACGCAAAGCCGCCAAGCCCAGCCAAAGTGTGGTGACCCTGCAGGGCAACCATTGGCCCAACACCAGCAACATGCTGACTTGGGGCGTTAGGCGCAGCCAGTGGTCGGGCTCAGCGGCGTCCTGTAACTACAGCCTCAGTCGCGCTGAGTGCATTTTCGGTCTGGATCCAGGTTTCAACTACGGGCCCAAATCGAGTGCCTATCTGGGCTTCCAAGCCACCGCAGTCGACGCCATGCTGGGCTGGAGCCATTACCAAGGCCTGTACACCTACACCGTGAGCGCTGCCTACTTTGGCAAGGCTTCGTCCAAAAACCCGCAGGAGTGGGGTCAAAGCAATTCGGCCTTGCACCTGAATGTGGGCATGGCTCGCAAGGTCCCGGAAATCGACAAAGGGCTGACCGTCACCTTGGGGCTTTCTCGCTCGCAATTTCAGAAAATTGGCCCCGCGCCTGTGAGCATGCCCAACAACAACTTCTTGGCAGCCAACCCCCTCTATGACCGCGTCGGCTATGGCGCCACAGCGGGATTGACATGGACCTTCTGACCAGATCCTCAGGGGATCGGCGGATCACCCTGGCGGCTGGCCTGCTGGCGTTCATGGCAGCTATTTTTCCGGGCACTGCCAGTGCGCAGGGGCCCACCGCTGCCGTAGGGGCTGGGGCCATCTGGTTGGCGCCCAAACCGGGCGAGTCGGTGCGGCCAAAACCGGCGCCTTTTCGGTCCGGCGACATGCTCAAGCGGGCGGTGACCACCAACACTTGGTATTCGTCCCTGGCTTATGGGCCTTGGTCCGACGTTTTGCACGCCCACCCTTTGACCTTCAAGGCCACGGCCAAAGGCATGGAAATGGGCTTGCCACAAGGGCGCACCGGTCCGATCTCGGGCCTCAAAAATTGGGCCGCAGGCAGCACGGGCACCACGGCCGTGACCTTCCCTCACCAAGCGGACTTCACGGTCGCACCCTCGGACTTTGAGCCCCAGGACGCGCGCTTGCGCTACGCCGGCGACTGGAACATCACGGTCGAGATGGCCCGCGAGCAGGCTTATCTGCGCAGCCACATCCTGCACGGCAGCCCGTTTGGCTACTTCGAGATCAGCAGTGGCGGCATTCACATCCAATTGGGCGCGGGCGTGCAAGCCGCGGACATGCCGGCGAGCACGACGGGCAACAAGCAAGTTCACTACTTCAAAGCACGCGGCCAACTGTATGGCCTGTACTTGCCGGCAGGCGCGCAACTCTCGGGTGGCCCAGCGGACAAGGTCAGCGTCAAGTTCAGCGAGCAGGCGCGCTACTTCTCGATCGGCATCCTGCCGCAGTCCGATGCGACCACGCTCAAGGCCTATGCCGACGCGGCTTTTGTGTTTGTCGAAGACACCCAAGTGCAATGGGCCTATGACGAGGCCCAAAGCCTGGTCACCACCGACTACCGCATGACGACCCGGCCCATGGACGGTGTGGCGGCCGAGCCCTTGATGGGCCTGTATCTGCACCACCGGCGTGCCCAGGTCAGCCCTGCGCCCGTGCTCGGGCAATTGCCCTCGGTGCGCGGCCCGATTGCGATTTCCAGCGGGCACACGTTTCGCACCGAGCTCAGGGTCAACGGGCTGATGCCCATGTGGCCTGCGCTGCTGAATAAGCCGCCGGCCCAGACGCTGAATGAATTGCTGGTGGGTGACCGGCGCCGCGCCAACAGCCTCTTTGGCAAGATGGGCAATGGCACTTACTGGACGGGCAAGGCGCTCGGCGCGGTGACCCAGCTGATGACCATCGCCGAGCAACAAGGCGATGAATCGACCGCCGCCCAGATGGAGAAGGTGCTCAAGCAGCGCCTGGAGTCTTGGTTTTCTGGCAAAGGCCTGAGCTACTTTGCCCACGATGCGGGCGTGGGCACGGTGCTGGGCTATCCAGAGGAGTACTTCAGCGTCTCCGCCATGAACGACCACCACTTCCACTATGGTTACTGGATCATGGCGGCGGCCCACCTGGCCCGGCGCGACCCGCAGTGGGCCTCGGCCCAACAATGGGGCGGCATGGTCAACCTGCTGGTCCGCGATATCGCCACGGCGCAAAGAAAGCGTGTGGACTTTCCCTTCCTGAGAAATTTTGACGTCTACGAGGGCCATTCCTGGGCGCGTGGCAACAGCGAGTTCTTTGGGCTGGGCAACGACCAGGAGTCTTCTTCCGAAGCCATCCATGCCTGGGCGGCCATCGCGCAGTGGGGTCAGGCCACCGCCGACCCGGCGCTCAAGGCCTTGGGCATGTACCTGTACGCCACCGAGTCTGCTTCGGTGCTGCACTACTGGTTCAATGCGCATGGCAATGTGTTCCATCCCGACTACCGCCAACCGCTGGCCAGCATGGTGTTTGGTGGGGGCTATGGTTTCAGCACCTGGTGGACCGAGGAGCCCCGGCAGATCATGGGCATCAATTTGCTGCCCATCACCCCGGCATCGGTCTACTTGACTCAACTGCCCACCGGTTATGTCGAAAATTTTGGTCGCGCAGCTGAAGAGGCGCGACGACTCTACGATCGTTCGGGTCAATCTGACGGCACGACCCATGACATCTGGCAAGACATCTATGCAAGCTTGTTAGCACTTAAAAATCCCGTCATGGCTTTGGAAAGTTGGAATCCCAGGGGTTCAGTAGAAGTTGGTGAAACGAGATCAAGAACATTTTTTTGGTTGTATGCGCTCGCAGAAATGGGCGTACCGGACAGCTCCGTATGGGCCAATGTGATGTCGCACGCGGTTTTTATGGATCCCAAGACCAAGAAAAAAACATATTTGGCATACAACCCATCGGAAAAGCCCCTTGAAGTTCGTTTCTCCGATGGCGTTGTGATGTCGGTTGAACCCAAAAAAGTAGCGCGTTTTGTTGGACCATGAACTGATCGTTATCCGCAAGGTCGTTGACAATGATGCTCCGTCATAATTAACAGCCAACAGTTAAAAAAGAACCATGTCAAAGGTAAACACCGCAGCTTTGCATCAGCCGCCTACAACGGTCATGCGGGTTTCGGGACATCGCGCCACCCTCACCATGGTCGCCAAGCAAGCGGGCGTGTCGCCCAGCACCGTCTCGCGCATCTTGAACGGTACGGCCCAGGTGAGCGAGGAAAAACAAGCCTTGGTGAAGGCGGTGATCAAGGAATTGGGTTTTCGGCCCGATCCAGCGGCACGCAGTTTGGCTGGCGGACGCACCATGAGCATTGGCGTGTTGACGCAGTTCATTGACAGCCCTTACTACGGCGAGGCCTTGCGCGGCATCGAAGACGAGTTGCATAAAGCCAATTACGTGCCTTTGTTTGTCAGCGGGCATTGGAACGAGGCCGAGGAAAAGAACAGGCTTTTCATGCTGCAAGAGCGCAAGGTGGACGGCATCATTGTCTTGACGGGCAAGTTGGCCGATGAAACCTTGGTCGAGATGGCCTCCAATATCCCGGTGGTGGTCACGGGCAGGCGTTTGAGTGCGATCGGATTGTTCAGTATTGACTTTGACAATACCGAGGGTGCCAGTTTGGCTGTTCGCCATTTGCATGCCTTGGGTCACACGCGTGTGGCTTTCATTTCTGGGCCACTGGATCACCCGGATGCCGCTGAGCGCTTGCAAGGCTTTAAAGACGAGGCCTCCAAAAAAGGGATGGCATCAGACGCTGAGTTGATCGTGTACAGCGATTACCAAGAGGCTGGCGGGTTTCGTGCCATGAACACCTTGCTTGATGCGCGTGTGCAGTTTACCGCCGTGCTGGCGGCCAATGATCAGATGGCCTATGGAGCGCGTTTGGCTTTGCACAGATCGGGCTTGCGGGTACCAGAAGACATCTCATTGATCGGCTTTGACGACCTTCCGCATTCCGCATTCACTTTGCCGCCTTTGACATCGGTTCGGCAGTCCGTATATGAAATCGGGGTTTCGGCGGCGAAAGCGATGATTGACATCTTGAACAAGCAAAATCCACCTTCCAGGTTGGTCGCGGCTGAATTGGTGGTGCGTGAGTCGACGCGAATCAATCGACGCTGAAAACGCATACCGATGCCAGAGAATCAACCAACTCCAAACGCAACATTGCCCTTTCTACTCGGAGATGTGGGCGGAACCCATGCTCGGTTTGCATTGGTGTATGGCAACAAGACCCCGATCTCTCAGGTCAAGGTACTTTCAACAGGACAGTTTCCAGACTTGGCCACCGCAGTGACTGTTTATCTGCATCAAATTGGCAATCCAAAGGTTGTCAATGCTTGCATTGCCATAGCCAACCCCATTCTTGGCGATGTCGTGGAGATGACCAATAACGAATGGCGATTTTCGATTGAAAAAACACGACAGACTTTAGGTCTTGAAAAATTGCTCATGCTGAACGATTGGGAAGCCATGGCCATGGCCGCACCCGCTTTTGGCACCAACGATTTAGAGCAAATTGGCAAGGGATCACCTGTAGAAAATGCACCCAAAGGCATGATTGGCCCCGGAACTGGATTAGGTGTGTCGTATTTGGTTCGGTCCCGCCATGGAGATTGGGTTCCGATTGCTGGTGAAGGCGGACATGTCAGTCTTTCACCGTCGTGCGAGCGTGAAGCTGACATTTTGAGAACCCTCTGGCAGATGTTCCCTCATGTTTCGGCTGAGCGAGTGATTTCTGGCATGGGTTTAGAGAATTTGTATCAGGCCATTTGTATTCTCAACGGAACAGCAGCTGAACCCTTGGATGCGGTGAAGGTGAGTCAGCGTGGAATGGCCGCCACTGACCCAGCATGTGAGGAGGCCTTGGGCCGGCTATGCCGCTTCCTTGGGAATACAGCTGGCAATTTGGCTTTGACTTTGGGCGCCAGGGGAGGCATTTACATCGGTGGTGGCGTCATCGGTCAATTGGGTGAGTACTTTGCACAATCGGGTTTCCGGGCTGCCTTTGAAGCGAAAGGCCGTTTTCAAAAATACATGATGGAGATCCCAACTTATGTCATTCGCAAAGAACAACCGGCATTGGTTGGCTGTGCCATGGCATTGGGTGTAAGACCCATGAATCCTTAATTTGTCTCCCTTGCGGCTTAGCCCGGGGTGACAAAAATAGAACTCGCCTGGGGTGACAGACAAAGGCGTCGCCCGGGTTGTGATTCAAGGGTCACTTGGCCTTAGGATGGACATGATTTTTCAAATCAATTCAGCCAAGTTCACAGGAGATACCCATGACAACGCAAGGTTTTGTGGTGACGCACGCCAAAGATGCGCAGTTCGAGCGCGGTCTGCGCTCGTTTTTTGAGTACCGTGATTTGGGGCTGCAACAGGCCACGCAAGGGCGTGTCACGGCCAGTGTGATCCGCGCTGCCGGGGGGCATGAATTCTCCAGCCAGCCGCATTTGCATGTCACCGAGTTTCAGCTGGTCTATGTGCTCAAGGGCTGGATTGAGTTTGAATACGAAGGGCAGGGTGCGGTGCGGCTAGAGGCCGGCTCGTGCGTGCACCAACCGCCGGGCATTCGCCACCGCGAACTGGGGCACAGCGAGGATCTGGAACTGCTCGAAGTGGTGCTGCCCGCAGACTTCAAGACCGAGACGGTCGACAGCGTCAACCCCTGAATCAGAAGAGCCCATGTTCCGCAGTTTTTTTCTCTCTCGCCGCTGGGCCTTGTGGGCCTGGGGCGGTTTGTTCGTTCTGGTGGCTTTGGTGTTCATCACGGTGCAGCAGACCGTCAAGCTGAACGCTTGGTACGGCGAGTTTTATGACCTCTTGCAAAAGCCTGAACAAGCCGGCGGGCTGGAGAAGTTCTGGGGTTTCATGTGGCAGTTTGCGTGGATTGCGTTCCCGTTCATGTTGCTGCGCAGCCTGGAGACGTATCTGGCTTCTCACTTCGCCTTTCGCTGGCGACAGGCCTTGACCGAGGAATACCTGCCGCGCTGGCAGGGCACCGATGCCAGCGTCGAAGGCGCCTCGCAGCGCATTCAGGAAGACTGCATGCGCTTTGCCCGCCAGACCGAAAACCTGGGCCTGGGTTTGGTCCGGGCGATGCTCACTTTGCTGTCGTTCATTCCGATTTTGTGGGCTCTGTCCACGGGCATGGCCATTGTCTGGTTGCAGTTTGAGGGCTCGTTGTTTTGGGTGGCGCTGGCCACGGCGCTGGGCGGCACCGTCATTTCGTGGTTTGTGGGCATACGCCTGCCGGGGCTGGAGTACAACAACCAGCGCACCGAGGCGGCACTGCGCAAGGACCTGGTGTTTGCCGAGGACGAGCGCAGCCGCATGCATTTGCCTACGGTGCTCGAGTTGTTCACGGGGGTACGGCTGAACAATTTCCGGCTGTTCAACCACTACGCCTACTTTCATCTGTGGAGCAATTTTTACGGCCAGATGATGGTGATCTTTCCGTTCCTCTTGATGGGACCATCGCTGTTCGCTGGCTTGATCACCTTGGGCGTGATCCAACAGGTGAGCAATGCCTTTGGCAAGGTCAACGACGCGTTTTCGTACCTGATCGAGCGCTGGACCGACATCACCGAGTTGCGCTCGATCTACAAGCGCTTGTCGGAGTTCGAAAAGGCGCTGACCTGAGGTATTGACCGGCGTGGTCGCTCAGATGGCGGCTGCGGCGATGTCGGATGGGAGCGGGTCCAGCGCTTTGAGTGCCTGCAGGGCTTCGGTGTCGGTGCGGTAGAGCTTGAGGTGCTGCCCTTCGGCCAACTCACCGGCCCTGCGCAAGGTGGTCTCCACCGGCAGCTTCATCCCACTGATGTGCAAGCTGATGCCCCGGCTGGCCAACTGACGGTGCAACTGGCCGAAGGTTTCAACACCCGTCACGTCGATCCTGTTGATGGGCTGGGCAAACAGGCACACATGTTTCACATCGGGGTGCTGGGCCAGGTGGTCGGTGATGGCGCGGTCAAAGTCGCTGGCGGCGGCAAAGTCCAGTTCCGCGTCCAAGCGCATCGCATACAAGTGCGGTGCCAGCGGGGGCAACTTCCAAAGATGGCGGTCGCGCAGGCTGCCGTCGGGGTGCAGGCCTACTTCAATGATGCGCGGGTGCAGGCGGGTGTGCAAAAAGTGGCTCAGGCCCACCAGCACCCCGGTCATCACCCCCCAGTAAATGCGCGGCGCGGTCAACAAGGTCATGGCAAAGGTGATGCCCGCCGTCATGGTCTCGATGCGGCCCACGCGCCAAACGGTCAAAAACTGGCGAGGCTGAAACAGGTTTAGCACGGCCACGATCACGGCGGCCGACATGACCGAGCGCGGCACAAATTGCAGCGCCGGCATGAGGATCAGCAAAGCCAGCAGCACAAAGCCCACCGAGGCCACCACCGCCCAGCCTGAGCGTGCACCGGCATAGAGCATGAGGGCCGAGCGTGAAAACGAGGTGCTGGTGGCAAAGCTGCCCGAAAAGGCTGAGGCCAGCTTGGCCAGCCCTTGGCTGAAGAGCTCGGTGCTGTCATCCCAGCGCTTGCCCTCGCGGCGGCATTCGATGCGGGCACTGGACGCCGTCTCTAAAAAGCTCACTAGCGCGATCACCAAGGCAGGCACCCACAGCTGGTTGAGCCTGTCCAGCCCAGGCCACTCTGGCCAATAAAAATCCGGCAGACCCGAGGGCAACAAACCCACCACCGCGCCGTGCTCCTGATAATCGGTGGCATAGGCCACGGCCGAGGCCACGCCCATCACGATCATGATGCCGGGCCAACGCGGCCTGAAGTGGCGCAGCAGCAGCAAGATGGCTAGACTGCCCAGCCCAAACCACGCCGGCCAGCCGCTCAGCCACACCGGCCAGTGCTGCACATCCCAGCTCCAGGCTTTGACCCCCAGCAATCCGGGCACTTGCGACGCCATGATGAGCAAAGACGCGGCCTGGGTGAAGCCCATCATCACCGGGGCGCTGACCAGATTGATCAACCAGCCGTAGTGGCCCAGCCCCAGCAGCAGCTGAATGGCTCCCGACAGCAGCGACAACCACACCGCCAGAGCCACCCATTCTGCAGAGCCAGGCTCTGCCATGCCCGTGAGAGAGGCGCCGATCAGCACGCAAGTGAGCGCTGCCGGGCCCACCGACAAGCGGTTGGCGCTGCCAAACAGCACGGCCAACAGCGCCGGGATCAAGCAGGTGTAAAGCCCGGTGACCAGCGGCATGCCCGCCAGGCCCGCATAGGCCACGGCTTGGGGAATCATCACCAGCGCCACCGTCAAACCCGCCAACACTTCGGTGCGGGCCAGAGGCGCGGTCAACCGCGGCCATTGGCGGAATGTCAAAAATCGTTGCATATCAGGCATGCCCGATCTTAGCCGCCAGGGCCATCAGCGCTGCGGCATGTCCTTGACCGAGTAGCCCAGGCTCACGGTGGCATCTTCTGGGATGGCGGGCACGGTGGCGTCCCAGGCTTCCCAGGCGGCGCGCATGGTTTGCAAGCGCTCGGGCTGGCGTCCGCCTAGGTTGGCGCGTTCGCGTTCGTCGGCGGGGATGTTGAACAGGTAGTCGTTGCCGTCCACCCGCAGGTATTTGTAGTCGCCCATGCGCAAAGCGCGCTGGCCCCGGTGGTTCATGCGCCAATAAAGCGGCCGCTCAAATTGGTGCTGGTCATCGCGCAGCACGGGCGCCATCGACACGCCGTCAAATGGGTGCGTGGCATCGGCTTGAGCACCTGCCAGTTCGACCATCGTGGCCGACCAGTCCATGGTCATGCATTGCTGGGTGGAGGTGCCGCCCGGCGCGATGACGGCGGGCCAGTGCGCGATCCACGGTACGCGGATGCCGCCTTCGGTCAGGTCCATCTTGCCGCCCACCAGCGGCCAGTTGTCACTGAAACGCTCGCCGCCGTTGTCGCTGGTGAAGACGATCAGGGTGTTGTCGAGTTGCTCGGTTTTTTTCAGTGCCTCCACCACCCAACCAATGCCTTCGTCCATGTGGTGGATCATGCGGTGGTAGGTGTGGATGTTGCCGCCATGCAGGTGAAAGATGTTGTCTTTCACTTCAGCCGCCAGCGCATGGTCTTCGCGTGTTTCCCAGGGCCAATGCGGCGCGGTGTAGTGCAGGCTCAAGAAAAAAGGTGTGCCTTCTGATGCGCCGGGTGCCATGCGCTCGACGCAGTCAACCGCCCGCTTGGAGATCATGTCGGTCAGGTAGCCGTCTTCGGGTGTTTCGTCTTCGCCGGTGAAGAGGTCATGCGCACCGTTGGAGGCGCAATGCGTGAAGTAGTCCACCCCGCCCGACATGGGGCCAAAGAATTCTTCATAGCCCGATTTCAGCGGGCTGAAGTGCGGTGGGTAGCCCAGGTGCCATTTGCCGATCAAGGCGGTGCGGTAACCGCTGGCTTTGAGCAGGGACGGCAACGTGGGGTGTTCGGGCGGCAAGCCCAACACGGCGCTGCCCCGGCTGCGGCTGTTGATGGGCTCGTCGGCACCGCCGCGCAGGCGGTACTGGTAGCGCGCCGTCATGAGCGCAAAGCGGGTGGGCGAGCACACGGGTGAATTGGCATAACCCTGTGTGAACTTCAGGCCGCCCGCAGCCAACTGGTCGAGCACGGGCGAGACCTTGCCGAATTGCGCGTCACGCCCCCCGTAGCAGCCCAGGTCGGCAAAGCCGAGGTCGTCAGCGACGATGAAGATGATGTTGGGACGCGCTGAGGTGGTGTGTGTCATGCGTTCAGTCCAGTTGCACGCCCGTGGCTTTGATGGGTTTTTCCCAACGGTTGAGGTCGGCTTTCTGCGCGGCGGCCAGATCGACAGAGTTCGAGCCAATCGGTTCAAGGCCCAGTTTGATCATTTTGTCTTTCATGGCCGGGTCGCGGGCGATCTTTATCATGGCTTTTTCGAGGCGCGTGAGGACATCGCCTTTCAGGCCAGCGGGGCCGTACATGGCGAACCAGGCCGTGGCTTCCATGTTGATGCCCGACTCTTTGAGGGTGGGTACTTCGGGCACTTGCGAATCTCGCTGGCCGCCGGTGACGGCAATGATGCGCACTTTGCCTGCGCGGTGCATTTCGGCGGTTTCGGACACCACGTCAAACTTGTAGCCGATGTGGCCGCCCAGCAGCGCCGCGTTGGCCGGTGCACCGCCTTGGAAGGGGATGTGGTTCAGGTTGATGCCCGCTGACTGCTCCAGCAAGACCCCCATGAAGTGCGGCAAGGTGCCTGCACCGGGTGTGCCGTAGCTGGCAGAAGCCGGGTCGGTCTTGGCTTTGGACACCATCTCGGCCACGGTTTTTGCGTTGCTGGCGGGGCCAGAGACCACACCAAACTGGAAGCGTGCGATTTGCGAGACGGGCGTGAAGTCTTTCACCGCGTCGTAGTCGAGCTTTTTGTAGACGTGTGGAAACAGCACCATGGGGCCGCTGGGCAACACAATCACGGTTTGGCCATCGGGCTTGGCGGCTTTGACCAGGTTCAGGGCAATGCGTCCGCCAGCGCCAGGTTTGTTGTCCACCACGATGGTGCCAAAGTCATCGCGCAGCGCATCGGCCACCATGCGGGCCAATACGTCGGCCGAGCCGCCAGGTGGAAAGCCCACCAGGATTTTCAGCGGTGGTTTTTCTTGCGCCTGCAGGCTGGGCGAGAGAGCCGCCAAAGACAGGGCCAACAGGCCCAAACTGCGGCGGCTGAAGGTGCCAATGCGCTGGCGGAGAAGGGGCGAAAAGGGTTTCATGTAGGCATCCGTGGGTGTTGGGCGTCAAGTGCACTGGCTTCAAAAAGCTGTGCAAATAGGAGTGTAGTGGCTTGACCGACAATGGCCGATATCCACCATTCACCCGGAAAACCCTGATGCCGCCGTCTCTTTCTCGACCAGAGGCTTCGATTGAAAACCTGTTGATGCACCGTCGGGGCTGTTGGTCGCGCGTGCTGGGACCCAGCTTGAGGGCTTGTTTGGTTGGGGCACTGGTGCAGTGTTGGCTGGGGGGCGCTTTTGCTGCAGGGGACAAGGCCATGAGTCAGGTGCAAGCCAGAGCCGAGGTCTGGTCTGGATGGGTGAGCTGGGTGATGGACGGTGACACCGTCGAGGTGGTGCGCGAGGGGCAGCGTGAACCGGTCAAGCTGCGCATTGAAGGCATCGACGCGCCCGAGTCTTGTCAGCCCGGCGGGCGCGAGGCGCGTGAGGCCATGATGGTCTTGGCCCTGCGCAAGCCGGTTCAAGTGAGCGATCGTGGTCAGGATTCGTATGGTCGGCAGATTGGGCGTTTGTCGGTTGAAGGCGTGGATTTGGGCGCCGAGATGGTGCGCTCAGGTCAGGCATGGGCCTACAGTTTTCGCACCGGCAAAGGCCCTTATGCCTCCTTGCAGCGCCAGGCAGAGAAACAAAAAAAAGGCATTTTTGCGGCGCAGGAAGCCGCCATGTCGCCCGCCTTGTTCAGAAAATTTCATGGCAACTGCCATGGCAATTGAGCGCATTCAAGAGTGCTTCAATATGGCGAAAGAGTGGACCTCGGGGCTCGGGGTGACCTGCATGGGTCATCCTGGGCTTGACCCGGGATCCATGTCTTCTCGGTGCGCCGCACACACCGGACAAGCCGGATTGCGTTGCATTCGGATGTCGGTCCATGAGAGCTCGCGCCCATCTAGCATGAGCAGGCGTCCTGCCATGTGGCTGCCCATGCCGCTCAAAATCTTGAGCGCTTCTGCCGCTTGCACCGTACCGATGATGCCCACCAGCGGTGCGAACACACCCATGGTGGCGCAGCGGGTTTCTTCGGGCAATTGGGCGGGCGGGAAGATGCAGGCATAACAGGGCGCATCGGGCTGTGTGCTGTCAAACACCGAGACTTGTCCGTCCATGCGGATGGCCGCGCCCGACACCAGGGGTTTGCGGTGCACCACACAGGCCAGGTTCACAGCCTGGCGGGTTTCAAAGTTGTCGCTGCAGTCCAGCACCACATCGGCTTGGGCCACCAGGGTGTCCAGCAAGGCCGCATCGGCACGTTGGGTGATGGCGGTGACCACCACGTCGGGGTTGATTTGCGCAATCGCCGTGCGCACCGAATCGGCTTTGAATTGGCCTACCCGGTCCAGCGTGTGGGCAATTTGGCGCTGCAAGTTGGTGGCGTCAACGTGGTCGTGATCGACCACGGTGATGTGACCTGCACCTGCACTGCCCAGGTACAGGCTAACCGGTGAGCCCAGGCCGCCTGCGCCAATGATCAGTGCGTGTGAAGCCAGCAGTTTTTCCTGCCCGTCGATGCCCAGTTCGTTGAGCAGGATGTGCCGCGAATAGCGCAGCAGTTGCGTGTCATCCATGGGCGGCGTCCGTCAGTGGCTGGCGATCAGTCTTTCTTATCGACTTTGCGTTCGGCCAGTGTGGTGCTGGCTTTGACGGGCTGGCCTTTGAGTTGCTTAAGGGCTTGGGCCAGTTGGAAGTCTTTGTCCGAACCGAATTCAGGCAGGCGACGTTCGGCAAGTGGTTTTTTGGCGTCTTCTTCCAGCTTTTTCATGGCCTCTTCACGGGCTTTTTCGCGGGCGGGGTTTTTGGCTTCTTCGGCTTCTTTGCCGTTCGACAGGTGTTTGCCCAAGTCGGCTTCGCGGGTGCGAAGGGCCGCAAAGACGTTGCCGGTTTCGGTCTCATCGAGCATCACGTCGGGCACGATGCCCTTGGCCTGAATGGCGCGGCCGTTGGGCGTGTAGTAGCGGGCCGTGGTGATTTTGAGGGCGGTGTCTGGGCCCAGTTGTCGCACGGTTTGCACCGAGCCTTTGCCAAAGGTCTGGCTGCCCATGAGGGTGGCGCGTTTGTAGTCTTGCAGGGCACCGGCCACGATTTCACTGGCCGAGGCCGAGCCTTCGTTGACCAGCACCACGAGGGGCACTTTTTTCAGGGCTCCGCCAGTGGCCAGAGTCATGCGGGTGATGGGGTCGTTGCTGTTGTTGCGACGCCAAAATTGGGGTGATGCCTTGTAGGTGAATTTGCTTTCGGCCAACTGGCCGTTGGTGGTGACTACCGTGACGTTGTCGGGAAGGAAGGCGGCGGACAGGGCCACTGCTGCATCCAGCAGGCCGCCCGGATCATTGCGCAAGTCCAGTACCAAGCCCTTGAGCTGGGGGTCTTGCTTGTACATCTCTTCGATCTTACGGGCGAAGTCTTCGACGGTGCGTTCCTGGAATTGGGAGACGCGGATCCAGCCGAAGCCGGGCTCGATCAGCTTGGATTTGACCGATTGGGTCTTGATTTCTTCGCGGATGATGGTGACCGGGAAGGTGCGGTTTTCGTCTTTTCGGAAAACCGTGAGCACCACTTTGGTTTTGGGCTCGCCACGCATGCGCTTGACCGCTTCGCTGAGCGACAGGCCTTTGAGCGGGGTGTCGTCTACTTTGGTGATCAGGTCGTTGGGTTTGAGGCCTGCACGGTCGGCGGGTGAGCCTTCGATGGGCGAGATGATCTTGACGACACCGTCTTCCTGGCTGATCTCGATGCCCACGCCGACAAAACGGCCCGACGTGCCTTCAGAAAATTCCTTGAAGGTCTTTTTGTCAAAGTATTGTGAGTGGGGGTCCAGGCTGGACACCATGCCAGAGATGGCTTCGGTGATGAGTTTCTTCTCGTCCACCGGCTCAACGTAGTCGCTCTTGACCATGCCAAATACGGCGGCCAACTGCTGCAGTTCTTCAAGGGGCAGGGGGGCCATGTTGCCGCGTGCCACGGTCTGCAACGACACGGTGGTGAGGGCGCCGGCCAAGGCGCCCACGCTGAGCCAACCGGCGATCTTGAGTTTGTGTCCCATTTTGCGAGTACGTGTTCAGTGAAGTTCAATCCAATATACACCCGCAAGCCCCGCGCCGTGGGGCTTGGTGTGTAATTTCCTGTAAAGGGCCTTGTGCGGTCAGGCTTTGCCCTGGCTGGCCACTGCAGCAGCGGCTTTGGCAGCGGCTTCGGCGTCGCCCAAGTAGTAGTGGCGAATGGGCTTGAGGCTGGCGTCCAGCTCGTACACCAAGGGGATGCCGTTGGGGATGTTCAAGTGCACGATGTCGCTCTCAGAGATGCCGTCCAGGTACTTGATCAGGGCGCGGATCGAGTTGCCGTGCGCGGTGATCAAGACACGCTTGCCCGTCCGGATGTTGGGGGCAATGCTGTCGTTCCAGGCGGGCAGCACGCGCGCCACGGTGTCTTTCAGGCATTCGGTCAGGGGCACCAGGGCCGGATCGGGGTAGCGGCGGTCACTGCGTTCACAGCGGGGGTCGTTGGCTTCCAGCGTGGGTGGGGGCGTGTCGTAGCTGCGACGCCAGATCAGCACTTGCTCGTCACCGTAATGTTGGGCCATGTCGGCCTTGTTCAGGCCTTGCAGTGCGCCGTAGTGGCGCTCGTTCAGGCGGAAGTCCTTGACCACCGGCAGCCAGGTGCGGTCCATTTCGTCCAGGGTGTACCAGAGGGTGTGGATAGCGCGTTTGAGCACCGAGGTGTAGCACAGGTCAAAGTCCCAGCCTTCGGCCTTGAGCAGTTGGCCGGCCGACATGGCCTGGCTCACGCCGGTGGGGGTCAGGTCCACATCGGTCCAGCCGGTGAAACGGTTTTCCAGGTTCCAGGTGGATTCGCCGTGGCGAATGAGGACAAGTTTGTACATAGAAAAGAGGCCTTGGAGGCGTTTTAAAACAGGGCTAAGCCCGGCATTTTAGAATTGCGACTTCTGCGTCCGCTGACAAAGCGGCGTTTTTCTGATGAATAAAGGTCTGTCCCGTGAATTTTTTGACTGATAACTGGATGTTGCTGGCCCTGGCTTTGGGGTCGGGCTTTGCCTTGTTGTTGCCTGTTTTGACCAAGGGCAGCGGTCTGGACCCGCAGACCATGGTGCAGCTGATGAACCGTGAGAAAGCCGTGGTGATTGATGTGTGCGAGCCCGACGAATTTGCACGGGGGCATGTCATCGGATCCAAAAACTTGCCTTTAGGTCAGCTCGAAGACAAGCTGGGCCAAGTGGTCAAGAACAAGTCGGCCCAGGTGATCATGGTGTGCCAGGTGGGTGCGCGTTCGGCGCGTGCCGCTGCAACTGCACGCAAGCTGGGTTACGACAACGCCCAGTCGCTTTCAGGCGGTCTGCGCGCTTGGACTGCGGCCAGCATGCCAACTGAAAAAGCCTGATTTCTCATTTGCCATTAAGGAATTCTCATGCAAGCCGTCAAGATGTACACCACCGCCGTTTGCCCTTATTGCGTTCGGGCCAAGCAGTTGCTCAAGTCCAAAGGGGTCGAGCAAATCGAAGAAATCCGCATCGACACCGATCCGGCCCAGCGCGATCACATGATGCAAATCACGGGTCGCCGCACCGTGCCTCAGATTTATGTGGGCGAGACCCATGTGGGCGGCTGTGATGACCTGATGGCCCTGGACGCCAAAGGCGGCCTGGTGCCTTTGCTGCAGGCGGCCTGAACTGCACCACCCGCTGTTCAGACTTTGCATGGCTCTGAACGAACGCTGGGGCGGCTGGGATGGCCGATAATGCGACTGTCTCCTCCCTCCACCTGTCCGGTTTTTCCGGCACTTTCATTTCATACCTAAGAGTTTCCCATGACCGATACCGCTGTCACCCCCGCCACCGAAGCCCAAGCCCCCGTGTTCCAGATTCAGCGTGTTTACCTCAAAGAGGCTTCGCTGGAGCAACCCAATTCGCCGGGCATCTTGCTGGACCAGCAGCAGCCCAATGTGGACATCCAGTTGGGCGTGGAAGCCACACCCGTGGCCGAAGGCGTTTTTGAAGTTTGCGTGACCGCCACCGTGCACACCAAAATCGGCGACAAGACCGTGTTCTTGGTCGAGTGCAAGCAGGGCGGCATTTTTGAAATCCGCAACCTGCCCGACGACCAGATGGGCCCCGTCATGGGCATCGCTTGCCCTCAAATCGTGTATCCCTACCTGCGTGGCAACGTGGCCGACCTGATCACGCGTGCGGGCTTTCCGCCGGTGCACTTGGCTGAGATCAACTTCCAGGCCATGTACGAGCAGCAACAAGTCCAGCAAGCCGAGCAGGCCGCTGCGATCACGCAGTAAGCCGGTCCAAGGGTCAGCCGGACCATGCAGATCACCATCATGGGTGCCGGCGCTTGGGGCACCGCCATGGCGTTGGCGGCGGCGAGGCACCCGGGTGGGCATGCGGTCACCTTGCACGCACGCGATGCCGTCCAGGCCAAAGCTTTGCGCAAGCAAAGGCAAAACGCCCGTTACCTGCCGGGCATATCCTTGCCCGACTCCCTTGAAATTTCATCGGCCCCTTTGGCGTCGTTGCTGACGTCTTCTTCTGACTGCGGATTGTGGGTCATTGCCACGCCCATGGCGGGTTTACGCGCTGTGCTGACGGCCATGTCGGAGGTGAGCGTACCTGTGGCCTGGCTTTGCAAGGGGCTGGAATCGGGCACCGGGTTGATGCCCCATGAGGTGCAGGCCGAGGTGGCCCCGAACTTAATGGCCGGTGTGTTGAGCGGCCCCAGTTTTGCCTTGGAGGTGGCGCTGCAGCAACCCACGGCTTTGGTCGCTGCCAGTGTCCATGCTTGTGTGCGCCATGCCTTGGTGCAGGCTTTCCATGGCCCGTCTTTGCGTGTGTATGCCAACAACGACATCGTGGGGGTGGAAGTGGGCGGGGCCGTGAAGAACGTGCTGGCCATCGCCACGGGCTTGTGCGATGGCCTGGGTCTGGGCCTGAATGCGCGCGCTGCCCTGATTACTCGGGGTCTGGCCGAGATGACGCGCCTGGGTCTGGCGCTGAGGGCTCAGGGCGACACCTTCATGGGATTGTCCGGCCTGGGCGACCTGGTGTTGACGGCTACGGGGGACCTGAGCCGCAACCGCAAAGTGGGTTTGCTGCTGGCCCAAGGCCAGTCGCTCGATCAGGCGGTGACTTCACTGGGCCATGTGGCTGAGGGGGTTTACAGCGCCCGCACCGTCTTGCAACGTGCCCGCGCCTTGGGCGTGGACATGCCGATCACCGAGGCGGTGGTGGCTTTGCTGGACGCTCGCCTGAGCGCCCGTGAGGCGGTGCTGGCCCTGATGGGGCGCGACCCCAAGGGCGAATTCGCCTGATTTGCCATGAACAAGACCGCACGCCAAGGCCCGTTGACATCGGCCTCTGTCTTTCAAAAACCCACCGCGCTGCAGCGGGGGATGCGTTTGATCGATGGTTTTGACGGGCCTTTGGCCTTCGCCGTTTTTCTGCTGGCCTGTCTGGGCATGTTGGTCATGTATTCCTCAGGTTATGACCACGGCACCCGCTTTGTTGACCATGGCCGCAACATGCTGATTGCGGGCGTCATCATGTTTGTGGTGGCGCAAATTCCGCCTTCGAAATTGATGGATTGGGCCGTTCCGGTGTACATCGTGGGCGTGATTTTGCTGGTGGCGGTGGCCCTTTTTGGCATCACCAAAAAAGGGTCCACGCGCTGGCTCAAGCTGGGGGTGGTGATCCAGCCCAGCGAGATTTTGAAAATTGCTTTGCCACTGATGTTGGCCGCCTGGTTTCAAAAACGCGAGGGGCAGTTGCGGCCGTTTGACTTCGCGGTGGCCTTGCTGATTTTGGGCATTCCCGTGGGCCTGATCATGAGGCAACCCGACCTGGGGACCTCCTTGCTGGTGCTGGCGGCGGGGCTGGCTGTGATTTTCTTTGCCGGGCTCAGTTGGCGCTGGATTTTGCCGCCCGTTGGTTTGGGGTTGGTGGGCATCGTGGTGCTGGTGATCATGGAGCCCAGCCTGTGCCAGCCCGATGTGGATTGGCATGTGCTGCGCGAGTACCAGCGCCAAAGGGTGTGCACCTTGCTGGACCCGGGACGTGACCCGCTGGGCAAGGGGTTTCACATCATCCAGGGCATGATCGCCATTGGCTCGGGCGGCTTTTGGGGCAAGGGCTTCATGCAGGGCACACAAACCCACCTGGAGTTCATTCCAGAGCGCACCACCGACTTTATCTTTGCGGCCTTGGGTGAAGAGTTCGGCCTGCTCGGGGGCTTGCTTTTGCTGGCCAGTTTGTTCTTCCTGATTTACCGGGCTTTGGTCATTGCCATGCAAGCGCCCACCTTGTTCAGCCGCTTGTTGGCGGGCAGCATGGCCATGATTTTCTTCACCTATGCCTTTGTCAATGTCGGCATGGTCAGCGGCATCTTGCCGGTGGTGGGCGTGCCCTTGCCTTTCATCAGTTATGGCGGAACGGCCATGGTGACCTTGGGGCTGGCTTTGGGAATTTTGATGTCGATTGCGAAATCCAAACAACTGGTGCAAACATGACGAATCTGATGCAGGTCGCGGTGGTGGGTGCGGGCAACATGGGCGGTGGCATGCTGGCCCGTTTGCGTGGTTTGGGCTGGTCGGTGGCGGTCCACGACATTCACCCACAGGTTCAGTTGCAGGCGGTGGCCTTGGGGGCGGTCGCTTGTGGCTCTGCCATGGAGGCCGCCCGCCTGCTGGCGCCCGACGGCGTGTTGATGGTGGTCGTGGTGGATGCTGCGCAAACCGAGGCGGTGCTTTGGGGCGAGGGGGGCGCTGGTCCGGTGCTCAAGCCGGGTCAGTCGGTGATGCTGTGTCCAACCTTGGGGCCAGCCACGGTGCAAAGCCAGGCTGAGCGTTTGGCGCCCATGGGCGTTGGCTTCATCGATGCCCCCATGTCCGGGGGGCCTGTGCGGGCCCAACAGGGCACCATGAGTTTGATGGTGGCTTGCTCCGATGCGGTGTGGCAGCGCAGCCAGAAGCTGTTGACCGCCTTGAGCCAGCAAGTTTTTCGCGTCGGAACCCGCGCAGGGGACGGCGCCCGCACCAAGCTGGTCAACAATTTGCTGGCTGCGGTGAATCTTGCGGGCGCTGCTGAAGCCATGGCCTTGGCTGAGCGGCTGGGGCTAGACCCTGCAGCCACGCTGTCGGTCATTGAAGCGTCCAGTGGTCAAAGCTGGATTGGCTCGGACAGGATGCGCCGGGCTTTGGCAGGGGACTTCGAGCCCCGTGCCCACGTCACTTTGCTGGCCAAAGACACGGGCTTGGCCGTGCAGGCCGCTGACGATGCGGCCTTTGATCCCCCTTTAGGTCGTTTGGCGAGGGACTTGTTTGCACAAGCCCTGGGGCAGGGTTGGGCCGATCTGGACGATGCCGTCTTGCTCAAAGTCATGCGCCAGTGCTGAAGCCGCGGCTTGCCGCGGACATTGGGGGCTGTCCGGTGTGGGCAAGGGTCTTGATCCGTGCCTACAATGGACAACATGATTTCACGCGAACCCACCATTGAACGCTTGGCCACGGCCAAGTCCCTGTTGCTTGACCCGTTTGGTCTTGACGAAACCCATCTGACTCAAGCCCTGAACGCCATCAAGGCTCACGCGGTCGATGACGCTGATCTGTACTTCCAGTACACCCGCTCCGAAGGCTGGAGCCTGGAAGAGGGCATCGTCAAGACCGGCAGCTTCAGCATCGACCAAGGCGTGGGTGTGCGGGCCGTGTCGGGCGAAAAAACCGCCTTTGCCTACTCCGATGACATTTCCGAAACCTCTTTGATGGACGCGGCCATGACGGTTCGCTCCATTGCGTCTGCTGCGCAAAACAAGCGCATCAAGGTGCCAGCGCGCAAGATTTCGGCCAGCCGTTCGCTCTACCCCGCGCTGGACCCGATGTCCACGCTGGACAGTACGGCCAAAGTGAACTTGCTGGGCCATGTGGAAAAAATTGCCCGTGCCAAAGACCCCCGTGTGGTGCAAGTCATGGCGGGACTGGCCACCGAATACGACGTGGTCATTGTGGCCCGCGCCGATGGCACGCTGGCGGCCGATGTGCGCCCTTTGATACGTTTGTCCGTGACGGTGATCGCCGAGCAAAACGGCCGCCGCGAAGTGGGCAGCGCTGGCGGCGGTGGTCGCTTTGGCCTGGCTTATTTTGACGACGCCATGATCGAAAGCTATGTGCAAGAAGCCGTGTCGGCCGCGCTCATCAACCTCGAAGCTCGCCCCGCGCCCGCAGGCGAGATGACCGTGGTGTTGGGCAATGGCTGGCCCGGCGTGCTGCTGCACGAAGCCGTGGGCCACGGGCTGGAGGGCGACTTCAACAGAAAGGGATCGAGCGCTTTCAGCGGCCGCATTGGCCAGCGTGTGGCGGCCAAGGGCGTCACCGTGCTGGATGACGGCACCATGGCCGACCGCCGGGGCTCGCTGAACGTGGACGACGAAGGCCACGCCAGCCAAAAGAATGTGCTGATCGAAGACGGCATCTTGCGCGGCTACATCCAGGACTCGATGAACGCCCGCCTGATGGGCGTCAAGCCCACGGGCAATGGCCGCCGCGAAAGCTACGCCCATGTGCCCATGCCGCGCATGACCAACACCTACATGCTGGGCGGCGACAAGAGCGCCGAGGAAATCGTGGCCAGCATCAAAAAGGGCTTGTACGCCACCAACTTTGCGGGCGGCCAGGTGGACATCACCAGCGGCAAGTTCGTGTTCTCGGCCAGCCAGGCTTACTGGGTGGAAAACGGCAAGATCCAATACCCCGTCAAAGGTGCGACCTTGATCGGCAGCGGCCCCGAATCGCTCAAGAAGATCAGCATGATCGGCAACGACATGAAGCTCGACTCGGGCGTGGGCACCTGCGGCAAAGAAGGCCAGAGCGTGCCGGTGGGTGTCGGTCAGCCGACCTTGCGCATCGACGGCCTGACGGTGGGCGGGACCGCGTGAGCCGTGCCCAAGGGTTTGCCCTTGGCGGGCCTGTCAGAAACTGTCATTCACCTGTGATACATTGAACCCCATGTCTTCGCGCTCCGCTTTTTTTTACTTTTTTTATTTTTGGTTCTCAGTCCCCGGCGGACGAGAGGCGAGCGCATAAGCACCCGAACATCTCGATACACACCGCCGGAGCCCCAAAGCCCGGCGGTTTTTTTTCACCTGTTTTTTCAATTGAGGAGTCCACGATGAACGCCAAAACCACTGCCCCTGAGAGCTGGTATCCGAATGCCGCCGACCGCAAAGGCCAGACCGACGACGAACGCATCAAGGACATCACTGTGCTCCCGCCTCCAGAACATTTGATCCGATTCTTCCCGATTGCTGGCACGGCGACGGAAACCCTGATCGCCCAAACCCGCAAAGCCATTCAAAAAATCGTGCACGGCCAAGACGACCGTTTGCTGGTCATCATTGGCCCTTGCTCGATCCACGACCCGGCTGCGGCGCTGGACTACGCCCGGCGCTTGAAGCCCCTGCGCGAAAAATACGCCGACACGCTGGAGATCGTTATGCGCGTTTACTTTGAAAAGCCCCGCACCACCGTGGGCTGGAAGGGCTTGATCAACGACCCTTACCTGGACGAGAGTTTTCGCATCGACGAAGGCCTGCGCATCGCCCGCCAACTGCTGATCGAGATCAACCGCCAGGGCGTGCCCGCTGGCAGCGAGTTCCTCGACGTGATCTCGCCCCAGTACATTGGCGATTTGATCAGTTGGGGCGCCATCGGTGCGCGCACCACCGAGAGCCAGGTGCACCGCGAGCTGGCTTCGGGCCTGTCGGCGCCCATCGGCTTCAAGAACGGCACGGACGGCAACATCAAAATCGCGACCGACGCGATCCAGGCCGCTGCCCGGGGCCACCACTTTTTGTCGGTGCACAAGAATGGCCAGGTTGCCATCGTGCAGACCCAGGGCAACCAGGATTGCCACGTGATTCTTCGCGGCGGCAAAGCCCCCAACTACGACGCCCAGAGCGTGGCAGCGGCCTGCAAAGAGCTCGATGCCGCCAAGTTGCCCGCCACCTTGATGGTGGACTGCAGCCATGCCAACAGCAGCAAAAAGCACGAGCGCCAGATCGATGTGGCCCAAGACATTGCCACGCAAATCAGCGGCGGCTCACGCCAGGTGTTTGGTGTCATGGTCGAGAGCCACATCGTGGATGGTGCGCAAAAGTTCACGCCCGGCCAGCACGATGTGGCGAAACTGACTTACGGCCAGAGCATCACCGACGCCTGCATTGGCTGGGACAACAGTGTGGGCGTGTTGCAGGTGCTGTCGGATGCGGTGAAGGCGCGTCGCGCCCGCTGAGAGAAAGGCTCAGGCGGCAAGCGCCCGCAAAAGTCGGGCGTGAATCCCGCCAAAGCTGCCGTTGCTCATGCACAGCAGGTGGTCACCGGGCCTCACTTGTGCCAGCACCTGCGCAATGACCTCGTCTATGTTGGCACCCACTTGCGCTTTGGAGCCCATGGGCGAAAGGGCGGCGGCGGCGTCCCAACCCAAACCACCCGCGTGGCAAAAGGCCAGATCGGCTTCTGCCAGGCTCCAAGGCAGTTGCGCTTTCATGCTGCCCAGCTTCATGGTGTTGCTGCGCGGCTCAAAAATCGCGAGGATCCGGGCATCGCCCACCTGGCGGCGCAGGCCATTGACGGTGGTGCGGATCGCCGTGGGGTGGTGGGCAAAGTCGTCGTAAACGGTGGTCTCTTGCACCCTGCCGCGCACTTCCATGCGGCGCTTGACGTTTTCAAAACTGGCCAGCGCCTGTGCGGCCATGGCAGGGTTCACCCCCACATGTTCGGCGGCGGTGATGGTCGCCAGCGCATTGAGCTGGTTGTGCACGCCGCCAATGCCCCACTGCACCTGCGCCACCGCTTTGCCGGCTTGCAGCACCTTGAATTGCGCAGGCTCGCCCTCGGCCACGAAGTCGCTCACGGCAGCGCCAAACGTGCGCACCTCGCTCCAGCAGCCTTGGCCCAGCACACGCGTCAGGCTTTCTTCTAGGCCATTGACCACCACGCGACCCGAGCCCGGGACGGTGCGCACCAGATGGTGAAACTGGCGCTCGATGGCGGCCAGGTCGTCAAAGATGTCGGCGTGGTCGAATTCGAGGTTGTTCAGGATGGCGGTGCGTGGGCGGTAGTGGACAAATTTGCTGCGCTTGTCAAAGAAGGCGGTGTCGTACTCGTCGGCCTCGATGACAAAGTATTGCCCCCCCCCCAGGCGGGCCGAGACGCCAAAGTTCAGCGGCACGCCGCCCACCAAAAAGCCGGGTGCGAGTCCGGCCCGTTCTAGCACCCAGGCCAGCATGGACGTGGTGGTGGTTTTGCCGTGGGTGCCCGCTACCGCCAGCACATGCTGGCCTTGCAAGACGTGCTCTGACAGCCATTGCGGGCCGCTGGTGTAGGGCGCGCCGGCTTCCAAAATGGCTTCCATCAGCGGAAATTTGGGGCTGCCGTCGGGCCGTCGTGCACGGCTGACCACGTTTCCGATCACGTACACATCGGGCTTCAAGGCCATTTGTTCGGCGTCAAAGCCTTCGATCAGCTCGATGCCCAAAGCGCGCAATTGGTCGCTCATCGGTGGGTAAACGCCCGCGTCGCAACCGGTGACTCGATGGCCAGCCTCCCGGGCCAGCGCGGCCAAGCCGCCCATGAAGGTGCCGCAGATGCCCAAAATATGTATATGCATTCCCAGATTTTAGGGTGGCATCGGCACGGTCTCGCCTCGCTCGGGTCACAATCGGTGCCCATGAACGACCTTGCCCTTGAAATTGCCGCCACCGCCGCCCGTTTGGTGGTGGAAGAAGGCTTGGCTTTTGGTCCGGCCAAGCACCGAGCCCTCAAAGAGCTAGGCCTGCCCAACCGGACGGCCTTGCCCACCAACGACGTGGTCGAGACCGAGGTGCGCGACTACATTGCCTTTTTTTGCGCCGACACGCAGCCAGCCCAGTTGCTGGCCTTGCGCGAATTGGCAAGGGTCTGGATGCAGCGCCTGGCCGAATTTCGCCCGCACTTGGGTGGTGCCGTCTGGCAGGGTTGGGCCACGCGCCTGTGCGATGTGGACCTGGCCTTGTTTTGCGACGACCCCAAATCGGCTGAGATCGCCTTGATCAACCAGAACCAGCGTTACGACGTGCAAACGGCGCGGGGGCTGCACGGGGATGATGTGGATTTGCTGAGTCTGCACAGTTTTTGTGACGCGTTGAACGAAGATGTGGGGGTGCACCTGCGCATTTACGATCTGGACGATCTGCGCGGGGCTTTGCTGCCCGACGCGCAAGGCCGCTCGCCCCGGGGGGATTTGGCGGCCTTGGAGCGCCTGCTGGCGGCATGAAAGAAAATGGGAACATGAACCAACCAATTGAAATCGGGTCCAGGCGCCATCTGATTTGGGGTGCCGGTGCGGCGGCCCTTGTGGCCGGGGTCGGCGTGGCCATGCGACGTTTTGAGCCTCAAGAGGTGGTGGACGTGGGGAAGCACCCATTTTGGAGTCAGCAGTTCGAGACGCCTGGGGGCGAAGCCTTGAACATGGCCAGTTTCCAGGGTAAACCCTTGCTGCTGAACTTTTGGGCCACTTGGTGCCCACCGTGCATCGAAGAGTTGCCCCTGATTGACGCCTTCTGGCGGAAAAACACCGCCATTGGGCATCAAGTGGTGGCGTTGGCCATTGACCAGCCCAGTGCGGTGCGTAAGTTTCTGTCCAGGCAGGCATTGGGTTTTCCGGTGGGACTGGCCGGATTGGAAGGAACCCATTTGGCCAAATCCTTGGGCAATGCGGTGGGTGGCTTGCCATTTACCGTGTTTTTCAAGGCAGATGGCAGCATTTGGCGCCAAAAGATGGGTCAGCTCTCGTCTGACGATCTGATGCAGTGGCGCAGTGCTGTCGCCTGACAAGTCCCATACCCCATGCCAAAGGAGTGTGCGCCCTCATGCCGCTGAATCGTCTGGTAGGCGCATGCCTGTTCGGACAAGAAAAGATAAATTCAAGGCTTTTACTGAAATTTGGTGTAAATTCAACCCATTACAAGTGCACAAGCAATGGAGGATCTATGGATTTGCGCAAACTCAAAACACTGATTGACCTGGTGTCTGACTCGAATGTGTCTGAGCTGGAAATCACCGAAGCCGAAGGCAAAGTTCGCATTGTCAAGAGCATGGGCGTTGCCCAACCGGTGGTGATGCAACAAGCTGCACCCGTGGTCGCAGCCCCTGTGGTGGCTGCACCCGCGGCCGCGGTGGAGGCCGCCCCCGTGGTGCCTGCAACGCCCGCGGGTCACGCCGTCAAGTCGCCCATGGTCGGCACGTTCTACCGCTCGTCCAGTCCTGGTTCGGCCCCCTTCATCCAGATTGGTTCCGTGGTCAAGGAGGGTGATACCCTGTGCATCATCGAAGCGATGAAAATTCTCAACGAAATCGAGTCCGACAAATCCGGCACCGTCACGCAGATCCTGTGTGAAAACGGCCAGGCCGTGGAATACGGTCAGCCTCTTTTCATCGTCGAATAAAGCCACGGGGATTTCATGTTCAAGAAAATCCTGGTCGCCAACCGCGGCGAAATCGCCTTGCGCATCCAGCGCGCTTGTCGTGAGTTGGGCATCAAGGCGGTGATGGTTTATTCCGAAGCCGACAAAGAAGCCAAATACGTCAAACTGGCCGAAGAAGCCGTGTGCATTGGGCCTGCTTCGTCGTCGCTGAGCTACCTCAACATGCCGGCCATCATTTCGGCGGCCGAGGTGACCGACGCTGAAGCCATTCACCCCGGTTATGGCTTTTTGAGCGAGAACGCAGACTTTGCCGAACGGGTTGAAAAAAGTGGTTTCCAGTTCATTGGACCGACCCCAGAGTCGATCCGCATCATGGGTGACAAGGTCTCGGCCAAGCAAACCATGATCCGCGCCGGCGTGCCTTGTGTACCTGGCTCGGAAGGTGAATTGCCCGATGACCCGGTGCAAATTCGCCGCATCGCCAAATCTGTGGGTTACCCGGTCATCATCAAGGCTGCAGGTGGCGGCGGCGGTCGCGGCATGCGCGTGGTGCACACCGAGGCGGCGCTCATCAACGCCGTGCAAATGACCAAAGCCGAAGCCGGTGCCGCATTTGGCAATCCGGCGGTGTACATGGAAAAGTTCCTGCAGAACCCGCGCCATGTGGAAATCCAGATCATGGCCGACAAGCACCGCAATGCGGTGTATTTGGGCGAGCGCGACTGTTCCATGCAGCGGCGTCACCAAAAAGTGATCGAAGAAGCGCCAGCGCCTGGCATCCCGCGCAAACTGATCGAGAAGATCGGCGAGCGTTGCGTGGCCGCTTGCAAGAAGATCAATTACCGGGGTGCGGGCACCTTCGAATTTCTCTACGAAAACGGCGAGTTCTATTTCATCGAGATGAACACCCGCGTGCAGGTCGAGCACCCGGTGACGGAGTGGGTCACGGGCGTGGACATCGTCAAAACGCAGATCATGGTGGCAGCCGGTGAGCGCCTACCCTTCACCCAAAAACAGATCCAGATTCGGGGCCATGCCATCGAATGCCGCATCAACGCCGAAGACCCTTTCAAGTTCACGCCTTCGCCCGGCCGTGTCACGTCCTGGCACATGCCGGGTGGGCCAGGCGTGCGGGTGGATTCGCACGTCTACAACAACTACTTTGTGCCCCCCAACTACGACTCGATGATCGGCAAACTGATCGTCCATGGCGATACCCGCGAGCAAGCCTTGGCCCGCATGCAGACCGCCTTGAATGAGACGGTGATCGAAGGCATCAACACCAACATACCGCTGCACCGCGAGCTGATGGTGGACGCCAAGTTCATGCAAGGCGGCACCAACATCCATTACCTGGAACACTGGCTGAGCCAGCACAAGCGCTGACCCTTTATGTTTGAACTGAGCCTGCTGTGCCCCGAAGACCGGGTGGACGTGCTGAGCGATGCGCTCGATGCCCTGGACGCGTTGAGTGTGTCGGTGGAAGACGCAGACGCACAGACGCCCGCCGAACAAGCGCTGTTTGGCGAACCGGGCATGCCGCCACCCAAAGACGGTTGGCAGCGTTCGCGCATGGTGGCGCTGTTTGCCCAGGAAGCGGCGGCCCGGGAGGCTGCGGTTTTGTTGGGGGCGCAAGATTTTTTTGCGGACTGCCAGTTGCTCGGCATCCAGACCCTGGAGGACCAAGATTGGGTGCGCCTGACCCAGTCGCAATTTGCGCCGGTCGAAGTGACCCCCGATTTCTGGATCGTCCCCACCTGGCACGAGCCGCCTGAGCAAGCCCGGCAGATCATCCGACTCGATCCGGGTCTGGCGTTTGGCACTGGCACCCACCCGACCACCCGCATGTGTTTGCGCTGGATTGCCCAATACGGGGTGCAGGCGCAGCGCGTGCTCGATTACGGTTGCGGCTCGGGCATATTGGCCATCGGCGCAGCCAAATATGGCGCCACCGAGATCGATGCAGTGGACATCGACGAAGCGGCTGTGACGTCCACCGAGTTGAATGCGCAGGCCAACGGCGTGCAGTTGAAGGCCGGTTTGCCAGACAAAGCGCAGGGCCAGTACCAGACCGTGCTGGCCAACATCCTGGCCACACCTTTGAAGGTATTGGCGCCCCTGCTGTGTTCTTATGTGGCCCCGGGCGGCCATTTGGTGTTGGCCGGTATCCTCGAGCGGCAGGCCGAGGAACTCAAGGCCGCCTACGCCCCATGGGTTGTCCTCGAAGTGGCCGACACCCAAGAAGGCTGGATTTTGATGACGGCCAAGGCGGTGTCTCGGCCTGCTTGAGCCTGTCTACAATCGGGCCATGAACAGGATCACCCGCTGCCCTTCGTGCGCCATGGTTTATCAGCTGAAGGCGCTGCATGTGCATGCTGCCAAAGGCTGGTTGCGCTGCGGTGCCTGTGGCCATGCGTTTGACAGCACGGGGCTGGTGCTGCGCTGGGACCCTGCTGGCGTCGGGTCCCTTGTTTTTCCCGCAGTGCCTGATCCTGGCACGGGAGACAGTCCCCCATACCCTTCGGCTGACGCGGCGCAACCCGTCGAATTGGTGGCCGACTCTGCGGACCGCATCTCGCTCGACAACTTGTTGACAAAAGAAGACCGCAGCTCGCCTGCACACATCCGGCCAGCGCAAGCCGAGCTGGCCGCTTTTGAAGAGGCATTGTCCAGTTTTAAACCTGAGCCTTTGGCGTCTGAGCCCTTGCCAAGCCCCCCCAAGGTTTCCAAAGCGTTGCCATCCAGGGCATGGTTTGCGCCTTATGGGGTGCTGACCTTGGCTTTGCTGCTGGTGATGCAATGGGCCTATGTGCAAAAAGATGCCATTGCGGCTTCATGGCCTGACAGTGAACCCATGATTCGACATGTGTGCGAGTTTATCGGTTGCCAAGTCAGTCCGCTGCGCGATCCAGAGGGCATGGTTATCGACAGCGCCAGCTTGGTGCAACGCAGCGAGGACCATGCCTTGTCTTGGTCTGTGCGCAACTCCACGCACCGTGTCCTTGGCATGACGGCCTTGGAGTTGAGTTTGATGGATCAAGAAGGCAAGCTGGTGCTGCGCACCGTGGTTTTGCCCGCGCAGGCCGGGGCCCCGCTCACCTTGTCTCCAGGGCAGTCGTGGTCGGGCAGCTTGAAAGTTCTGGTGTCCCCAGACAGGGTCTTCAGCGATTACCGTGTGCTGAGTTTCTACCCTTGATGCGGGTCGATCCGGTGCAAAAAAAGCCCGGCACTGTTGCCAGTGACGGGCTTTGTGGCTAACGCCTGAACTGTGAATCAGGGCTTGGCGGCCGAAGGAAACGGCCACGCAGCTTGAGGATTCAGAGTCGTTTGAGCAGCCGGGGCAGCGGGTGCTTTGGATGCCTTCTTTGCTGCTGGTTTTTTGGCTGCTTTTTTCACAACCGCTTTTTTGGCAGCAGGCTTTTTGGCAGCAGTTTTTTTGGCTGCGGCTTTTTTGGCTGGTGCTGCTTTTTTGGCGGGAGCAGCTTTCTTGGCTGCGGCTTTTTTGGCCGGTGCTGCTTTTTTCGCTGCTGGCTTTTTGGCTGCTACTGCTTTTTTGGCGGGAGCGGCTTTTTTGGCCGGTGCTGCTTTTTTCGCTGCTGGCTTTTTGGCTGCTACTGCTTTGTTGGCAGGAGCGGCTTTCTTTGCGGGAGCAGCTTTTTTGGCTGCGGCTACTTTTGTAGCTGGAGCCGCTTTTTTGGCCGGTGCGGCCTTTTTCGCTGGAGCAGCTTTATTTGCCGCTACTTTTTTTGCAGTTGCCATGATTTTCTCCTTGATCAAGTTGAGAACTCAACGGAAAGGGAACGCTTGGTGCTTGTTGGATTGCACAAAGCGATCCATGACGCTGGGGAAATCCCCAGCGCCATGAACGCGGAAAAGCCACACCGCCCAAAGTCGGGAGACTTTGCAGCGTGTGGCTCGAAGAGGTAGGACATGAGATAGGGGGTCAGAAAATCAATCCCAGGACAAAGCCCCGCCAGTTTGGTATTCGATGACCCGAGTTTCAAAGAAGTTGCGTTCTTTTTTCAGGTCGATCATCTCGCTCATCCAGGGGAAGGGGTTCTCTTCGTTGGGGAAAAGAGCCTCCAGGCCGATCTGAGTGGCGCGGCGGTTAGCAATGTAGCGCAGATAACCTTTGAACATGGATGCGTTCATGCCCAAGACGCCGCGGGGCATGGTGTCTTCTGCGTACTGGTATTCCAATTCAACCGCTTTGAGGAACAGTTCCTTGATTTCGGCTTTGAATTCGTTGGTCCACAGCTGTGGGTTTTCGAATTTGATGGTGTTGATCATGTCAATGCCGAAGTTGCAGTGCATGGACTCGTCACGCAGGATGTACTGGTACTGCTCAGCAGCACCGGTCATTTTGTTTTGGCGACCCAAAGCCAGGATCTGCGTGAAGCCCACGTAAAAGAACAGCCCCTCCATCAGGCAAGCGAATACGATCAGCGACTTGAGCAAGGTCTGGTCGGTTTCCAGGGTGCCCGTCTTGAAGTGGGGGTCCATGATCACGTTGATGAACGGGATCAGGAACTCGTCTTTGTCGCGAATCGATTTGACTTCGTTGTAGGCGTTGAAAATCTCACTCTCGTCCAATCCCAATGACTCAGTGATGTATTGGTAAGCGTGGGTGTGAATGGCTTCTTCAAAAGCTTGGCGCAACAAGAACTGACGGCATTCAGGGGCCGTGATGTGGCGGTAGGTGCCCAAGGTGATGTTGTTGGCCGCCAGCGAGTCGGCCGTGACGAAGAAGCCGAGGTTGCGCTTAACCATACGGCGTTCGTCTTCGGTCAGACCATTCGGGTCTTTCCACAAAGCGATGTCGCGATTCATGTTGACTTCTTGCGGCATCCAGTGGTTGGCGCAAGTGGCCAGGTATTTTTCCCAAGCCCATTTGTATTTGAACGGCACCAACTGGTTGACGTCGGTTTTGCCGTTGATGATGCGCTTGTCGGCGGCATTCATTCGACGCGGTGCAGCAGGTGCGGCTGTGTTTGATGACGGCGTGGCCTTGATGGCAGAGTTGTCTGCGCCAATGAAGGAGGGCATTGCAGGTTGCAAGGTGGGTGTGACTTGATCGTCCCAGGACAGCATAAAAAATTCCAGTTATTAAATTATGAAAGCATGACCACAAATTGCAAAGCCGTTCGCCTATTTAGGACACCAGCAATGCATGAAGTGTTGTTCCATTGCATCGAACAGCGCACTCAAGTGCGCTGCTGTGTGTAAGGCCCATCACTGGCAAGCTTCGCAACCTGGATCGTCGATGGCGCAGAACTTGATGTCGGTGGCTGGAGTCGTGGCCATTTGCGCTTGTGCAGCAGCGACAGCGGCCTCGATGGCACTCATGCCAACACTGGGCGCACCCGATGCCGACACGGCATTGTGCGAGCCTGAACTGACCGTGGATTTCTCCACTTGTGTGGCGCTGGATGTCCGCAGATAGTAGGTGGTTTTCAGGCCGCGTAGCCAAGCGAGTTTGTAGGTGTCGTCGAGTTTTTTTCCCGAGGCGCCGGCCATGTAGATGTTGAGCGATTGTGCTTGGTCAATCCATTTCTGGCGACGTGCCGCTGCTTCAACCAACCAGGTCGTTTCAACTTCAAAAGCGGTGGCGTACAAAGCCTTGATGTCTTGCGGCACACGGTCAATGGGGCGCAGAGAACCATCAAAGTGTTTGAGGTCCATGACCATCACGTCGTCCCACAGGCCGAGGCGTTTCAAGTCACGCACCAAGTAGCCATTGATGACGGTGAATTCACCAGACAGGTTGGACTTGACGGACAGGTTGCCAAAGCAGGGCTCAATGGAGGCATCCACGCCAATGATGTTGGAGATCGTGGCGGTGGGGGCAATGGCCACGCAATTGGAGTTGCGCATGCCGTCAGCCTGGATCTTCAGGCGCAATGCATCCCAGTCCATGGTGGCCGAGCGGTCGACTTCCACATAACCACCGCGCTCGCGGGCCAGCAGATCGATGGTGTCCAAAGGCAAGATGCCTTGGTCCCACAAAGAGCCCTTGTAGCTGGAGTACTGGCCACGTTCTTTGGCCAGCTCAGTCGAAGCCCAGTAAGCGTAATAGCAAATGGCTTCCATTGACTGGTCGGCAAAATCCACGGCCTGTTGTGAAGCGTATGCGATGCGCATTTCGTACAGTGAATCTTGGAAAGCCATCAGGCCCAAGCCCACCGGGCGATGGCGGATGTTGGAGTCACGGGCTTTTTTGACAGCGTAGTAGTTGATGTCGATCACGTTGTCCAACATGCGCATGGCTGTGGAAATGGTTTTCTTGAGCTTGTCGTGGTCCAGCACTTTGCCGTTGGCGCTGTCTTTGAGGTGGCGCGACAGGTTGACCGAGCCCAGGTTGCAGACGGCGGTTTCGGTGTCGCTGGTGTTGAGCGTGATCTCGGTGCACAGGTTGGAAGAGTGCACCACGCCAGCGTGTTGTTGGGGTGAACGCACGTTGCAGGCGTCTTTGAATGTGATCCAAGGGTGGCCGGTTTCAAACAGCATCGACAGCATCTTGCGCCACAGGTCATTGGCGGGCAGTTTTTTGCTGGGCTTGATTTCACCGCGCTCTGCTTTGGCTTCGTAAGCGGTATAGGCCTTCTCAAAGTCTGCACCAAATTTGTCGTGCAGATCGGGGCAGTCTGAGGGCGAGAACAAAGTCCAGTCACCTTTTTCCATGACGCGGCGCATGAAGAGATCTGGGATCCAGTTGGCGGTGTTCATGTCGTGCGTACGGCGGCGGTCGTCGCCGGTGTTTTTGCGCAGCTCCAGGAATTCCTCGATGTCCAGGTGCCAAGTCTCTAGGTAAGTGCAGACCGCACCTTTGCGCTTGCCGCCTTGGTTCACCGCCACAGCCGTGTCGTTGACGACCTTCAGGAAGGGGACCACGCCTTGCGATTCGCCGTTGGTGCCCTTGATGTGCGAGCCCATGGCGCGAACGCGTGTCCAGTCGTTGCCCAGACCACCTGCAAACTTGGACAGCAGGGCGTTTTCCTTGATGGATTCATAAATGCCATCCAAGTCGTCGGGCACAGTGGTCAGGTAGCAGCTGGACAGTTGGGGGCGCAAAGTGCCGCTGTTGAACAAAGTGGGGGTGGACGACATGAAGTCGAACGACGACAGAATTTCATAGAACTCGATGGCGCGCGCTTCGCGGTTGACTTCGTTGATTGACAAACCCATGGCCACGCGCATGAAGAAAGCCTGGGGCATTTCGATGCGTTGCTTGCGCACATGCAGGAAATAACGGTCGTACAGGGTTTGCAGACCCAGGTAGTCGAACTGCAGGTCCCGCTCGGGCTTGAGGGCTTCGGCCAGTTTTTTCAGATCAAACTGTGCGAGCTTGGCGTCGAGCAGGTCGTTGTCGATGCCTTTTTTGATGAACTGGGGGAAGTAGTTGATGTATTCCTCGGCCATTTGGTCTTGTGCCACTTCCTTGCCCAGGATTTCCTTGGCAATGGTGTGCATCAGCAGGCGCGCGGTGACGTAGGTGTAGTCCGGGTCTTTTTCAATCAGCGTGCGCGATGCGAGGATGGAGGCCTTGTACACCTCTTCCATGGGCACACCGTCGTACAGGTTGCGCATGGTCTCGGCCAGGATCGGCTCGGGGCTCACGTCTTTGCCCAGGCCGGCGCAGGCGTTGACCATCAAGGATTTGAGGTAGTTCAGGTCCAGTGCGATGCGCTTGCCACCGTCCAAGACATGCAATGAAGGCTCCTTCACGACCGCCGCGGCTTGCTGGTTTTGCTGTGAGCGCTCTTGCGTGCGACGCTCCCGGTACAGCACATAGGCCCTGGCCACTTCATGGTTGCTGCTGCGCATCAGGCCCAACTCGACCTGATCTTGCACATCTTCGATGTGAAAAGTGCCGCCACCGGGGCGGGAGCGCATCAGGGCGCGCACCACGTTCTGGGTCAATTCTTCGACCACTTCACGGACACTGGCGGACGCTGCGCCTTGAGTGCCGTGCACCGCCAGAAAGGCTTTCATCATGGCCACGGCGATCTTGTTGGGCTCAAAAGGCACCACTGCACCGTTGCGGCGGATGATCTGGTAGTGGTTGAGGGGGTGCACCGTGGCAGCACCAAACCGGTCTACAGGCAGGTTCATCAGGCCGGAAGAAGTGGCGGGGATGGTCAGGTCAATTTGCATGGTCATTTTTGTAATGATGGTCTGGGTTGTACAGGTCAAAAAGGCTTGAAATACCGCTCTGGCATGTTCGTGAGAATTTGTACCAGACACTATATCTGGTGTCCGGGGTTATGACAAGCCACTACAGGTAGTGTACGGGCTCTGATCAGAGCCCTGGAGTGAATGCGCTGGGTGTTCCTTGGCTCAGGCGCCACGCATGGGTTTTCAGAGGCTGAAAAAAGCCTCTGAAAATCAACCAATCAGGGGTTTTGCAGACCAATGCCAGTCGCAATGCGACTTCCGAAGGCTTTTCTTTCTCAATCGCCCGATTTCACTTCTGTACCAGATGACCAGGCCGTGGACTTCAACTGGTAAAAAAATTTTTAAAACGTAAAAAAAGCTAAAAATTATTTTTTTCTGTCGCATCAAAAACACACAGGAAAACAGTGATCGGGCAGTTGGAGGGTCGCTTTCAGGCGTTGCCAGTCAAAGCCCGTTCCCGGATCGCCTTTGCGGCCTGGCGCAATGTGCTCATGGCCCGCCACATGTGCAATGGGATAGTGCCGATGCAAGTCCAGGCACAGCCGACTCAGTTGCTCATACTGGGCGTCCTCGAACACATCGCCCTCCAGGCCCTCGAGTTCGATCCCGATCGAGTCGTCATTGCATTGGGGGCGTCCTCTGTATTCGGACTGTCCGGCATGCCAGGCCCGATCGTCGGCGCTGACAAATTGCCACAGGCGCCCGTCACGCCGGATATAGAAGTGCGAGGACACCTGCAGGCCCCGGATTTGTGAGAAGTACGGGTGGGCCTCCCAGTCGAGCTGGTTGGTGAACAGCGCGTGCACCTCCTGGCCGCCGTAATGGCCGGGCGGCAGGCTGATGGAGTGGATGACGAGCAAATCGATGCAGGCGCCTGGGGGCCTGGGGCCAAAGTTGGGCGAATCCAGCCTTTGAGCGCCAGCGTGCCAGCCGTGGTCCCAAAGGCTGGTGGGTTCAGCGGGATGGTCGGGCATGGCTGGGCCAGGGCGTTGGGGGTCGGCGTGGGCCATGAATCTTCAGCTCTCTCGGCGCAGCAAGCAGGCCCCGGTTTGTCACACGGGGTTGCGGTCTTGTGCAGCTGCGCGGTGCTCGGCGCTGCAGTACAGGCCTTTTTCACCCGTGACGGCTTCGTCTTGCGGCAAGTGGATGCCGCAATGCAGGCAGACCGCCATGTTGGTGGGTGTGGCCGGGGCTGGGGGCTGTGCTTTGGGAGCGTCTGATTTGACGCGACGGCTGCGCTTGAAAGCCCAGATGGCCAGCACAATGACCAAGAGCCAAATCAGGTATTTCATCCCACGCGTCCCATCAAGACTTCCAATACAAAGCGCGAACCCGCGTAAGACAGCAGCAGCAAGCCCGCGCCGATGTAGAGCACCCGCACGGCGCGGCGGCCCCGCCAGCCCCATTGGCTGCGGCCCACCAGCAAGGTGGCAAAGGTGATCCAAGACAGGACGGCAAAGACGCGTTTGTGGTCCCAGCGCCATGGGTTGTGGCCTTGGCCATACAGGGCCTCGCCAAACAGGGCGCCTGCCACCAAAGTGGCCGTCAACAGCACAAAGCCGGCGGTCACAAAGCGAAAGGTCAGGCGCTCCAGTGTCAACAGCGGCAAACCGCTGGAGCCTTCTTGCGCCTGGCGGATGTCATGTTCCGTGCGGGTCATCATCCAGGCGTGCACCACCGCCGCGGCAAACATGCCATAGGCCGACAAACCCAGCGCAAAGTGAAGGGGCAACCAGGCTGACGCCTGGGTGGTGAGCAAGGCTCCTGGAAACACCCAGGCCATCACCACGGTGACCGCCCCCAGGCCACCCACCGCCCAGCGCACCTTGAGTTTGGGGAAAAACTGGGTCTCAATCATGTAAGCCAAGACCACCAGCCAAGCGGTGACCGACAAAGCCGGGGCAAAACCGAAGCGTACCGGCCCCAGCAGCAGCAGCAGCAAGCTGATGGCGTGCAAAACCCAAGCCAGCCAAAGCAGGCGGCGTGCGTTCACATCACTCAGGTGGCGGGGCACCAGAGCGGGTAAGGCATAGGCAAAGGCTGCCAATGCCGAGAAGGGCAGCGTCCACAAAGGTGCACTCGCTAAAATCATGGCTCCGAGTTTAGCCTTTCAGGCGCGGCCGCTGGGGCTTCGCCATCCCGCTTGACCGGTTTTTCCTGGATTCCCCCCCATGGCCTCCGCCCTGACCGATAAACTCTCACGCCTAGTAAAGACCCTCAGCGGACAGGCCCGCATCACCGAATCGAACGTGGCCGACATGCTGCGCGAGGTGCGCATGGCTTTGCTCGAAGCCGACGTGGCCTTGCCGGTGGTGCGCGATTTCATTGCCCGTGTGAAAGAAAAAGCCCTGGGTCAGGAAGTCATGGGTTCTTTGAAGCCAGGCCAAGCGCTGGTGGGTGTGGTCAACCGCGAGTTGGCCGCCACCATGGGCGAGGGCGTGTCGGACATCAACCTGGCCGCGCAGCCGCCTGCCGTGATCCTGATGGCCGGTTTGCAAGGTGCCGGTAAAACCACCACCACCGCCAAGCTGGCCAAGCACTTGATTGAAAAGCGCAAAAAGAAAGTGCTGACCGTCTCGGGCGACGTGTACCGCCCCGCCGCCATAGAGCAGCTCAAGACCGTCACCGCGCAAGCCGGCGCTGACTGGTTTCCCAGCACGCCCGACCAAAAGCCCATCGACATCGCCCGCGCCGCCATCGATTACGCCCGCAAGCACTTCTTTGATGTGTTGCTGGTCGACACTGCGGGCCGATTGGCGATTGACGCAGCTCTGATGGCCGAGATCAAAGCTCTGCATGCCGAATTGAAACCGGTCGAAACCCTGTTCGTGGTGGACGCCATGCAGGGCCAGGACGCGGCCAACACCGCCAAGGCCTTCAGCGACGCTTTGCCTTTGACGGGCATTGTGCTCACCAAACTCGACGGCGATTCACGCGGTGGTGCAGCCCTGTCGGTGCGCCAGATCACGGGCGTGCCCATCAAGTTTGCCGGTACCAGTGAAAAAATTGATGGCTTGGAAGTGTTCGACGCCGAGCGTCACGCGGGACGCGTGCTGGGCATGGGTGACATCGTGGCCCTGGTCGAGCAGGTCACGGCAGGCGTGGACATGGAGGCTGCGCAAAAGTTGGCGGCCAAGGTCAAGAGCGGTGGTGGCTTTGATCTGAACGACTTTTTGGCGCAGATCCAGCAGATGAAGCAAATGGGCGGGTTGTCGAGTTTGATGGACAAGCTGCCCAGCCAGATGAGCGCCAAGGCAACGTCGATGGACATGGGCAAGGTCGAAAAAGACATCGGCCGCAAGCAAGGGATCATCCACAGCATGACGCCAAAAGAGCGCAGCAAACCCGAGCTGATCAAAGCGACCCGCAAGCGCCGCATCGCAGCGGGCGCTGGCGTTCAGGTTCAAGACGTCAACCGCATGCTCAAAGAGTTTGAGCAGATGCAGGACATGATGAAGAAAATGTCCGGTGGCGGCATGATGAAAATGATGAAGCGCATGGGGGCCATGAAAGGCATGATGGGCGGCGGCGGCTTTCCCGGCATGCCGCGCTGAAGCGCCCCCGACAACCATCGTGCCGACACCCCGTAGGTCGGGGCTTCAGCTCCGACGCTGCTGGTTGATGCGCAGGCTGCATGTCGGGGCTGAAGCCGCCGACCTACAAATACTGTTCAATATTGGCTTGCGGGAAGCTTCACCTGCAGGCCGTCCAGCGCCTCGGTCAGCATGATCTGGCACGACAGGCGGCTGCCCAGTTCACGCGTTTGGGCGGTGAAGGCCAGCATGCCGTCCTCATCGCTGCCCATGGGTGGCAGCTGCTTCAACCAGTCTTCATGCACCACCACATGGCAGGTGGCGCAGGTCATCAACCCACCGCAATCGGCCTGGATGCCCGGCACATTGTTGTCAACAGCGGCTTGCATCAGGCTTTGCCCAGGCTGGGCTTGCAGGGTGAGCGGGGCTTGTGCGGGGTGGTGGGCTTGCATGTGGATCGTGATCATCAGTGCATCGCGCTCAATCGCGCTTTCTAGGGGTTGTTAAATTCGGCCGAAGTATTCGCGCTTGTGAAACTCCGTCGCATCTTCGGCCTGGGTCAAGCGCCGGTGCTCGGCCAGCTTGATGGTGCTGTAGTAATCCACCAAGGGCTGGTCCAGGGCTTGGCACAAGACCGTATCTTGCTGCAGCGCTTGCACCGCATCGGCCAAAGACGTCGGTATGGAGGCAGCGCCTGCAGCATAAGGCGTTTCGGTGGCTGGCGGCGCTTGCAGCCGCGCGTCCACGCCATGAAGCCCCGCATGAATTTGCGAGGCCATGTACAGATAAGGGTTGGCCGCTGGTTCGCCCAAGCGGTTTTCAATGCGGGTAGCACTGTCGCCCGGCGCGCCGATGACACGCAGCATGGCGCCCCGGTTGTCGCGCCCCCACAAAATCGACTGCGGCGCCATGGCGTTGGGCCGAAAGCGCCCATAGCCATTGCTGGTGGACGTGCACAGGGCGGTGAGCGCCGGGGCGTGCGCCAACAAACCGGCCAGCCAGAACGCACCCGCATCGCTCAGCACCTGCTTTGCATCGCGAGCGCTGCTGCCCGGGGCGGGTGTGTCGCGCATGAACACATTGCGGCCCGTGCCCAACTCGCAGACCGATTGGTGCAGGTGCCAGCCGCTCGACATGATGTGTTCAAACGGCGGGCGGCACATGAAGGTGGCGTGGTAACCGGCGCGGCGCAGTGCTTGGCGCGTGGCGTTGCGAAACAGCACCATGTGGTCGGCGGCGGTCAGCGCATCGCTCACGTCAAACACCGCTTCAACCTGGCTGGGTCCGAGTTCGATTTCCAGCGAGATCAGCGGCAGGCCCAGCGCCTGCGCGGTGCGCTGCACGATGCGCAGCGGCTCTTCGGCCCGGTCCATCCATCCTTCGGTCAGCAAGTTGTAGCCCGGGTGGATCAGGCTGACTTCGGGCGCGGGGCCGGGCCAAGCGGCGCGGTCTGGGTCCAGGTCTGGCCCGAGCAGCGGGTCTTTCAGGCGGTAGATGTGGAATTCGATTTCAAGCCCGCAGCGCATGTGCCAGCCGCGATCGGCCAAGCGCTGCACGGCTTGCTGCAGCACATGGCGCGAATCGAGTGGCACGATGCGGCCGTCGGCGAAGTAGGGTTGGCACTGCAGCCAGCCGGTCTTGTCGGCCCAAGGCAGCACATGCCAGCTGGCCGGGTCGGGCATGAGCGTGAAATTGCTGGCCCCGGCAAAGCCAGGCAGGGTCTCGTCGATGCCCGACTCGAACACCTTGAAGGCGGTGCGGTCCGAGCTGTCTTTGAGCAGCAAGGTGCTGACCATGCCGATGCCGTTGGCCAGCGCTTGGCGCAGTTGCGAAGCCACGAGGGTCTTGCCGCGCACCACGCCGTGCAGGTCGCACCAGCTCAAGCGGATCAGCTCGATGTCCGAGGCTTCGACCTGCCGCACCAATTGCGCGCAAGCCGCTTGGCGTTCGCGGCTGTGCAGGCCGCAACGTTCAGCGAAGCTCATGCCGCACTCGTGTCGGCTGGGGTGGGCGCATGGCCTGGCAGGGCGGCATCCCACTGTGCACCGCTGCGTTTGGCGTCGCAGGCCTCGCGCCACCATTGCGGCCATTGTCCGCTGGGGGCGATGCCGTCCACCGTGTCGGGGCCGGTGCGCTGGCTGGCCACGGCGTGTTGTGCAAAGCCGGGCGGCAAGCCCCCAGCCTGCACCGTCTCGATGGCTTTGAGCAAGATACGGCGGTTGGCCATGATCACTTTGTCACTGGTGCCTAGGTGCTCGCGGGTGCGGTCCTGGATCGCGCCCATGCTCTCGCAGGCCCACTGGTCGTGCACATTGATGTCGTCTTCGCCCATGCCCAGGAAGGTGCGGGTCATTTGCTCCTCGGGGTTGAAGCCCCAGTGGTTGTGTTGGCCCACTTTGGGGATGTAGTCGGGCAGGGTAACGGAGGGCAGACGCTGGCTGCGCATGGCCTCTTTGTCCACCGGCCCGGCAAAGCTGGTGAACACCGAATACCAATAGGTGTGCGTGTCGTCCACCGGCACATGCATCTGCGTGATGGTCATGGTCTCGGACAAGGGAATCACAAAAGTGTGCGGAAACAGCGCATTCGTCACCCGCACATGCGTGAGCGCTTCGTTGATTGGGCGCAGGGCCGTCAAACGCAGACCAGAGTCGGTGGGCTCAAATGAAATTTCGGGCTGGTCCAGCTCGCGCATCACCCGCGTCATGGGCCAGCGCTCGCCTTGCACATCGCCCGCGCTCGCGCCCCGAAACTGGCGGCCATAGCTGCCTTCGAGCGACGCGTCCTCAAAAAATCGGTGCAGATAAGACGCGTGCGCCGGGTCAATGCCCACCTCAAACGCCTGCAACCAGTTGCAATGCCACAGCCCTTTGAAAGCGAAGGTGTGGCTGGCCGGCGCGCTGAAAGCATCGATGGCGGGCAGCGGTGGCGGTGTTTGGCCGTCAGGGCCAAACCAGCCAAACACAATGCCGCTGCGCTCAATGATCGGGTAGCTGCGCTGGCGCACACGGTTGCACAAGGTGCTGCCGTTGGGTTCGGCAGGCGTTTCGATGCACTGGCCCGTGACGTCAAACTTCCAGCCATGAAAAGGGCATCGCAGGCCATCGCCTTCGTTGCGGCCAAAGGCCAGGTCGGCCCCGCGGTGCGGGCAGTCGCGGTCCAGCAAGCCATAGTCGCCCTGCGCGTTGCGAAACAGCACCAGGTCTTGCCCCAAAATGCGCACGGCTTTGACGGGGCGAATCGCCATGCGCGGGTCGAGCGCGGGGTTGAACTCGTCCACCAGCGCCACGGGCTGCCAATAGTGGCGCATCACTGCGCCGCAGGGCGTGCCCGGCCCAATGCGGGTGATCAGTTCGTTTTGCGCTGCTTTCATGGGGGCCTCTGGCTTGCGCCTTGTGTCTGCCATTGGCGTGCGTCCACATGGGTGGACCACGCAAGTCTCTGGCCGATCAGTTTAAACGGCTGTGTGGGCGGGTCCTGCCAACAGGCGACACAGTGAGTGGGGCTTGATGCGTGTCAATTTTGGACTGACCATAGTGACCGAATTGACGCAAAATCCACCCCATGACACACGCTCTTTTCATCTACGGCACCTTGATGCCCGGTCTGCGCCTAGAGGCCGAATTGCTCGGCGCCCGCTTTGTGGGGCCAGCCCATATCGCGGGTCGATTGATCGATGTGGGCCATTACCCCGGGCTGCTTCAGGGCGACGGGCCAGTCACTGGCGAAGTCTATGAGGTCGATGACGCGCATCTGACCCGTCTGGATGGGGTCGAAGGCGTGGTGCCTGGCGACCGCGACGCGTCTCAATACTGGCGCGAAGAAGTGACCGTACTCAGCGGCCCGCTGCAAGGCCAGAGGGTGCAGACCTATGTGTACAACGGCCCTGTGGATGGCTGCGTGCCCATTCCACATGGTGACTACCGACGCTATATCCGCGAAGTCGGGCGTGAGTCTTGATCCCTCGCAGGTCGGCGGCTTCAGCCCCGCCATGCCTTTGTGGTGAGCTGTGTCGGGGCTGAAGCCGCCGACCTACAAAAACCGCAGGTCGGCAACTTCAAGTTCGTCATGCCCGCCTCAATCGCGGATCACCAACTCCCCGCGCAGCGAGTGCGACAGGCCTTGGGTGATGCGCACATCCGCCATTTGACCGATCAGGCGGTCCATGTTCGGGCCGCCGGGGAAGTTGACCACCCGGTTGCACTCGGTACGGCCAGCCAACTCGGTGGCGTCCTTGCGTGATGGGCGCTCCACCAAAATGCGCTGCACCGTGCCCACGCGGCTTTCGCCGATGCGCTGCACGTTGGCTTCGATGGTGGCTTGCAGGTGGTGCAGGCGGCGCAATTTTTCGGCGTGTGGCGTGTCGTCGTGCAGGTTGGCCGCAGGTGTGCCGGGCCGGGGGCTGAAGATGAAGCTGAAGCTGGTGTCAAAGCCCACATCGGTGATCAGCTTCATCATCTTGTGGAAGTCGTCCTCGGTCTCGCCGGGGAAGCCCACGATGAAATCGCTGCTGAGCGACAGGTCGGGGCGGATCGCTCGCAGCTTGCGGATCGTGCTCTTGTATTCCATGGCGGTGTAGCCGCGCTTCATGGCCATCAAGATGCGGTCCGAGCCGTGCTGCACCGGCAAGTGCAGGTGGCTCACCAGTTTGGGGATTTTTTCGTAAGCGTCGATCAGGCGCTGGGTGAACTCATTCGGGTGGCTGGTCACGTAACGGATGCGCTCGATGCCCGGCATGTCGGCCACGTACTCCAACAACAAGGCAAAGTCGGCAATCTCCACAGCGCTTGTGCTGTTTGTGATGGTGTTGCCACCCACCTTGCCTCGGTAAGCGTTCACATTCTGGCCCAGCAGGGTGATCTCTTTCACGCCCTGCGCGGCCAGACCGGCGATTTCGACCAGCACGTCGTCAAAGGGGCGCGACACTTCTTCGCCCCGGGTGTAGGGCACCACGCAGTAGCTGCAGTATTTGCTGCAACCTTCCATGATCGACACAAAGGCGGTGGCGCCGTCCACCTTGGCGGGGGGCAGGTGGTCGAACTTTTCAATCTCGGGAAAACTGATGTCCACTTGCGGGCGCTGCTTGCGCTCACGCTCATTCAGCAGTTCGGGCAGGCGGTGCAGGGTTTGCGGGCCAAATACCACGTCCACATAAGGCGCACGCTTGATGATCTCGGCGCCTTCCTGGCTGGCCACGCAGCCGCCCACGCCAATCAGCACGCCCTTGGCTTTCAGGTGCTGCACCCGGCCCAGATCGCTGAACACTTTTTCTTGCGCCTTCTCGCGCACCGAGCAGGTGTTGAACAAAATCAGATCGGCCTCGTCCACGTTTTGTGTGGGCTCATAGCCTTGCGCCGCGCCCAGCACATCGGCCATCTTGTCTGAGTCGTACTCGTTCATCTGGCAGCCAAAGGTTTTGATGAAGACCTTCTTGCTCATGCGGCCTCCACGGAGTCAAGGGAGGTGATGAAGTCAAGGCAAAGCAAAGGACGCCCGAAAAGGGCCAAAGTGCAGCGGTTCATGGTGTAGATCCAGAGGCTGTTGAGGGGAAGCGCTTGGGGCGCTGGGAGGGGGGATTATCGCAGGGGCAGCATGGCCGATGTCGTCTTGGCATTGCCTGGTTGAACTGCTCAGTGGTAGTCGTCTTCGCGCTGGTGGCGAATGGCACCGACGATGACCGTGGTGTCGTTGATGATTTCAAAGAGCGCCACATAGCCTGTGCTGCCAAAAGCGATGATCAATTCGCGAGTAAAAGGGCTGTCTCCGACTTTGCGACATACAAAAGGCGATGTTTGTAACAGGCCAATGCCAGCATGTATGGCATGTCTCGCTTTTTCGGGGATAGCCATATCCCCGGTTGGACTGTCCAGCTCGCGCTGGATCAGGAAATCAAAAATTCGCTGCAAATCTTCATTGGCAGCGGCGCTGAACTGAACTGTGAAGTTCATGCTTTGCGTTGTGCCAGGGTCTTGCGTGCTGCAGCCAGTTTGGCATCGAGTTGGGCCAAGACATCATCAGCGGCGATGCCGTTGACCAAACGCTGAGTTTCCTCAATGGCTGCCATGCCACGGCGCACAAACTCGGTTTGGTTTTGTCGCTTCAAAACGATTTGGCGAACCGCGTTTTCAACGAATTGAGAAAGTGACTCGCCTTGTTCAAGGACGCTCTCGATTTCGCCCCTAAAGGCCGGGGCCACACGGATGGGGGGAATGGTGGCTGTTTTCATGGATGAATTGTATTGCAAATGCAATTCGCATTATTCCGAATTCACCTTCGGCTTGAAAAACATCGGGTATGCCCTTTGCACCGTCGGGCTGTCATAGGCCCAACTGTGGCATTGGCCCAGGAAATAGGGCGCTTGGGTCATTTCGGGGTGGGGCTGGCCTGCCAGTTCGCGGCGCTGCCATTGGCCTGAGGGCAGGGTCTGGTAAGCGGCCGTGGCCATGTTGAACAGCATCTCGCGAAGATGGGTGCAGCCGTCGGTGCCGCCCACGTGCTGGTTGATGAGCTTGCGCCAGCCCGGGCCCATGGTGCAACCGATGAGCTTGTGCATGCCATGTGGCGCGCCAACGCATTCTTGGTGAGGGATGTTGTCCATGGAGGTGGCGACGTCCTGGATGACCATCTGGTCGTTGAGCGTCACGCGAATTTTCAGGCCGTGGATCGGCTCATCGCCGGGGAAAAGCCGTTCGTTGGGCACCTGAAAACTGAAGGTCTTGACGTCGGTCAGCTCGGCTTCGATGTCCCACAGTCCGTCTACGCGGTCATAGCCTTGGTACACCACGGTTCGCGTATGCGACAGTTTTCGGGGGGAGGGTGGTGGAAGTGCCAATGGAATTCTCGCGGGTCTGGTGTTCAATCTTCCGATCATATCCACGCAGGAGCCCTGAACATGTCGCACGCTGTCACCACCGCTATTCACCCTGTCGTTCGCCGCCAGACGATTGCCGATGCCCTGCGCCGCACTGCGATCCGCTTGCCCGCCAAGACCGGCATCGTGTGTGGCAGCACCACCTGGTCGTATGCCGAGTTCGATGCGCTGGTCTCGCGCCTGGCCGCAGGCCTGGCCCGCATCGGCGTGGCCGAGGGTGACAAGGTGGCCGTGCTGGCGCGCAACTCGCACGGTTTTGCGGCGCTGCGCTTTGCGCTGGCCCGCCGGGGCGCGGTCATGGTGCCGATCAACTTCATGCTCAAGGCCGAAGAAGTGGCTTACATCTTGCGCCACGCAGGCGCCAAAACCTTGGCCACCGACAGTGGCTTGGCCGAGCTGGCGCAGGCTGCAGCCAAGCTTGACACGCAGGTGCAGCAGTTCATTTGGCTTCCATCCGAAGACCCGAGTCAGCCGGTGGCGGGCATGCACAGCTTTGACACGCTGGTGGCCTGCCCCGATGCGCTGCCCGATGTGCAACTGGGCAGCTACGACGTGGCGCAGATCGTGTACACCAGCGGCACCGAGTCATCGCCCAAAGGCGCGCAGCTCACCCACGACGCCGTCATGTGGCAATACGTCAGCTGCGTGATCGACGCCGAAATCGCCGAGCAGGATGTCGCCCTGCATGCGCTGCCGCTGTACCACTGCGCCCAGCTCGATGTGTTCTTTGGCCCGGCCATTTACATGGGCAGCACCAACGTCATCACGTCCAAGCCCACCCCCGACAACCTGCTGCCGATGCTCGAAAAGTTCGGCATCACCAGCTTCTTTGCGCCGCCCACGGTGTGGATTGCGCTGTTGCGCTCGCCCCTGATGGACGCGGGAAAACTGGCCAAGCTGGCCAAGGGTTACTACGGTGCGTCCATCATGCCGGTGGAGGTGCTGAAAGAGTTGGCGTCGCGCCTGCCCAAGGTGCGCTTGTGGAACCTGTATGGCCAAACCGAAATCGCGCCGCTGGCCACCCTGCTCGGCCCAGACGACCAACTGCGCAAGCTGGGTTCATGCGGCAAGGCGGTGCGCAACGTCGAAACCCGCGTGGTGAACGACGACATGCAGGATGTGGCCGTGGGCGAGGTCGGTGAGATCGTGCACCGCTCCCCGCATTTGATGCTGGGCTACTTTCACGACGACGAGCGCACCCGGGCGGCGTTTGAGGGTGATTGGTTCCACAGTGGCGATCTGGGCATGATCGATGACGAGGGCTACATCTCTGTGGTGGACCGCAAAAAGGACATGATCAAGACCGGCGGCGAAAACGTAGCCAGCCGCGAGGTCGAGGAAATGATTTACCGCTTGCCACAAGTCAGCGAAGTGGCGGTGATCGGCCTGCCCGACCCGAAGTGGGTCGAGGCCGTGACGGCCGTGATCGTGGTCAAGGCCGGGCAGACGCTCGATGAAGCGGCGGTGATGGCGCATTGCGCCCAACACATGGCGGGCTTCAAGACACCCAAGCGCGTGGTCTTCACCGATACGCTGCCCAAGAACCCGAGCGGCAAACTGCTCAAGCGGGATTTGCGGGTTCGTTATGCGTGAGGCGTTGGGCGTTGAGCGCGAGGCGGCCTGTCTGTCTTCCCGGACTTGATCCGGGATCCAGGTATTCAGGATTGCTCAAGGGAAGCGAAAGCATGGACCCCGGCTCGGGGGCCGGGGTGACAGGTATGAAGAGGTGCATGTACCAAGGGAAATCCCTGATCAAATGTCCTATGCATAAGACTTGATTGTCCTATTGACAGAACAATGGGACTGTTTGACCATAGTGTCATGGATGCCCATCTGCCTTTGCCCAAGTACCACCAGGTTTATCTGGTGCTGCGTGAGCAGTTGCGCGAAGGCCGGTTCGACCAGGGTTTGCCGGGCGAGTTGGCCTTGATGGGGCAGTTTGGTGTGGCGCGTGTCACGGTGCGCCGGGCCTTGTCGCAGTTGGCCGAAGAGGGCCTGATTCAGCGCGAACCCGGGCGCGGCACGCGGCCCGTCGCGGCGCGGGCGCAACAGGTGCAGATGCAAGCCTCCACCATGGCCTCTGGCCGGCAGGCGCGCTTGACCGGTTTGCTGGAGAACCTGGTCACCATGGGCATGCGCACCAAGGTCAAGGTGCTGAGCGTGGAGCACATGCGTGCGCCCGTGGATGTCGCTGCAGCATTGAAGTTGCCCGCCATGAGCATGGTGCAAAAAGCCGAACGCGTGCGCAGCACACCCGAGGGCCCGCTGTCGCACATCACCACCTGGGTGCCCGATGCGATTTCTTCGGGGTTTGGCAAGCGCGAATTGGCGCAAAAACCCATTTTGGTGCTGCTCGAAGAATCGGGCGTCAAAGTGGGCCGGGCCGAGCAAACCATCTCGGCCCGTTTGGCCGATGTGGGCATGGCCCAACACCTGGATGTGTCCGTCGGATCGGCCTTGTTGGCGGTGCGGCGTTTGATTTACGACGAGGACGAACGTCCCGTCCAATGGCTGCATGGCTTGTACCGACCGGACCGGTACGAATACCAGATGCAGTTATCCCGCGTTGGCAGCATCGATGCCAAGGTGTGGGTAAGCCAAGAGCTGTCCGCCAACTTTCATTAACTTTTTCAAGGATGTTCTCATGACCTCACGTCGCACTTTCATGGGCCAGTCCGCTGCTGCGGCCTCGGCTCTCGCCTTTCCACTGGTGGGCGGGGCGCAGCCCAAGCCCATCAAAGTGGGTGTTTTGCACCCGGTGACGGGTGCCTTGGCTTACTCGGGCCAGCAGTGCCGCATGGGTGCATTGATGGCCATCGAAGACATCAACAAGGCCGGCGGCATCAAGTCGCTGGGCGGCGCCAAGATCGAAGCCCTGCTCGGCGATGCGCAGTCCAGCCCGCAAGTGGGCACGGCTGAAATCGAGAAGATGAACGAAGCCGGTGTGAGCGCCGTGGTCGGGGCCTTCGCCTCGGCCATTTGCCTGGCCACCACGCAAGCAGCTGCCAAATACAACCTGCCCCATGTGGTCGATGTCGGCGTGGCCGACCAGATCGTCGAGCGCGGTCTGAAAAACACCTTCCGCTTTGGCCCGGGTTACAAAAAGTGCGCCGAAGTGGCCGTGTCCAGCTTGCATGTTTTGAACACCGCTGCAGGCAAGCCCGCCCGCACCGTGATGATCGTGCACGAAGAGTCCTTGTTCGGCACGGGCACGGCCAACTTGCTGGCCAAAGAACTGCCCGGCTACGGCTACGAGGTGAAAGAAATCATCAAGCACGCCAACCCCACGCGTGACTTCAACAACATTGCGCTGCGCATCAAGCAGGTCAACCCCGACATACTGATCCCGGCCAACTACTACAACGAATATGCCTTGCTGGTGCGCACTTTGCAGCAGCAAAAAATCACACCCAAGGCCATTTATTCGGTGCTGGGCGGCGCGGCGTCGAGCTACAAGTTCGTCAAGGAATTCCCAGAAGCGGCCAACGGCATCATCGACTGCAACCACTGGTTCAATCCCAAGGACAAGCGCTCGGCCGAGTTGCGCAAGCGCGTGGAAGCGCAAGGCCAGTTCTTCAGCTACGAAGTGTTCATGACCTACACCGCCATGATGCTGCTGGCCGATGCGATTGAGCGCGCCAAGTCCACCGACCGCGCCGCCATCATCGATGCGCTGGCTTCAAGCAAGTTCTCCAACCACATCATGCCCTACGGCCCCACGCAGTTTGTCAATGGCCAAAACATCGGCGCACAGCCTTTGATGACCCAGGTCCACAAAGGCGACATCAAGGTGATCGTGCCGCGCGATTACCGTGAAATTGAACCCATCTTCCCACTCAAGGGCTGATCTGGTTTGTTGAACTGAAAGACCCCGATGCTGGACTTCAACATCCTGTTTCCTTCGGTGCTCAATGGCATCACCACCGGTGCCGTGTATGCGCTGATCGCGCTGGGCCTCACGCTCATTTATGGCGTTTTGCACATCATCAATTTCGCGCACGGCGCCTCTTTGATGGTGGCGTTGTATGGCGTGTACATGTTGAAGCAACACTTCGGGGTCGATCCCTACATGGCCCTGCCCATCATGGTGCCCGCCATGTTTGTGTTGGGCTACGCGCTGCAGCGCGGCGTCATCAACAGCGCCAGCCACGGCAAGGATGAAAACATCTTGCTGGTCACGCTGGGCATCTCCATCGTGCTCGAAAATTTAGCGCTGCTGTTTTTCAAATCCGACACGCGCACCATTGAAACGGCCTACACCTTGACCACCGTCGAGATTGGCCCGGCCTTCATCGCGCTGCCCAAGCTGGTGTCTTTTGCAGGCGCCTTGGTGGTGTCGGCGGTGTTGCTGCTGATCGTGCAGAAAACCGACTTGGGCCGCGCCATCCGCGCCGTCTCCAAAGAGAAACAAGGCGCACGCTTGATGGGCATCGATGTGGACCATGTGTACGCAATGTGCTTTGGATTGGGGCTGGCCAGCCTGGGCGCTGCGGCCTGCTTTTTGATGCCGGCCTATTACGTCAACCCGCAGGTGGGCAATGGCTTTGTGCTGGTCGCCTTCACCATCGTGGTGCTGGGCGGCATGGGCAGTTTTGCCGGCGCCTTGCTCGGCGGTTTGCTGATTGGTGTGGTCGAGTCGCTGGGTGGTTTGTTGTTGGGTGAATCGCTGGGGCAGGTCGGTATTTTTGTGATTTTCATTGCGGTGCTTTTGCTCCGGCCGCAAGGATTTTTTGGAGCGAAGGCATGAAAGACTTTCGCAACATCGCGCTGTTTGTGCTGGTGGTGGGGGCGGTGCCCTTTTTCACGCAGTCGGGGGTGGTGCTCAACTTTGTCATGACCGCTTTGTACGCCTGCTTGCTGTCGCAAGCCTGGAATGTGTTGGGCGGTTTTGGCGGTCAATTTTCTTTTGGCCATGCTTTGTTTTTCGGCACGGGCGCTTATGTGCAAGCCATTGCGCAAATGCAGTGGGGCCTGAGCCCCTGGGTGGCGCTGCCCTTGGCCATGGCTTTTGCAGCGGGTGTCGGGGCGTTTGTGGGCGCGGCCTCGTTCCGTTATGGCCTCAAGGGCTCTTACTTTGCGCTGGTCACGCTGGCCTTTGCCGAGGTGTTCCGAATTTTGGCCACTTCGGTGCCCTTCACCGGTGCGGGTGTGGGCCTGATGCTGCCGCTCAACGAGTCGGCGGCCAACATGCAGTTTGGCAACCGCGCCGGGTTCATCTGGCTGATGCTGGGTCTGGTCACACTGGCGCTGTGCATCACCGCCTGGTTGCGCCACTCCCGTTTTGGCGCTTACCTGCAGGCCGTGCGTGACAACGAAGACGCGGCCCGCGCCATTGGTGTCAACCCCTTCAGCGTCAAGCTGATTGCCACCGTCTTGTCGGGTGGACTGATGGGTGCTGGCGGGGCTTTTTATGTGCAGGTGTTTCAGTACATCGACCCCGGCATTGCCTTTGGTTCGCACACCTCGGTCGAGGCTTTGGTGGGGGCGATTGTGGGCGGCATGGGTACGCTGTGGGGGCCGCTCTTGGGGGCTGTCAGCTTGCATCTCCTGGCCGACCTCACACGCAATTTGTTTGGGCAACTGCCAGGCATCAACATGGTGATTTATGGCGTGGTGTTGATCGTCATCGTGATGTTCTTGCCGCGCGGCATTGCGGGGTTGGGCACCATCACCCCGCTGCAGTGGTTGCGTGGCAGCAAGTCAGACGGAGACAAACCATGAGCACGCTGCTGCAGATCGAGGGCGTGGGCAAGTCGTTTGGCGGCTTGAAGGCCGTGCAAAACGTGAGCCTGTCGGTGACCGAGGGGCGTCTCAGCGCCCTGATCGGCCCCAACGGTGCAGGCAAGACCACTTTGTTTGCGCTCATGTCCGGCTTTCTGACGCCGGACACCGGCCGTGTGGTGTTTGCCGGTCAAGACATCTCGGGCCAGCCGCCGCACCTGAATGCCCGCATGGGCCTGACGCGCACTTTCCAGATCGTGCAGCCTTTCGCAGCGCAAACGGTGCGTGAAAACATCGCCGTGGGGGCGCACCTGCATTTGCCGCGTCGCGCCGAGGCGCTTGAATTTGCCAAGTCGGTGGCCAATCAGGTGGGCCTGAGCCCGCAGCTGGACAAGCTGGCCAGCGACCTCACAGTGGCCGGCCGCAAGCGCCTGGAGCTGGCCCGCGCACTGGCCACGCGCCCGCGTTTGCTGTTGCTTGACGAGGTGCTGGCAGGCCTGAACCCGCAGGAAATTGCCGAGATGATCCCGGTGGTGCAAGGCATTGCCCAAAGCGGCGTCACGGTGCTGATGATCGAGCACGTCATGCAAGCGGTGATGAGCCTGGCGCAAGAGGTTTGGGTGCTGGCGCAGGGGCAGCTGATTGCCCAAGGCACACCGGCCGAGGTGACGAACAACAAAGCCGTTGTGGAGGCCTATTTGGGTCACGGCACCGCCGAACGTCTGCAAAAGAACGCGGCCCAAGCCAAAACAGTGCAGGAGGTTCAGGCATGAGCGCTTTGTTGCATGTGCAGGGCCTCAAATCCGGCTACGGCGTGGTCGAGGTCTTGCGCGGTGTGGACCTGCAGGTCATGCCCGGTGAGCTGGTGGCGCTGCTCGGGAGTAACGGCGCGGGCAAGACCACGCTCAACCTCACGCTCAGCGGTCTGGTGGCCGCGCGTGGGGGTCAAGTGGGCTTTGACGGGCAAGACATCACCGGTCTGCACTCGCGCCAGGTGGTCAAGCACGGTTTGATTCAGGTGCCGGAAGGCCGAAAGGTCTTCCCCAACCTCAGCGTGCACGAGAACCTGGAGCTGGGGGCTTTCACGCGGGGGCGCGAGCATAAGCTGCAAAACCTGGACAAGGTCTACGAAACCTTTCCGCGATTGAAAGAGCGCGTGGCGCAGTTGGCGGGCACTTTGAGCGGCGGCGAGCAGCAGATGTTGGCGATTGGCCGGGGCCTGATGGCCGAGCCGCGTTTGCTGATCCTGGACGAGCCCTCGCTGGGTTTGTCCCCGCTCTTGGTGGAAGAGTTGTTTGGCCTGATCTCGCAGCTGCGCAGCAGCGGCTTGGCGATCTTGCTGGTGGAGCAAAACGTCGGTCAGTCGCTCGACATCGCTGACCGTGCGTATGTGATGGAAAACGGCCAGATCCGTTTCACCGGCACACCGGCCCAGTTGTTGGCCAGTGACGCGCTCAGGCAAGCCTATTTGGGCATGTAAAGCTGGTGGGTTGTGTTGGCCCCAAGCCCCCGAAACCCGATTGAATTTTTAACACCGAGGACAACCGCATGACACACACAAAATGCTCGCACCGCACCACAACCATACGCCGCGCCTGGGTCTTGGTCACGGTCCTGGCCTGTGCCGCTTGGGCGGGGGGTGCGCAAGCCCAAGCTCAGCCGCCCATCAAGATTTTGGTGGGTGCGCCTGCAGGCGGCACCACCGACACCATGGCCCGCACGCTGGCCACGGTGCTGGGCACACAGCTGGGCCGCACGGTGGTGGTCGAGAACAAGCCCGGCGCGGGCGGCAACCTGGCTGCCGACGTCGTGGCCAAGGCCGCGCCCGATGGCAACACGCTGCTCATGAGCTTCACCAGCCATGCCATCAATGCTTCGCTTTACCCCAGTTTGCCGTTTGACCCGGTGAAAGACTTCACGCCGCTGACCATGGTGTCGACTTCGCCATCTATTTTGGTGGCTCACCCCAAGGTGCCTGCCAACAACGCGGCCGAGCTGGTCAAGCTGGCCAAAGCCAAACCGGGTCAGCTGAACTTTGCGATTGGCGCGCTGGGCTCGTCTTTGCACATGGCGGGTGATGCGTTCAAGATGCAGGCTGGCGTGTTCATTGTCAACATCCCTTACCGGGGCACGGCCCCGGCGGTGCAAGACGTGCTGGCTGGGCAAGTCGACCTGATGTTTGCGGCGGTGGGCAATGTGCAGTCGCACATCAAGGCGGGCAAGCTCAAGGCCTTGGGGGTGACCAGCGCCAAGCGTCTGGCGGCTTTCCCAGACGTGCCCGCCATTGGCGAGAGCTTGCCAGGCTACGAGTCCAGCGCCTGGTTTGGGCTTTTTGCACCGGGGCGCATGAGCCCCGATGTGGCCAAAAAGTTGGCCGATGCCGCCCGTGCCGCCGTGCAGTCGCCCGAAGTCAAGCGCCGCATCGAAAACGAAGGGGCCACGCCGGTGGGCAACAGCCCGGAAGAATTTGCCCGCTTTGTCGACAGCGAGATCGTGCGCTGGCGCAAGGTGGTGCAGTACGCCGGAGCCAAACCCGAATGAGCGCGGCTGTTTCGCAAACCCTGGCGCAAAAACTCATCGCCCGCGCCTCTGGCCGCGCCCATGTGGCCGTGGGCGAGGTGGTCACCTGTAACGTCGACCTGGCCATGTTCCATGACTCATCCGGTCCACGGCGTCTGAAGCCCATGCTCGACGAGTTGGGCGCTCAAATTTGGGACAAAAACAAAGTGGTGCTGGTGCTGGACCACTATGTGCCTGCACAAGACGCGGACGCGCAGCAGATCGTGCAGATTGCGCGCGACACCGCCAAACAATGGCAGCTGCCGCATGTGATCGACAGCGAAGGCATTTGCCATGTGGTGTTGCCCGAGCGCGGCCATTTGAAGCCCGGCATGTTGTGCGTGGGGGGCGACTCGCATTCGCCCACGGGCGGTGCCTTTGGTTGCTACATGTTTGGCATCGGTGCGACCGAGATGCTGGGCGTTTGCGTCACCGGTCAGATCTGGGTGCAGGTGCCGCGTACCTTGCGCATGCATTGGTCGGGCCGTTTGCAAGCCGGTGTGTCGGCCAAGGACATGATGCTGCACATGGTCGGGCGATTTGGCATGAACGGTGGCCAATACCAAGCCGTGGAGTTCGCAGGGCCTGCCGTGCAGGCGCTGTCGATGGCCGAGCGCATGACGCTGTCCAATATGAGCGCCGAGATGGGTGCGCAGGCGGGCCTGATCGCCGCCGACGAGACCACTTTGAACTACCTGCGGGGTGTGGGTGTGGACCCGGCGCATTTGGCCGGGGCTGAGCAGTGGCACACCGACGAAGATGCCGAGTTTGAACAGCGCAGCTTTGATGCAAGCAGCCTCAGCCCCCAGGTGGCAGCGCCGCACAGCCCGGCCAACACGCGGGATGTGGGCGAGTTTGCCAACATCCACCCCAACATCGCCTACATCGGCGCTTGCACCGGCGCCAAGCTGGAAGACCTGCGGGCCGCCGCTTCGGTGCTCAAAGGCCAGCGTGTCGCCGCTGGGGTGCAGCTCATGGTGGCCCCGGCCAGTGCCCGTGAACAAGCCCAGGCCACACAAGAAGGCGTGATGCAAACCTTGCTGGACGCCGGGGCTACGGTGCTGCCCAACAGCTGCGGTGCGTGTGCGGGTTACGGCGCGACTTTCCCAGAAGGCTCCACCGTGATTTCGACCACAGCGCGCAACTTCAAGGGCCGCATGGGCCCGGCCAGTGTGAACGTGTATTTGGCCTCGCCCTACACCGTGGCGGCTTCGGCCTTGCGCGGGCGCATCAGCGATGCACGCGAGGTGTGGGCATGAACAAGCGCTGTTTCGAAAACGCAAGAGTTTGGCGTGTGGGTGCCGATGTGGACACCGATGCGCTGGCCCCTGGCGCCTACATGAAGCACGGTCTGGAAGTGATCGGCTGGCATTGCCTGGAGGCGGTGCGCAGTGACTTCGCCTCGGGCGTGAAAGAGGGCGATGTGATCGTGGCTGGGGCCAACTTTGGCATTGGGTCATCCCGCGAGCAGGCGGCAGGGGTGCTGCGGCACTTGGGGCTTGCGGCGGTGATCGCGCCGTCGTACAGCGGTCTGTATTTCCGCAACGCTTTCAACCTGGGCTTGCTGCTGCTGACTTGTCCCGAAGCCGACAAGATCGAAGAAGGCGAGCGTGTGGCATTGCACTTTCTCGGCGACACACCTCAGGTGCGCCGTGCCAACGGCCAGGCGCTCGCGTGTGCGTCCATTCCCGACTTTCTGATGGACATGGTCGATGCAGGTGGTTTGCTGCCCTTGCTCAAACAAAAACAACAAGGATGAACCCAATGGTTTCAGCTTCACAAACACCCGCTGCCATGGACCCCGTGACCCTGGCCGTGCTGCGCGGCCGGCTCGAACAAATCGCCGATGAGATGGACGCGACGCTCTACCGCAGCGCCTTCAACCCCATCATTGCCGAGGCGCACGACGCCTGCCACGGCCTGTACGACGCCATCACTGGCGACACCCTGATCCAGGGCAAGTCGGGCCTGCCGGTGTTTGTGGGGGCCATGGCTTTTGCCGTGCGCGCCGCCATGCGCGTGGCGGCTGAGCGGGGTGGCATGCAGCCGGGCGATGTGTGGCTGTTCAACGACCCCTACGAAGGCGGCACCCACGCCAACGACTTCAAGCTGGTCAAGCCCTGCTTTCGCAACGGGCAGCTGTATTGCTTTTTGGCTTCGGCCGCGCACTGGCACGACGTGGGCGGTGCGGTGCCCGGCAACTACAACCCGGCCGCGACCGAGTGCTGGCAAGAAGCGGTGCAGATCCCGCCAGTGCGCATCTTGCGCGGCGGTGTACTGGGCGACGATGTGTTGGCGATTCTGCGCGCCAACACCCGCCTGCCCGACAGCCTGTGGGGCGACCTGAACGGCCAGCTGGCCGCGCTCGAATTGGGTGCACGTCGCCTGGACGGCTTGCTCGACGAATACGGCGACGCCAAAGTGGCGCAGGCCTTGGCGGAGTTGCGCTCGCGAGCCGTGCGCCTGATGCGCTCGCACATCGGCAGCCTGCCCGACGGCCGTTACAGTTTTGAAGACGTGCTGGACAACGACGGCGTGAAAGACGAGCTGCTGACGATTGCGCTCGACATGAGCGTGGCCGGTGACCGCTTGACGCTGGACTTTTCGCGCACCTCGGCGCAGTGCGCCGGGCCGGTGAACATTTCGCGGGCCACAGCCGTGGCCGCTTGTTATGTGGCTTTGAAGCATGTGTTCCCCGATGTGCCGGCCAATGCGGGTGTGCTCGACGCGGTGGACTTCGTCATCCCTGATGGCTTGGTCATCAGCGCGTCGCGGCCCCGGCCGGTGGGCGGCTACACCGAAACGATTTTGCGCATGATCGATGTGATCTTCAGCGCCACCGCCCTGGCCGACCCCAAGCGGGCGGTGGCCCATGCTTACGGCACCATCAACGCCTTGTCGATCGCCGGGCACCGCACCGACGACAAACGCCAAGGCCAGCGCTGGGTGATGTTCAGCTTTTTTGGCGGCGGGCACGGCGGCCATTCGGATGGCGACGGTTTGTCGCACGGCAACGCGCCGATCTCCACCGCCACGATCCCGCCGATGGAAATTCTTGAGGCGGCCTACCCGGTGCGCTTCACCCAATGGGCCTTGCGCCCTGGCTCGGGCGGAGACGGCCAGCACCGGGGCGGTTTGGGTGCGATCTATGAGATCGAGTTGCTCGAAGACAGTGCCGAGGCCTTCATCTTTGGCGAGCGCGGCAAGTCGGCCCCTAAGGGCATCCACGGCGGCCAACCGGCTTTGCCCAACGTGTTTGAATATTGTCAAAACGGTGAGTGGAAGACGCCGCCCATGGTCTCCAAAATGCTGGGCATCCAGTTGAAAAAAGGCGACCGCGTGCGCCTGCAAACACCCGGCGGCGGAGGCTGGGGCAACCCGGCAGACCGGTCAGAACAAGACCGCGCCAGCGATGTGGCACTGGGTTACACCAAGGAACAAGCATGAGCGAGCAGTCTGTGAATCAACCGCATTGGGTGGTGGGCGTGGACGTCGGCGGGACCTTCACCGACCTGTTTGTGTTGGACGAAAAAACCGGCCAGGCCCGCATCGTCAAAGTGCCCTCGACCCGGGGTGAAGAAGCCCGGGGTTTCATGAACGGCATCGCCAAAGTGACCGGAGTCACCGGTGCCGAAGGCGCCAAAGACATCGCCACCATCGTGCACGGCACCACCGTGGGCACCAACGCTTTGCTGGAACGCAAGATCGCCCGCACCGGCATCATCACCACACGCGGTTTTCGCGACGTGCTGGAGATGCGCCGCCGCGACCGCCCGCAAACCTGGGGCCTGCGCGGCAGCTACACGCCCGTGGTCCCCCGTGCCTGGCGTCTGGAGGTAGACGAGCGCGTGCTGGCCGATGGCCAACTGCACACACCTGTGAATCTGGAACAAGTGCGCGAACAAGCCCGCGCCCTGCTGGCGGAAGGCTGCGAGGCCGTGTGTGTGTTCTTTGTGCACGCCTATGCCAACCCCGGCAATGAACAAGCCGCAGTCGCTGCTGTGCGCGAAATCTGGCCCAACAGCTATGTGACGGCGGCCAGCGAAGTGCTGCCTGAAATCCGCGAGTTCGAGCGCTGCTCCACGGCCACGCTCAATGCGGCGTTGCAGCCGGTGGTGGGCGGCTATTTGCAGCGGCTCGATGGCGATTTGCGTGCCCAAGGCTTTGGCGGTGAATTGCTGATCGTGCAAAGCAATGGCGGCGTGATGTCGCGCCAGACTGCTTGCGATGTGCCGGTGCGCACCGCGTTGTCAGGCCCCGCAGCGGGCGTGATGGCTTGCGCCGAAATCGCCCGCGCTTCGGGCTTTGAAAACGTCATCACTGGCGACATCGGCGGCACCTCGTTTGATGTGTCGTTGGTGGCCGGTGGCGAGGCGGCGCTGGCCGCACAAACCTCCATCGAGTTTGGCTTGGTGGTGCGCTCGCCCATGATCCAGATCGAAACCATCGGCGCTGGGGGCGGCTCGATCGCTTCGGTCGATGCGGGTGGCATGCTGCAAGTGGGCCCCGAGTCGGCCGGCAGCATTCCCGGCCCGGCTTGCTATGGGCGCGGCAACACCCGGCCCACGGTGACCGACGCCAATGTGCTGTTGGGTCGCATCGCGGCCGACCGGCCTTTGGGTGGCGGCTTGCTGAACAAACTCGATTCGGGCTTGTCCGAACAAGCCATTGCCCTGCATGTGGCCGAGCCTTTGGGTTTGACGGCGATGGCCGCGGCCGAAGCCATCTTGACAGTCGCCAATGCCCGGATGGCCGGCGCGATCCGCGTGGTGTCAATCGAGCGTGGCCATGATCCGCGCCAGTTTGCTTACATGCCGTTTGGCGGTGGCGGCGGTCTGCATGTGTGCGCCATGATGCGCGAGGTGGGTGTGACCACCGGCATCGTGCCGCGTTACCCGGGCGTCACCTCGGCGCTCGGCTGCGTGATGGCCGACATGCGCCACGACGCGGTGCAAACCTTGAATGTGGCACTGGCCGATGTGGCTTGGCCCGAGTTGCTGCAACGCTTGGACACATTGGCCAAGGCTTGCCAGGTGCGTTTGGATTCTGCGGGTGTCCACTTTGTGCGGGTCGATGAAGTCATCAGCTTTGACATGCTCTACATGGGCCAAACCCACACACTGCAAGTGCCTGTCAAGCGCGAAGCTTTGATTGCAGCGGGTTTGTTGGCGGCGTTTGAAGCGGCTTACCATCACGCCTTTGGCCGCGTGCTGCAAGGCCCGGTGATCCGGGTGATGAACCTGCGCTATGCGCGCATCGGGCGGCGTCCCAAGTTCGATTTGGCGGTGCTGGCCCCGCAAGGCGAGGGCCGCACCACCCCGGTGGGCGAGCAGCAGGTGTACCACCAGGGCCAATGGTGGACGGCCCAGCGCTATGAGCGCCTGAGCCTGCCCGTGGGCACCGTGGTGCAAGGCCCCGCGATTTTGGAACAGCCCGACACCACGGTGTGGTTGGAGCCGGGCTTTGAAGGACGGGTCGACACATTGGGCAACTTGTTGGTGGAGCGCACAGCATGAACTTGAAGAACGCGACATTGGGCATGGTCATTGTCGACCTGCAAAACGATTTTCTGGCCCCTGACGGGGCCTATGCCCGGGGCAACACCCTGAGCGCTGAGGCGGTGAAGCTGCCCGAGCGCGTGGCCCCGGTGGCGCGTGCCATCAAAGGCCGTGGCGGCCTGGTCACGGCCAGCCTGTTCACCCTGTGGCCCGATGCGCAGGGCGAGCCGATGATCTCGGCCCACCTGAAAGAGCGCCGCCCGTTTTTGCGCAAGGGCGACTTCGCCCCGGGCAGCCGAGGGCAGGCCAATGTCGATGTGTTGTCCCCGCTGGTCGATGTGTCGGTGTTCAAGGTGGCGTATTCGGCCTTCTTCAACACGCAGCTCGACTGGGTGCTGAAAAAATCGGGCATCGACACGCTGGTGGTCTGCGGCATTGTCACCAATGGCGGTGTGGCCAGCACGGTGCGTGACGCCCATGTGCGCGACTACCACGTCGTTGTGTTGTCGGACGGTTGCGCCGCTTTCAGCGAAGCCGCGCACCAGGCGGCGCTGGCCGACATGGCATCGGTGGGCGAGGTGATGGACAGTGCCACTTTTTTGAAGCTCTTAGGCTGAAACCATGAACGCGCCGCTGCCGCAAGTTCGCCCGGCTGACGAATTTCCAGCTGACGTGCAAGCCGGGGATCACACGCCCTTGGTCATCGTGGGCGCAGGCGCTTGCGGCCTGACAGCGGCGCTCGCCTTGCACCGATGGGGTATTCAGTGCGTGGTGCTGGAGCGTGATGCGTTTGCAGCGGGTTCCACGGCTTTGTCTTCCGGCTTCATCCCGGCGCCTTGTACCCTGGCGCAACAGGCGCAAGGCATCACCGACAGCGTTCAAGCCTTTGCTGCCGACATCCAGTCCAAGGCGCACGGGCAAGCCGCGCCGCATCTGGTGCAGGCCTATGCGCAGCACATCGGCCCAGCGATGGACGCCTTGGCGGTTCACCACGGACTGCCCTGGCAAGTGCTCGACAACTTTTTGTACCCCGGCCACAGCGCCCACCGCATGCATGCCGTACCCGAAAAAACCGGCGCGGGTTTGATGAGCCGCTTGCAAGCCGCAGCCGATGCTGCAGGCGTGGTGGTTTTGACGCAAGCGCAAGTGACCGAGTTGTGGGCCGATGCGGACCAACGCATCCACGGCGTAGGTTTCGTGAGGCCCGACGGGCAAACCGAGCGCATCCGTTGTGATGCGGTGCTGCTGGCTTGCAATGGCTTTGGTGGGGCGACGGCCATGGTGCAAGACCTGCTGCCCGACATGGCCGAGGCCACCTATGCAGGCCATGTGGGCAACGATGGCAGCGCGATCGCCTGGGGCCAACTGCTGGGCGCACGCCTGGCCGACTTGGGGGCTTACCAGGGCCATGGCTCATGGGCCATTCCGCAAGGCGCTTTGATCTCGTGGGCGCTGATGATGGAAGGTGGCGTGCAGATCAATGCCCAAGGCCAGCGATTTCACGATGAAACCCAAGGCTATTCCGAGGCAGCGGTGCATGTGTTGGCGCAGCCGGGCGGTGTGGCCTGGAATGTGTTCGACGATGCGCTGCTCGCGTTTGCACAAGCGTTCCCCGATTTTGTGGCGGCGCAAACCGCTGGCGCCGTGCAGCATGCCGCAGATGCGACTGCCTTGGCGCAACTGATCGGCTGCCCACCAGAGGCCTTGCAAGCCACTTTGAACGCCGTGCAACCCGGCACCGACACGGTGACAGGCCGCAGTTTCAAGCGCGCGCTGCAAGCCCCTTTCCATGCCATCAAGGTCACGGGTGCCTTGTTCCACACCCAAGGCGGTCTCGACATCGACGCGCAAGCCCGCGTGCTGCGACAAGACGGCACGCCCTTGCCCAACCTGCTGGCCGCAGGCGGCGCGGCGCGGGGTGTGTCGGGTCAGGCGGTTTGGGGCTATCTGTCGGGCAACGGTTTGCTCAGCGCCATCGCGGGTGGGCACATCGCCGCCCACACCGCGCGACAACTTTTGAAGGATTCGGCACCATGAGTCAGCCCACCACCTTGGCCCAATGCTTTTTGACCCAGCGCCTGCAACAACCTCAGGCCCTGTTGGCCCCCGGTGTGTACGACGCGCTCACCGCGCTGGTGGCGCAACAAGCCGGCTTTGAAGCGCTGTATTTGTCGGGTGCTTCGATCGCCTACACGCGGCTGGGCCGCTCGGACATTGGCCTGACCACCGCCACCGAAGTGGCGCAGACCCTGGCCCACATCACCGATCGCGTCAACATTCCGGTGATCGTGGACGCCGACACCGGCTTTGGCAATGCGCTCAACACCCAGCGCACGGTGCGCGACTTCGAACGCGCCGGGGCCGCGATGGTCCAGATCGAAGACCAGACCTTCCCCAAGCGTTGCGGCCATTTGGACGGCAAGGGCGTGGTACCGGTGGCCGAGATGCAAGGCAAGCTGCGCGCCGCACTGGACGCACGCCACGACAAAAACACGCTGATTTTGGCGCGCACCGATGCGGTGGCGGTGGAAGGTCTGGACGCCGCACTGGAGCGGGCCGAGCGCTATCTGGAATGCGGCGTCGATGCCTTGTTCATCGAAGCTTTGCGCTCGGATGAGCAGATGAACCGTGCCTGCGCGCAGTTCGCCAAGCGTGTGCCGCTATTGGCCAACATGGTCGAAGGCGGCAAGACGCCGGTGCAAAGCGCGGCAGAGTTGGGTGAGCGCGGTTTCAAGATCGTGATCTTCCCGGGTGGCACGGCGCGGGCCGTGTTGCACACGCTGCAAGGCTATTACGCCAGCTTGCACACGCACCAGACCACGCGGCCCTGGCAAGAGAAAATGCTCGATTTCGACGGCTTGAATGCGGTGATTGAGACACCGCAATTGCTGGCGCTGGGGCAGCGTTATGAAAGCGGTGACAAGGCATGACGCCCAAGCTTGTTTTGCGCAGCCTGCAAGTGGGTGACATTGGCTGGGTGGCGCATCGGCAAGGCATTTTGTACGCGCAGGAATACGGCTGGGACGGCACCTTCGAGGCCTTGGTGGCCGAGATCGCGGCGCAGTTTGTGAAAAATTTTGACCCGGAAAAAGAAAACGCCTGGATCGCCGAGTGCGAGGGCCGGGTGGTGGGTTCAGCGTTTGTGGTCAAGGTCTCGGACACCGAGGCCAAGCTGCGCTTGTTGTATGTGGAGCCCGAGGTGCGCGGCACGGGTCTGGGGCGGCGCTTGACCCAGGAGTGCATCGCTTTTGCCAAAGCCCGGGGCTACCAAACACTGAGTTTGTGGACCAACGACATCCTGCACGCGGCCAGGCAGATCTACCAAACCGCGGGTTTTGTGTTGTTGTCTGAAGAGAAGCACCATTCGTTTGGACACGATCTGGTGGGCCAGTATTGGGCGCTGGACTTGCGGCACTAGGCAGCGACAGTCCAGCCCATTTCGAGCCAATGCGCATACCGCGGTTTGAATGGCCACGCGGTGTACTGCACAGGCGTGCCTTGGGGCAAGACGCCTTCGGTCAAGTGGTCCAGCCAAGGACTGATGGCCCCCATTTGGAGCAGCCAGGCCTGCCCTTCTGGGGTTTCCATGGCCAATCCGGCCACACTGCGGCAGGCCACAGAGAAGTGGGTGCCAGGGGTGTGGGGGCCTGACATCCGGTCATGGACGCTGCCCCATGCCACGCTCTTGAGCTGGCGCTGCAAATTTTTCAAGCGCTGCTCTACGGCATCCGGCGAGGGGTCAGTGAAACGCAATTGCCCCAGGACGTTGTCAAACCAGAAGAAGGCGCTGGGCAGGGTGCGTGTCAATTCATCCAGTTGCGCCAAGCCATCGCCGGTGTGCAGGTTCAGGCGCGTGCCTGCACGCTTCAAAGCTTGACCATGACGCCAGCGAAACAAAGGTGCCGCCAAGGGGTCGATGTCCCAGGCATGCACTTCCTCAAATTGAGTCAGCCATTCGGTGGGCAACATCCAGCCTGCGCTCGGTCCGATCAACACCAGTTGTTGACGCGGCATGGCTTGCGCCAGCAGCCAATCTGAAATTTCTGCCGCAGCGGGTGCCCAACGTTTTTGCGAACGCCAGGCACGCCAATGCCACTGCCACCCCCCTGTCAGGTTCACGGTGAACCTCAGGCGTTGTTCAGCCGTTCGTTTTGCGGGAACATGAATTTTTTGGCGTCCGCGTCCATTTCCGTCTTGAAGGTGTAACGCGTCTTGAAGGCCTCGGCACGCTGGGCCGCCGGGCGGGCGTTGACCCCATCCAGCAGGCGTTTGATGTGGGGGTACTGCGTCCAAGTGGCATCCCCCGTGCCCAGCACATAAGGCAACATGCGGGCCCAGCCCCACAGGGCCATGTCGACGATGCTGTAGTGCTCGCCCAGCATGTAAGTGTTTTGCGCCAGGTGCTTTTCCAGCACGCCCCAGTGGCGGTGGGCTTCAAAGTCGTAGCGGTTCAGGGCGTAGTCTTTGGGCTCAGGAGCGGCGTGGCGAAAGTGCACCGATTGCCCGGAAAAGGGGCCGATGCCGCTGGCGATGAAGAGCAACCAGGACAGGGCTGCGCCGCGCTCTTTGGCCTGCGCCATGGCGGGCACAAATTTTTGTTCGCGGTCGGCCAAGTACAGCAAGATGGCGTTGCTGTCGAACACAGTCACGTCACCATCGGTGATGGCAGGCACCTTGGCATTGGGGTTGACAGCCAGGAAGGCGGGCGCAAATTGTTCGCCCTTGCGCGTGTCCACTGGCACGGCCTCAAAAGGCAGGGCCAGCTCTTCGAGCAGCAGGGTGATCTTCATGGGGTTGGGCGCAGCGTTGAAGAAAAATTTCAGCATGAGAGGGTTCCGTCCACAGGGGTTAAGGGTAAAAGCGTAACAGGCCAAGTGTTCATGGCCAAAGCGTCCACGCAAGGGCAAGCAGCAGCAAGTGTGGCCCAGACCCAGGCCAAGCGTGGCGGCTTGCCAGTCATGTGGGTGACTCAGAAGCCTGTGCTTTGTTGTTAGGTTCGCGCGTTGCTCAGTGCATCTTGCCTGTTTAACGCGGCTGTACAGGCTTTGGTTATCGAGCGCTGGTGTCTTCCCTATTTTTTGCAGGAACGCTTCATGACCGAACGATTCGCCCAGATCCGTTACGACGAATTGCCCCCCGAGGTGCGGCCGTTGGCCGATGACATCCTCAAGGTGTCCAGCGCGGCCCTCGGCGGCCCCTACAACGCGCTGTTGCGCAGCCCTGAGATGGCCCGGCGTGCCTTTGACTTTCTGGACTACCTGCGGTTCAAGACCTCGGTCAACAAACGCCTGAACGAGTTGGCCATTCTGATCCAGGCGCGCATCTCGAACGCGCAATTCGAGTGGTGGGCGCATGAACCCATTGCGCGCAAGGCGGGTTTGTCGGACGCGGTGATGCTTGATTTGCAGCAATGCCGACGGCCCAGCCGCATGCAAGAGGACGAACGCTTGGTGTATGACTTTTGCATTCAACTCTCACTGAACCACCGCGTGCCCGATGCCTTGTGGCAAGAGGCCGTGGCCTGCATGGGTGAGCAGGCGGTGGTGGACCTGACGGTCTTGTCGGGCACCTATGTGATGGTGTCCATGCTGCTGAACGCCACGCAAGTGGGCATTCCCGGTGGCGGCGCTGAACCCCTTCAGGTGTTGAGCCCTCTGGAAATCCGCCAACGCTTGTTGGCCTGATCGGTCACACTGCGGCCTGAAAAAAAAGGAGACTTTCATGCACATTCGTTTCATTCGCACCGGCTTGGCCCTGCTGCTGGCCCTCAGCGCTTTTCAGGTTTCGGCGCAAGACTTTCCCAACCGCGCCGTCACCATGGTCATGCCCTATGCTGCAGGCGGCCCGGGTGACACCATCACGCGCTTGTTTGCCGGGGCCATGCAAAAGCACCTGGGCCAGCAGATCGTGGTGGACAACACCGCTGGCGCCTCGGGCTCGATTGGCACGGCCAAAGTGGCCCGCGCCAAAGCCGATGGCTACACCTTGCTGATGATCCACGTCAGCCACGCCACCAATGTGGCCATGTACAAAAGCCTGCCTTACCACCCGGTGGACGATTTTGAGCCGATTGGCCGGGCCACCAGCGGCCCCATGGTGATCGTGGCGCGCAACGAGTTCCCGGCCAAAAACCTGAACGAGTTCGTGGCCTACGTGAAAGCCAACGGCAGCAAAGTCAGCCTGGCGCATGCGGGCGTGGGCTCGGCCTCGCACCTGTGCGGCCTGATGATGATGAACGCGCTGAACGTCAAGCTCAACGAGATCCCTTACAAGGGCACGGGCCCGGCCTTGACCGACCTGATGGGCGGCCAGGTGGACATTTTGTGTGACCAGACCTCGGGCACAGTGCCCTCGGTCAAGGGCGGCAAAATCAAGGCCTATGCCTCGGCCGGAAAAGCCCGTTTGCCCCAATTGCCTGAAGTGCCCGCCATCAGCGATGCCGGTGTGGAAGGCTTTGACATCAACATCTCCTTTGGCCTATATGCGCCCAAAGGGACTCCCAAGCCAGTGCTCGATCAGCTGACCTCGGCCCTGCAAAAGTCAGTGGCCGACCCGGAGGTGCGCCAGCGCCTGGAGGCCATGGGCATTTCGGCCGTGGGCGTGGAGCTCGCGCGGCCAGAAGCCTTGCGGGCCCACCTGAAAAACGAGATCGACACTTTGGGCAGCTTGTTGGTCAAGGCGGGCGTCAAAGCCAACTGATGCTGGGTGTGATCGCTGCGGCCCCCTGGAGGTCTTCTCGCCTGTACGGGAGATGAAACGATGAGCAACTGGTGGCCCTTGCTGCTGACCCTGGTGATCCAAGCCATGGTCGCCATGGCCTTGTTGAGCCTGCCCGTGGTGGCCCCCGTGGTGGCGCAGACATTGCAGGTCTCGCCCGCCTTGGTGGGTTTGTACGTGTCGGTGACTTATGCCGGCGCCATGGTGGCCACCTTGATGGGCGGCGCCACGGTGGCCCGCATGGGGGCCATTCGCGTGAGCCAGTGGGGCCTGGTCTTGTGTGCCTTGGGCTTGATCTTGTGCGCTGTGCCTTGGATGCCTTGCATGGTGCTGGGCGCGGTTTTGATTGGGCTGGGTTATGGCCCGATCACACCGGCCAGCTCGCACCTGTTGGCCCGCACCACCCCCAAGCACCAAATGTCGCTGGTGTTTTCCATCAAGCAAACCGGTGTGCCCTTGGGCAGCATGCTGGCGGGTGCGGTGGTGCCGCCTTTGGCGCTGCTGGGCAATTGGCAACTCAGTTTGGTGGCGGTGGCAGGGGTTTGCCTGCTGTGCGCCTGGGTGTCGCAAAGCCTGCGGGCAGAGCTGGACAGCGACCGCCAACCGGACACCCGCATCCGCTGGGGCAGTTTGATCGAGCCCATCCGTCTGGTGCTGGCGCATCGGTCACTGCTCACCATGGCGTCTTGTTCGTTCATGTTTTCCATGGTGCAGCTGTCGCTCACCACGTATTTGGTGACTTTTTTGCACGACGATTTGTCTTACGGTCTGGTGGCGGCGGGGCTGGCTTTGTCGGTCACGCAGTTGGGCGGCATTGGCGGGCGCGTGGTCTGGGGTTATGTGGCTGACCGCTGGTTGGGCGCTCGGCGCATGTTGCTGCTGCTGGCCAGCATGATGGCCTTGGGCGCTTTGGCCTCGGCCTTTTTGACCACCGACACGCCGCACGCTGTGGTGATCGCCATTTTGGTGGGCTTTGGGGCCTCGGCCATCGGCTGGAACGGCGTGTACTTGGCCGAAGTGGCCCGCCGCGCCCCCCCCGGCATGGCCAGCATGGCCACAGGGGGCACACTGGCTTTCACGTTTTTGGGCGTGGTCGTGGGGCCGCCCATGTTCGGCGCCTTGTCGGGCCTGTTTGGCACCTACCGCGCCGGTTTTGTGGGCCTCATGGTCATGGCCAGCATCAGTGGCACGGTGCTGTATTGGACTCAGCGACCGCGCTGAGCAGCGGGTTTCAGCCGGCCAGCAAAATCTGGTCAATCCAGGTTTGAATCGCGGGCCCATCCATGCCGTGCGCCAGGCCCAGCAGCATGACGATGCGCACCTTGTGCGGTGGCAGTGGGCCTGCGGTCAGGATGCCGTGTTGCGCATCGGCGTAGACGCTGGCACGCGTCACGCTGCCGGTGATGAAGCGGGCGCAGCGGGCCAGCAACACACCTTGTGCAGGCAATGACTGAATGAAAGCGCGGTAGGCCGTGGGCGTGTTGGCGTTGCCAAACCCGGCGTGCACGATGCCCTGCGCCCCGGCGGCCACAAAGGCGCGCAGGGCGGTCTCGTCCACCCCGGCATAAGCCACGGCGATGTCCACCCGAGGCCAAGCGGCTGGCGTTTTCCAGGCCACGGTGGGTGCGCGCCCAGCGCTGCGGAACCACTGCACCGCTTGATCGGCAACCTCGCCCACGGCACCGGCCAGTGGGCTGTCAAAGGCCTCGACACTGCTCACATGGCGTTTACCGACCCACAGGCCCGAATGGATGCGACCGTTCATCACCACCAAGGTGCCGCGCTCCCGCGCACCGGGGCAGGCGGCCACACTGCAGGCGTCCAGCAAGTTGGCCGGGCCATCGGCCGAATAGGCCGTGGCGGGGCGCATGGCCCCCACCACCACGATGGGTTTGTGCGTGTCCACGCTCAGGTGCAAAAAGGTGGCGGTTTCTTCCAGCGTGTCGGTGCCGTGGGTGACCACGATGCCCACCACATCGGGGTTGTGCACCGCTTGCATCACGGCGGCATGCAGATCGAGCCAATGCTCGGGCCGCACGTCGTAGCTGGCCAGTTGCATGGGCTGGGTGACTTCGATGGCGTAGCGCTGGCGCAGTTCCGGCGCGGTGTCGACCACGGCGGCCAGGCTCAGGCTGGCGGGTTGGTAATCGGTGCTGCTGGATGCGGCGCTGGCTGCGCCTGCGATGGTGCCGCCGGTGCCAATCAGGGCCAATGTGGGTTGGGTCATGGTTCAAGTCTCCGAAAAAATCATCTCAACACGGCCCAGCGGGCCGTAATCGGCGCTGGCGCTGTCACCGGGCTGCAGCTCCAGTGGCACCATGCAGGTGCCGGTGGTCACCACATGGCCCTTTTGCAAGGTGATGCCCAAGCTCGACAGCTGGTTGGCCAACCAGGTCAGGGCGATGCGCGGGTCGCCCAGCACATTGCCGCCCGTGCCCTCACGGGTGTACTTCAGTAGGTTGCCCTGTTCGACCCGGGCCTTCACCGGGTAGGTGCTCAAGTCCAGCTCGCGCCAGACATCGGGCGCGGCCGGGCCCAGCACCAAGTGGCGGGCACAGGCGTTGTCGGCCAGCAGTTGTGCTTCTCCCGCTGCGGTAAAGGGTTCCAGCCGCGAGTCGGGCACCTCCAGGGCCGGATGCAAACTGGCCACGGCGGCCATGACTTGCTGTGGGGTGTACGGCGCGGCTTGCGGTGGCAGGTCTTGCGCCATGGCAAAGGCAAACTCCGGCTCGGCCACACGCATGCGGTTGCCGGCAGACGGCACGGTGGCGCCGCTTTCAAACACCTGACCCGACAACAAGCGGCCTGCCAATGGGCCACTCACGTTGATGTGCAATTGTCCGTTGGCGCTGGTGGCAGCGATTTTCCAGCCGACCACCTGACGGCCGGACACGGTGGGCAATTGCGCTTGTGCGGCGTAGCCTTGCGCTGCCGTCCAGGGTCGGCTGGCCTCGGGCAGCTTGCTCAGCACTTGGCCTGATTGCCAATGGTCCCAAATCACTTGGGCTGCTTGTTGACAGGTTTCCTGGTCGGCTGGTTTTGGTGTTGGCTGTTTCATGCGCCAATTGTTACGCCAACTTGCCGGTATACCCGGAAATCTTGTGTATAATTTTTGGCTTGGTGGCTTGTGCCAACAAACTCAGGTGATATAGCTCAGTTGGTTAGAGCGCAGCATTCATAATGCTGATGTCGGTGGTTCAAATCCACCTATCACCACCAAAATCATTCAAAAAGGCCATTCATCGAATGGCCTTTTTTTGCGCCTGCTCAGGCCCGCGTGACTTTTTCAGTCACGTTGTCATTGCAATTCGAACCCTGATTCCTTGATGACCGGACCCCAGTGCAAGGTGGCAGAGGACACCCATTCCTGCAGTTGAACTGGGTTGGCGTAGGTGGCCACATTGCCCAATTTGGACATTCTTTCAACGACTTCTGGGTCCGCCAGGGCCGTGGCCACCGAACGGCTGAAGCGGTCCACAAATTCGGGCGGCAAGCCTTTGGGGCCAAAAAATGCCAGCCAGGGGTTCTTGTCGACCCCTTTGATGCCCAACTCCTGGAAGGTGGGAATGTCGGGTGCTGATTTGGCACGGCTGGTGCCCGATACGGCCATGACGTGCATTTTTCCATTGCGGTGGTGCTCGATGGATTCGGTCAGGGACAAAAATCCTGCGGGCACTTGCCCACCCAGCAGATCTTGGACCAGGGGTGCGCCACCCCGGTAAGGAATGGCCACCATGGGTGTGCCCAGTGACTTGCCCACCAGCAGACCCGCAAATTGGGGCACGCTGCCGACGGCAGGGATGCCGTAATTGGCCTTGCCCGGATTGGCTTTGAGCCAGGTGCCAAACTCCGTAGGGGTTTTGGCGGCAATTGTGCTGGACAGGGCCATGACGTTGTAATAACTGGCGACACCTGCCAAGGCTGTGAAGTCCTTGATAGGGTCGTATCCGGGCGCCTTGAAGGTCAGGGGAATGATCACATGGGAATGGTCGATGGTCAGCATCACCATGGCGCCGTCGGGCGCTGCAGCCTTGAGCTGTTGCGTGGCAACCATGCCGCCGGCTCCGGGTTTGTTTTCCACAATGACCGGCTGGTTCATGATCACGCGCAATTTTTCACCCATAATGCGCGCGACAACATCGGTCGCTCCCCCAGGCGGGAATCCCACCACAATGCGGATCGTGCCGTTGTAATCGGCGGAGTGTGCTGACCATGGCAGCGCCATGAGCAGCAGAAAAAATGAATACGTCAGACGTTGGATCAGTTTCATGAAGAACTCCTGGGGAGTGGGTTGAAGGACAGGGGTGAAAGATCTGGGGGGGCAGTCGCATGGTTGACCGTATCCTGCGCGCAGAGCGCCGGGTCTCGTTGTTCGAGTGGACCAAAACCACCGCCGCCGGGCAGTTCAATGCAAAGACGTCCACCGTTCGGGATGTGAATGGTGCTTTTGCTTTCATGTGGGGTTGGCACACCACTGGCCGATTGAATCTCGACCCGTCCGGGGGTGCCCGACATGCCGCCATTGCGGCCACGGGCCGGGTAGGCACGGCGGTCAAAGGTGGCGGCCGAGCAGTCAAAACCCACTGCGTCACGGGTGCCGATCACGATGCGCTGGCTCAGGCCCCCGCGCCACTGACCGGCACCGGCCGAGTGGGGCAAATACACTTTTTCCCAGAACACCAGTGGTGATTGCGCTTCCGTGATTTCAACCGGAATGCCACCGACGCCACTTGGAAAAGCGGTGGTCGACAAACCATCTTTGGTGGGGCGTGCGCCCGTGCCGCCTAAACCGACACTCATGACATTGAAGGCCTTGCCTTGCGCGGGATGCCGGCTCATAGCCAGCACCCAGATGCTGCCGGCCGATTCGGCCGGTACTTGGCCGTGCAGGGCTTGCTCCAAGCAACCAAACATCAAGTCGGGGAGCATCTGTCCGATCACATGCCGAGCGGTGACCGGGCTGGGCCGTTGAGGATGAACGATGCTTCCCTCGGGGGCAATCACTTCGAAGGGGGCCAGGGAGCCGGCGTTGTTCGGGACCTCGGGCGCGATCAGGCATTTGAGGCCGAAGACCGAATAAGCGTCGCTGTAGCATTTGGGCGAATTGATGCCCATGCGTGATGCGACGCTGGTGCCTGCGTAATCCACGCGGATCTGTTCGCCTTGCTTGTGCAGGGTGGCCACCAGGCGCACGGGATGTTCATGGCCGTCGATGGTCATTTCGGCGCGCCATTGTCCATCGGGCAGTCGCGCGATGGCTTCGCGGGTGGCGCGTCCTGATTGCTCAAGAATGTGCTCGGCCAGCGTGTCTAGACTCGCCAGTTTGAACTCGGTCATCATCTCGACCAGGCGGCGACTGCCCACTTCGTTGCTGCTGACCAAGGACAGGATGTCCCCTCTGGCCTCGATGGGGTTGCGAGAGTTGGCCTGGATGATGGCCAGCACATCTTCATTGAGCGCTCCGGCCCGCACCAGTTTGAGGTGGGGAATGCAGGTGCCCTCTTCAAACACCGAAGCAGCATCGGCTGTGAAGCCGCGTCCACCCACATCGATGGTGTGGCAGGTGGATGCAAACAAGGCCACCGGTCGTTGCCCGACAAAGACCGGGGTCACGACCACAAAATCAAACAGATGCCCGGTGCCCATCCAGGGGTCGTTGGTCACCAGCACATCCCCTGCGACCAGACTTTTCAGTGGGAACCTTGCCAGGAAATGCCCCACAGCGACAGCCATCGTGTTGACGTGCCCGGGCGTGCCCGTGACGGCCTGGGCCAGCATGCGTCCTTTCGTGTCGTAGACACCGGCCGAGAGGTCACCCGCTTCCCGCGCCACCGAACCAAATGCGGTGCGCAGCAAGGCTTGGGCTTGTTCTTCGACCACTGAAATCAGCCGGTTCCACATCACCTGTGTGCGAATGGCGTGCAGCATGTGCGTGCTCATGATTGAGCCTCCATCATCAAATGGCCTTGCTCATCCAGCCGCGCCATCCAGCCTGCGGGAACGACGATGGTGGTTTCGTCTTCGGCCACCAAAGCGGGGCCTGCGATTTGCTCACCGCTGTGAAGGTCAAAGCGCCAGTGCAGGCCAAACTCGCGTGGTTCGCCCAGCGCGGGCTCCCAAACCGGCCGTGTCGATAAGGGTTCTCGTTGGCGAGTCGCTTCAGGCAAGGCGATCGGCTGCACGGCTTGCGGCAGGGTGGAGACGGTGACCGACCAGGTGACCGCCTCGACTTCGCCATCGGGTATGCGCAGCCCGTAAATTTGTTCGTAGGATTTTTCAAAAGCTTCTACAAGTGCAGCCAGGGCTGACAGATCGATGGGGCCGTCTGATGCGGGAGGCAGGCGGACACGCAGTTCATGTCCTTGACCGGCATAACGCAATTCGGCCACTCTGAGCACTTCCAAGGGTGCCCCTGCGCTGGCGGTTTCCACCACCGACAGTGCTTCGGCATGCATGGCCGCTAGCCGGGACTCGATCGCTTGGGGGTCCATCGTCAACAAAACGGACAAATCGCTGCGCACCACCTCGAAGGCCACTGGCGCACGTAAAAAGCCGATGGCCGAGCCGACCCCGGCGCCGGCGGGGACCATCACGCGGGTGATGCCCAATTTTTGGGCGAGTCGACCAGCATGCAAGGGTGCAGCACCGCCAAACGCCACCATGGTGAAGTTCCCTAAGTCTTGACCGCGCTCAATGGCGTGCACACGGGCCGCATTGGCCATGTTTTCCTCGACCATCTCGCTGATGCCTGCGGCGGCCCAGAAGGCGTCCATGCCCAAAGCTTTGCCGACATGGCTCATCAGGGCTTGCTGGGCCAATGTCGCATCCAGTGGCATCCGGCCTGAGGCAAAGCGTTCGGCGTCGATGCGGCCGAGCACCACGTTGGCGTCTGTGACCGCCGGCAGTTCGCCGCCGCGCCCATAGCAGGCGGGGCCCGGTTCGGAACCACACGAATCCGGTCCGACCGTGATGCGCTGCAGGGCATCGACCCGGCCGATGGAGCCGCCGCCAGCACCAATTTCCACCAGTTCGATCACCGGAATGCGGATGGGCAAGCCGCTGCCTTTGAGGTTTTTCCAAACCCGGCCAATTTCGAAGCGGCGTGACCTTTCAGGCTGGCCGTTGTTGATCAGGCAAATTTTGGCGGTGGTGCCTCCCATGTCAAAGGCCAGCACCTTGTCCAGGCCGCATTCTCGCGCCAGATGCGCAGCCAAAATGGCACCGCCCGCTGGGCCGGATTCGACCAGACGGATCGGAAAGCGAGCGGCCAACTCCAGCGTGGTCAGCCCGCCGCCCGACATCATCAGCAACATGGGGCAGTGCAGGCCTTTTTGCCGGATGCTGTCCTGTAGGCGAAAAAGGTAGCTGCCCATCAGGGGGCGCACGTACGCGTTGGCCACGGTGGTGGAAAAACGCTCGTATTCCCGGATCTCGGGGCACACTTCCGAGGACAGGCAAATGCTCACATCCGGCCCGAGCATGGGCGCAAGGATGTCGCGGGCCCGTTGTTCGTGTGCGGGGTGGCCCCATGCGTGCATGAACCCGATGGCCACTGCTTCGATGTGCGCATCTCGCATCTGGGCACCGACCGTTCTGACGTCGTCTTCATTGAGCTCCAGCAGCACCGTGCCATCGGCCGCGATGCGTTCGCGAACCGTCAAGCGCCAAGGTCTGGGCACCAGCTCGGTTGGCCCCTCCAGGTTCGTGTCGTAGGCATCAAAGCGTTTTTCAAAGCCCATGGCCAAAACATCCCGAAAGCCTTCGGTGGTGACAAAAGCTGTGCGCGCACCCTTGCGCTCGATCAGGGCGTTGGTGGCCAATGTGGTGCCGTGGACGAACAGCTCGATGCGGGCAGCTTCGAGACCCGAGGTTTTGAGCAGGCGATCGAGTCCCTCCATCACGGCCAGTTCTGGCTGGCGTGGTGTGGTCAAGACTTTGCAGCTGTGTCGGCGTGAGGGCGTTTCAAGGACCACATCGGTGAACGTGCCGCCGATGTCAGCGGCCAGGCGTATCGGGGCGTTCGTTTGGGCAATCGGTATGGCGGTGACGATCATGGAGGTCCGGTGGGGAGGGCAGGGGCAAAAAGGTTCAGACCATGGGGCGTTCAAAGCGGGTGTCCTGCCAGCTGCCGCTGACCAGCAATTGCCGCAAGACCTGAACCGCCGACCACAGCTGTTGATGGGTCGTGGTCAAGGGGTGAACGCCCCAACGCAAAGCGTCGGGTTTGCGCGAAGAAACGATGACGCCTTGCGCGACCAGGGCTTGCGCCAATGCGGCGGCCCCATCGAACTGCAGGGCCACATGGCCGCCACGTTGGGCGTGACGTCGTGGGCTGGCCAAGTGCAGGGGCCAAGGGGCGCACTGTTCATCGAAGAGTTGAATCAATGTGTCGGTCAATGACCTGTGGCGCTGGTTCAGGGCCAGCGGGTCGACCTCGCGCCACAGTTGTGCCGCAGCCGAAAAAGCCGCATTGGCCAGGACAGCGGGGGTACCCACCAAAAAACGGTCGGCCCCTGCGCCTGGCCTGTAGTTGGGCTCAAAAGCGAAGGTGTCGGCATGCCCCATCCAGCCCGAGATGGCAGGCCAGGCGGCATCGGCCCAGCGCGGGTGGATGTACAAAAATGCCGGTGCGCCAGGTCCGCCGCACAGGTATTTGTAGCCGCATCCCACCGCCAAGTCGCTGTCGCTTTCGCGCAGGGCCACGGCCACGGCACCCGCCGAATGTGACAGATCCCAAAGGCTCAAGGCACCCGCCGCGCGAATGCAGCGGTTCAAATCGGCCATGTCCAGCCGCGTGCTGCTGCGGTAATCCACATGGGACAAGGCCACCACGGCCACGTCTTGCGGGGCCAGAGCCGCACGCAAATCGGACGCACCGTCGATGAAGCGCAGCTCGGCCAGATGGTCCCGGGCGATGGCTTCGGCCACATAGCGGTTGGAGGGAAACACGTGGCGTTCCAGCACGATCACTCGGCGGGGGGCTGCAACGCTGAGCGCATAGCGCAACAACTTGTATTGGTTGATGCTGGTGGTGTCCGTGACCCGGACATCGTTGCTGCCCGCCCCGATCAGGTGGGCCATCGAGGCACCGAGCGTGCGGGGCTGCTCCAGCCAGTCCAGCTCGTTCCAGCTGCGCCGCCGTGACTTGGCCCAACCGTCTTGCAGCACGGCCTGCATTTTCAAGGGTGCCGTGCGCGGCATGGGCCCGATCGAGTTGGCATCGAAATACAGCGTGCCGGGCGTGCCCGGGTCAAAGCGGTCCCCCAACTGGGCCAAACGGCTGTGACCGGGGTCGTGGGCATCCAGCTGCATGCAATCGGCAAGGGTCAGTGGCAAACAAGACTCCGAATCGTGGAACAGACAAGGCCATGGTAGTCAGGGGTTGGTATTCCAACAAGTCTTTAAAAGGTAATAATCATGTCTTTTTGTTATGGGTAACCCGATGCCTGAATCCGCAAGCTCTGCAGTTGGTCCCATCACCTCTTTCCACGACGGGCAGCCCCGCAAGTCGACCCCAGCCGGCATGCCTGACCCGGCTGCGCTGGTGCTGCTGGCTGAAATTGCGGACGCGGGCAGTGTGACGGCTGCAGCTCGCAAGCTGGGCAGTTCGCAACCGGCCGTGAGCAAACAACTGCGCCGTCTGGAAGAGTCTCTCGGGGTCACCTTGTTCGAGCGAGGCTTGCGCGGCGTGCAGGCCACGGAATATGGTTTGGCCTTGCTGCCGCGCGCCCGCGCGATTCGCAGCCAAGCCCGTCAAGCCGGTGAGGATGTGCAGCAAAGACGGGGCCACAAAGAAGGACGTTTGGTGGTGGCGCTGTCCCACTTTGCCACCATGGCCTTGTTGCCCCAGGTGATTCCGGCATTTCGGCTGCGTTGGCCGGGGGTGCAATTGAACATCGTGCCGCCCAGTTTTCAGTTGGGCGGTTTGCGCGAAGGCGCGCCTGACTTTGCCGTGATGTCTTTGCCAGCTGAACAATTGGGGCCTGAGTTCGTCACCCGCGCGCTCTATGCCACCACGGTGTCCGTGGTGGTGCGCCCCGGACATCCGCTGCAAAACGTCCACAGTTTGTCGCAGTTGGTGGGGGCTCAATGGGTATTGCCCAGCCTAGAGAGTTCGGTCGCCCGGGGTTTGGACCGTGCCTTTCAGCAGGCTGGTTTGGCTGAGCCCCTGTGCACGGTGACCTGTCAGACCCTGACAGGCTTGGAGACCCTGGCCCGGCACAGTGATTTGGTGGCGGCCATGCCGATGGAGGTTCACGCCTCGCGCATGCAAGCCAGTGGCTTGTGCAGGGTGCCCATCCAGGAAACGATTGACGGAGCACGGGTGGCCATCGTGCGCTGGTCGGATGCCCAGCCGACCCCTGCGGGGGAAGACCTGGAGGAATCCTTTGTTCAGGCCGCGTATGAGTTGGCGCGCGAGCAATCCATAATCAGGGGCCGTGCGGCTTAAAACCAACCTATCTGGGACCCGATGGGGTGCTCACATCGGGCATGCGTCAGGCGCCCGCCAAGCCCCCAGCCCTGCCAGACCTTCGCCCCTCGGTTATGGTCTGGGGATGAACAATCAGTCTTGGATGCATGGTTTGAAGTTGGGTGCGCGTCAGTTGTGGCGTGACCTGCGCGCGGGCGAGTTGCGCCTGTTGATGGTGTCGGTGGCGCTGGCCGTGGCGGCCTTGACGGCGGTGGGTTTTTTGGCCGACCGCATGCAGTCGGGTCTGTGGCGCGATGCGCGCCAATTGCTGGGCGGCGATGCGGTGGTCGTGAGCGACCAGCGCACACCCGATGCCTTTGTGCAAAAGGCCCGCGATGCCGGTTTGCAGAGCAACACCAACGTGAGTTTCCCGACCATGGCGCGGGCCATGAACGCGCCGGCTGCCGCCTCCCCACCTGACACGCCATCTTCCACGTCACCCGCTGCCCCACCCGCCACGCGCTTAGTGGCCCTCAAAGCCGTGGAGCCCGGTTATCCCTTGCGTGGCCGCTTGGAGATCGCTGGCCAAAGCGCGGCCAGCATTCCGCCCGAGGGCGAGGTTTGGGTCGATGCGGCCTTGCTCGAGGCCTTGAATGTGCAAGTCGGCCAGAAGCTGGGCTTGGGCGAGCGCAGCTTGCGCATCGGCGCCACCATCACCCGCGAGCCCGACCGGGGCGCGGGCTTCATGGGCTTTGCCCCGCGTGTGATGATGAACATGACCGACTTGGCCTCGACGGGCCTGGTGCAGCCGGCCAGCCGCGTGAGCTGGCGCATGGCTGTGGCGGGCAGCGATGCTGCCGTGGGCCAGTTTTTGCCTTGGGCGCAAGCCGAGGCCGACAAGCCCGAGGTGCGCGGCGTGAAAGTCGAGTCGCTGGGCAGCGGCCGCCCAGAGATGCGCCAGACCTTGGACCGGGCCTCGCAGTTTTTGAACCTGGTGGCTTTACTGGCCGCTTTGCTGTGCGCCGTGGCCGTGGCCTTGGCAGCGCGCAGCTTTGCCGAGCGGCAGTTGGACGCCTGTGCCTTGCTTCGGGTCCTGGGGCAAAGCCAGCGCACACTCACATTGAGTTATGGCCTAGAGTTTCTGGGCGCTGGCCTGGTGGCCAGCTTGCTGGGGGTGCTGGCCGGTTATGGCGTGCACCTGGGTTTTGTTCAATTGCTGGTGGGGTTGGTCGATGCCAACTTACCCGGCGCCACACTGCAGCCCGCGCTGATGGGTCTGGCCATGGGCTTGACGCTGTTGGTGGCCTTTGGCTTGCCGCCAGTGTTGCAGTTGGCCAAAGTGCCGCCGCTGCGCGTGATTCGCCGTGACCTGGGCCATGTGCAGGTGCGCTCGGGCCTGGTGTTGGTGATGGGCCTGCTCGGCTTTGCCGTCACTTTGCTCATGGTCAGCCGCAACTTGACGCTGGGCCTGATCACGGTCGGCGGTTTTGCAGTGGCGCTCCTGGTGTTTGCCGCTCTGGCGGCGGCAGCTTTGTTTTTGCTACGCCGTGCGGTGCCCGATGAATCGGCCCCGCGCTGGTTGCGCTTGGCCACGCGGCAAGTGGCGGCGCGGCCGGTGTTTGCCGTGGTGCAGGTCAGTGCTTTGTCGGTGGGCTTGTTGGCGTTGGCTTTGCTGGTTTTGCTGCGCACCGACCTGATCGCCAGCTGGCGTCAGGCCACGCCGGTGAATGCGCCCGACCGCTTTGTCATCAATGTGCAACCCGATCAGGCCGAGGCCTTTTTGGCGCACCTGAAAAAAGCTGGTGTTGAGGCGCCCGATTGGTTCCCCATGATCCGGGGCCGTCTGGTGGCCATCAATGGCCGGGCCATCGGCCCCGATGACCTGCAAGCAGACCGGGGCAAACGTTTCGTTGACCGTGAAGTCAACCTCTCGCACAGCGCGGTCTTGCCCGGACACAACCCCTTGGTGGCCGGGCGCTGGCAGGCTGAAGAGGCCGATGGCGTGAGCGTTGAAGAGGGCATTGCCCAGGCGCTGGGCCTGAAGCTGGGGGACCGCCTGGGTTTTGACATTGCCGGTCAGCCACACGAGGCGCGGGTCACCTCTTTGCGCAAGGTGGACTGGGCCTCCATGCGGGCCAATTTCTTCATGCTGTTTCCGGTCTCGCACATGCCCGACTTGCCCATGACCTACATGGCTGCCTTTCAGTCGCCAAAGGAAATGCCAGGTTTTGAAAACGCCATGGTCAATGCCTTCCCCAACATCACCAGTGTGGACATGCGCAGCACACTGGCGCAGGTCCAGCGGGTCATGGACCAGGTGATCCGGGCTGTGGAGTTTTTGTTTGCCTTCACCTTGGCGGCGGGCCTGATGGTTTTGTTGGCCGCGGTGGGCGCGAGTCGCCAAGCGCGTGAGCGCGAATACGCCATCATGCGGGCGCTGGGCGCGGGCCGCAGCCTGCTGGCGCAGGTGCAGCGCACTGAGCTGTTGGGCATTGGTTGCCTGGCCGGGTTCATGGCGAGCGCCATGGCCCTGCTGGTGGGCTGGGCCTTGGCCCGTTATGCCTTTGAATTTCCTTGGCAGCCGCCCCTGTGGGCCCCCTTGGCCGGTGGCCTGGTTGGAGCCTTGCTGGCCTGGGGTGCCGCCAGCCTGAGTCTGGCTGGCGTGTTGCGCCAGCCGGTGGTGCAGACTTTGCGCCAATCGGCGCAGTAAAGCCGTTGGCTTGCCCCTTTGCACATTGCACCATCGAGCCCTATGAACACCGAAGAAAAGCCGCCCTTGGACAGTCCGTTTGCTTGGATCGGGGGCGAAGCGGCTGTGCGCAGCTTGGTTGACCGCTTTTATGACCTGATGGACATCGAGCCAGGCTACAAGGCGCTGCGCGACGCGCACGGCAACACCCTGGATGGTGCCCGCGACAAGCTGTTTTGGTTTTTGTGCGGCTGGCTGGGTGGGCCTGAGCATTACACCGAGCGATTTGGCCATCCGCGTTTGCGCATGCGCCACATGCCGTTTTCGATTGGCGTCCTCGAGCGCGACCAGTGGCTGGCCTGCATGGACCAGGCCATGACCGAGACGCATGTGGACCCCGTGCTGCGCGAGCGGCTGAATGCCAGCTTTTTCAAGACCGGCGATTGGATGCGCAATCGGGGCGATTGAGGCGCATCCGATCTGCTTGTGCGTCCTGCACGCCCACCAACGTCCAGCCAGGATTTCCCGTGAAAATCAACGCCTTGCAAGACCTGAAAAAAGTCCGCCAGAAGCTGGCCCAAGCCCACGCGCAAGCCCAGGCCGAGGCGGCTGCTGAGGCTTTGGCTGCGCGCCAGCGCGAGGCCGAAAGCAACCTGTTTGTGCGAGCAGTGGGTGTCGTGCAGCGCTTGCCTGCGCACGGCCAAGTTCAGCTGGACGGCCCCAGTCCAGCCCCGATTGCGCACCAACACCACAAGGACAACGCAGCGGTGCTGCGCGATTGCCTGAGCGACGAATTCGATGCCAGCACCTTGCTCGACACCGATGACGCGCTGAGTTTTCGCCGTCCGGGCATTGGCCGTGACGTGATCCACAAGCTGCGCAAGGGTGATTGGTCGATTCAGCGTGAGATCGATCTGCACGGCCTGCGCACCGACGAAGCCCGCGCGGCACTGTCCGAGTTCATCCGACAGGCGCAACGTCAAGGCTTGCGTTGCTTGCGCGTGGTGCATGGCAAAGGCTTGGGCTCGCCCGGCAAAACGCCAGTTCTCAAGTCCAAAGTGCACAGCTGGCTGGTGCAAAAAAATCAGGTCATGGCTTTCGTTCAGGCCAAGCCGGCCGAGGGCGGGGCAGGCGCCTTGTTGGTTTTGCTCAAGCCAGGCGGTTGAGGCCTGCCATCAACCCGGCACCTGCGCCTGCTCGCATGCCACATGAACACGTTGATGCTGCCCGTCTTCTCCAAGGCGCATCGCGGTGAGGCAGCCCCCCCAGACGCAACCCGTGTCCAAAGCCCAGACGTCGCTGCGGGCTTGTCGGCCCAGCGTAGACCAGTGGCCAAAGGCCACTGTGATGTCGGATGTGCGCCGTCCCGGCACATCGAACCAGGGCATGAAGCCGGCTGGCGCCTGAGCAGCACTTGCTTTGGTGGCAAATTCCATGGTGCCATCGGCAGCGCACAAGCGCAGGCGCGTCAAGGCGTTGACCACGATGCGCCATCGATCCAGGCCTTCCAAATCGTCGCGCCAAGCGGCCGGCGCGTTGCCATACATGTGGGCCAAAAAATACGGCAAATCTGGCCCGCGCAAAACGGCTTGCACTTCGCTTGCCAAGGACAAGGTTTTGTCCAGGGTCCAGCCAGGCAAAACCCCCGCGTGCACCGACAAAACCTTGTGAGACCAAAGCGCCAAGTGCTGCTGGCGCAGCCAATCGATCAGTGCGCAGCGGTCGGTCGCTTGCAGCAGGCCATCCAGCGTGTCCAGCCGTTTGGGGCGGCTGTGGCCAAAAGCCACAGCCAAGGCATGCAAATCGTGGTTACCCAGCACACACTGCACACTGCCTTGCAATGCCATCAATCGGCGCAGCACGCCGGCGGAATCCGGGCCGCGATTAACCAGATCACCCAGCACGATCAAGTGGTCACGGCTGGGTGAAAACGCCACCTTGTCCAGCAATTGGCCCAGCGGGGCATCGCAGCCTTGAATATCACCGATCCAGTAAACAGCCATTTCTTCCTTTGATTTAAAACAAGGTTTCCTGTCTTAATTGGGCCAATCGGTTGGAATTGTCAGCCCGGTGCGCGAAAATGCCAACCGTTGTTAGTACCAAAATTGGTATAAATGGGTGGAATCGGGTTTCAATGTCGTTAATCTCAGTCAATGTACCTGTCGAAATAATCTATCGTCTCGGGGTTATTCAAAAAAAGCAGATGTTTTTTCAAATGAAGACGCAGTTTGCTGTATATTCGCCACTTCATATTTTTAATTGGAATGCTTACCATGTCACAAACTTATAAAGAATTATTGCAGCAGCGCGAAGCTTTGGAGTTGGCCATTGCCCAAGCCCGTCAAAATGAAATTTCAAGCGCTGTGGCCAAAGTCCGCGACTTGGTGGCCGAGTATGGCTTGACGGCCCAGGATATTTTCCCAGGTCGAGGCGCCAAAACTGGTGCAGTCAAGGCCGCCAGCAAGGTGGCAGCCAAGTACCGCGACGAAGCAACAGGCCAGACCTGGACGGGTCGCGGCAAAGCCCCCAAGTGGATCGAAGGCAAAGACCGCACGCCATTTGTCATTGCCTGAAATGGACAGCCATTTGAACGGCTCATGAAACTGTGAGCCCGACAGATGTTGCCATTCCAAGAGAATGTTCCCGCAGCCCCGCCTTGGCGGGGTTTTTACTGTCTGGTCGTCTGAGGTGCCCCCAGCTGGCCATACAATACATTTTTAAAATAAAACTACAAATTTTGAATGAGCGGAATTAACGATTTGGATCACGGTGACGTTGAAAATCAGACCGTTGACCGGTGGTATTTGGCTTACACCAAACCCAGGCAAGAGACCTTGGTGCAGGTCAATCTGGCACGGCAAGGGTTTGAAGCCTATTTGCCGTTGTTTAAAAAATTCAAAAAAACCGAACAAGGCCCGGTCGCGCTCTTTGAGCCCATGTTTTCACGCTACATCCTGTTTCGACCCAGCCGTTCAGGGCAAAGCATTTCAGCCGTGCGCAGCACCAAAGGCGTGACCACGATCGTTCGATTTGGCTTTGAGCCCGCCCTGGTGACGGACGATGTGGTGCAGCGGATTCGCCTGATGGAGCAATTGCGCCATCAGGCTACGATCGAAGAGCTGAACCACCTCAAGATAGGTCAGAAAGTGCTTCTGAAGCACACCGCATTGGGTGCCATCGAGGGTTTGGTGCACAACGTGTCCAGCAAAAGGGTGGCTGTACTGCTGGAGATTTTGGGGCGGCCCACAGTGGTTCAGGTGGATCACCACCAGGTCGAAGCCAGCGTTTGAAGCGGGGCCAGCCTCCGCGTCACAGAGGGGCAGAGGAGCCAAAGCGCCGGTCGCGCGTGGCAAACCAGGACAGCGCCTGTTTCAGGGTTTGGCTTGTGAAGTCCGGCCAGAGTTCGTCGCAGAAAAACAATTCGGCATAAGCCGCTTGCCAGAGCAGGAAGTTGCTCACCCGGGACTCCCCGCCCGTGCGGATCAGCAAATCCACCTCCGGTGCGTCGGCCGTGCTCAGGTACGGGGCCAGGATTTCTTCGGTCAGAGCGTCGAGCGGCTCGTTGGGGTGCGCCTTTTGCCAGGCTTTGGTGGCCTGGAGCATGTCCCATCGGCCGCCGTAATTGGCGCAAATGTTCAAGGTGATGACTCGGTTGTTCGCCGTTTGGGCTTGGGCATCGGCGATCAGGGTTTGCAAGGCGGGAGAAAACCGGCCCGTGTCGCCCAACACCTTCAGCCGCACCCCGTTGGTGTTCATGTTGCGAATTTCCTTTTTCAGGTAAGTCGTGAACAAGCCCATGAGGCTGCTGATTTCCTCTTCGGGACGTTTCCAGTTTTCGGTGCTGAAGGCAAATAGGCTCAGTTGGGGGATGCCGATTTCTGCGCAGGCTTTGACGATGTCACGCACCCGCTGTGCCCCCGCTGCATGTCCCAAAGCTGTAGGCATGAAGCGTCTTTTTGCCCAACGGCGGTTGCCGTCCATGATGATGGCAATGTGCTGTGGCAAAGGGGCAGTGGGTGACAGGTGCAACAGAGGGACTCGCTTTGTAACAGTAATTGATTTTACTGGCTCTGCTGCCAGGTTGAACTGAGGGGTCGCCGTGCGTGATCTTTCAGCCCGGGAAAGGGCCAACCAGGCCAGCAAAGCAAGCAGGGTTTGGTGCAACAGGTCATGCAGGCGTTGCCACACTGCCCGAAGTGTGCCCTGCGCCATGTCCTGGGCCCGTCTTTTGCCAGCCGTGCGCGGGCCTGGGTTGTTGTCAGGCCTTGGGTGGTGTTAAGGTGATCTGATGGGTGATCGGGTGCCATGGGCGTTGCACCGTTTACGAGCGCCAATGCCCGCAGGTTTTGACGAACGCCAATGGCGGTCGAAGCGCTGGCTTTTTGTCTGTCCGTGCACTTCCAAGGAGACCCCCATGAAATCTCAAATTCAGGAATTTCTGGACCGTATCCAGCAGCTGGAAGCGGCCATTGAGCAAGAGGCCAAAAGCCACCGACAGCAGTGGCAGGCCGACTTCGAAGAGCGCAAGGTGCGCTTTGAAAAAGAGGTGCTGGCCCAGCAAAAGCGCTTCAAGGAGGGCTTGCTCGGTTATGTGCTCACGGCCGATTGGCGCCATGTGCTGTGCGTGCCCTTCATTTACCCGGTGCTGGGCCCATGTTGCTTCTCGATGCCTTCGTCACGCTCTACCAATGGGCGTGTTTCCCCTTGTGTGGCATTCCCCGAGTCAAGCGCTCTTCGTATTTTGTGTACGACCGAACGCACCTGGCTTATTTGAATTGGCTGGAAAAAATCAACTGCGCTTATTGTTCATATGGCAACGGCCTGATGGCTTATGGCCGCGAGGTGGTAGCACTGACCGAAAAATACTGGTGTCCCATCAAGCACGCCCGCCGCAGGATGCAAGCGCATGCGCATTACCACGGCTTTGCCGATTACGGCGATGCCGAAAACTACCGCGCCGAATTGGCCCGTTTGCGTGAAGAGCTCCGGCAGATCAGTGCCAAGGAGGCCGCTCCCCCTGCTTGAGCCCAAGGTCCATTGGGTGGTGTCACGTCACCGACAGCCTGAAGACGCGCAGGTGAATAAAGTCAAGCCTATGAAAACATTTGCAAACTTGGCCGAGTTGGCCGCTTGTGTCGGTCAGGATGTGGCCGTGTCCGAATGGGTGACCATCACCCAGCAACAGGTCAACCAGTTCGCCGAGGCCACGGGGGATCACCAGTGGATCCACGTCGATGTGGAAAGGGCCAAGCAAGGCCCCTTTGGCGCACCGATCGCGCACGGTTTTCTGACCTTGTCCTTGTTGCCGCAGTTTTTTGACAAAACCATTCTGGTCAGTGCCAAAAGCATGGGCGTCAATTACGGCTTGAACAAGGTGCGTTTCATGGCACCGGTGCCGGTGGGCAGCCGTTTGCGGGCCCATCTGCATTTACATTCAGCCACGCCTATTGATGTGAACGGCCTGCAGCTGCAGTGGAACGTGACGGTGGAGCGCGAGGGGAGTGACAAACCGGTGTGTGCCGCCGAATCGCTGGTGCGCATTTACGCCTGAGGCGGCAGGTCTGGCGCTGGGTTGGCCCCGGCAAAGCCGTTTTGTCGCCAGGCCTCAAATACGGTGACGGCCACCGCGTTCGACAGATTCAAACTGCGTTGACCGTCGCGCATGGGCAGCTTGATGCGCTGGGCTGGGGTGAACTGTTCGCGCAACTCAGGTGACAGGCCCCGCGTTTCCGAGCCAAACACCAACCAATCGCCTCGTGCAAAAACCACGCCGTGGGCGGCTCGGCTGCCGCGCGTGGTCAGGGCAAACATTCGCTCGGGCTTGGGTTTTTCATGGGCCAAAAATGCCTGCCAGTCGGCGTGGCGCCGCAGGTCGGCGTACTCGTGGTAGTCCAGGCCTGCCCGTCGCATGTGTTTGTCGTCCATTGAAAACCCCAAGGGCTCGATCAGGTGCAGCGTGCAGCCGGTGTTGGCCGCCAGGCGGATGACGTTGCCGGTGTTCGGCGGGATTTCAGGCTCAACCAGGACGATATGGAACATGGCCCGTATTGTGCATTGGTCTTCAGGCGTCGCTGCCCGCTTCGGTGCGTGCCAGCACCAGGGCGCTGACCTGCACCGCCCCCGCCTCGCGCAACACCCGCGCCGCCGTGTGCAGGGAGGCACCGCTGGTCATCACGTCATCGATCAGCACCACCTTTTTGCCGCGCAACTGCGCGGACCGCAAAGGCTCTACCGCAAAAGCCCCCACCAAATTGGCCAGCCGTTCGGTCCGTGGCAGGGTGCGCTGCGAGGGCGTGTCGCGGGTGCGCAGCAGCAAACCGGCGTCGGCTTTGTGCGGGCTGAGTTGGCGTGCCAGCAACCATGACTGGTTGTAGCCGCGCTCGGCCAGACGCTGGGCCGACAGCGGAATCGGCAGCACCCAGTCGGCCTCGTCGAGTGCGTCTTCCGCCAAAGGGGTGCTCAGCATCAGCATGGCCAAAGCCCCGGCCCAGCCGGGTTGCTGCTGAAACTTGTAGTGGGCGATCAGGTCCACCCAGGGCCAGGCGTAGGCGGTGGCCGTCAGGCACAGGTCCAGCGGGGGCGGTGATTTCAGGCAAGCGCCGCAGCGCCTGGCAGGGTATGGCAAGGGCAGGGCGCAACTGGGGCAGCGCTGCTGGGGTTGGGCAAAGCGGCTGATGCAGGTCTCGCACAGCGGCGAATGGGGCCAGCTTTGGCAAATGGCGCAGCGGCTGGGCAGCCAGCGCCAAAACCCACCAGGGCGCGTCGCGGTCGATGTGTCAAGCAAGCCCTGAAGCCAAGCGGGTCTCATGCAGTCAATATACTCAGCCCGGGCTGACAGAACAAGCACACAAGCTGTTGGAGCTTGAGCGGGCCCAGCTCCATTGAGACCCCTGCCCCATGCCCCAAGCCCTTCGCCCCCCCTCTTTGGACCCTGTTGCCGCTGCCCGCTGGCAGGGCCTGCCTGTGTTGGACGCACAGTCGCCTTGGCTGCATGAAGAGGTGGCCACGCGCATGCAGGAGCGGCTGGATTTCATCAAACTGCAACCGGAACAGTGGGTGCATTGGAAGCCTCTGCGCGGCGGGCTGGCAGCACAACGTGCGCTCGAGCAGCGTTATCCCAAGGCGCAGGTGTGGCTGGCCGGAGAGCCGCCAACGCATGCACAGGCCACCCGGCAGGCACTTCAAACGCCGTGGTGGCAAGTGCAGCACTGGCGTGGCCCCAAGCGGCATGAAGGTTTGCCACCCGAGCACTCGGTGCAAATGCTGTGGGCCAACATGCACCTGCATGCCAGTGCCGAGCCCCAGGCCTTGCTGCAAACATGGCACCGTGCCTTGGCGGTTGATGGTTTCTTGATGTTTTCTTGCCTGGGCCCCGATACGCTGCGTGGTTTGCGCCAGGTGTATGCCCAGGCGGGCTGGCCCGAGCCCGCGCACGAGTTCACCGACATGCACGACTGGGGGGACATGCTGGTGGAAGCCGGTTTTGCCGAGCCGGTCATGGACATGGAGCGGATCACCTTGACCTATGCCAGCCCTGATACTTTGTTGGCCGAGTTGCGGGGGCTGGGGCGCAATTTGCATGTGCAGCGATTTCAGGGCTTGCGTTCGCGCCAATGGCGTTCACGCTTGTCAGAGGCCTTGCTGACGCTGGCGCGCCCCGAAGAGGGCGGACGCTTGTCCTTGGGATTCGAGATTGTTTACGGTCATGCCCTGAAGCCTCAACCGCGCATGAAAATGGCCGCAAAAACCCAAATCGGTCTGGATCAGATGCGGCTTATGCTGCAATCGGGTGGGGGTATACAGGACAAAGTTTGAGAACTGTCAAAAGATGATTTGATCTCAGGTAAAATCAGTAGGTTTTTGATCACAGAACTGGCTTGACAGGGTGTAGGGTTAATGAAAGTTGACGGATGTCAAATCAGAATTACCAATTAGCGCAAGTGTCGGGCCCTGCTGTTCAATGGCGGCTTAAACGCAATTGCTCGGTCACGCCGGTCCAGTTGGGCTGGATGTACCTTTCGTTGTGCACGCTGTCCTTGGGCATCGGGGTGTTCTTCTGGATGCAGGGGGCCACTTTGGTGCTGGCCTTTGCAGGCGTTGAGGTGGCGGTGGTGGGGTTGGCTTTTTTGACCTATGCCCGACACGCCGCGGATGGAGAGATGATTTCCCTGCAAGGCAGCAACCTGGTGGTTGAGCTGGAAACGGCGGGCCGACTGGAACGGGCTGAATTTGAGCGCCAGTGGGTGCGGGTTGAGCCCAAGTCCGGTGACCAAAGCCTGATCGAGTTGTCAGGTCAAGGTCGATCCATCGAAGTGGGCCGATTTGTCAGGCCCGAGCTCCGGCAAGTGCTGGCGCGAGAAATCAGGAGGGCATTGCGCTCAGCGTGATGACACTGGCCAAACGGGACGCCCGGCTTGGCCAAAAGTTTGAGTTCAACAGAGTCTTGGAAGTTAGTGAGAACCATGAAGAATATTTCCAACCAATTGGCTTCTTTGCTGTCCCGCGCGGGCATCTTTGCAGGCGCGTGGGCAACCACGGCAGCTTATGCGGTCAATGATTTGCCGGGTGGCCCTGCGGTCAATCAGCTCAATTTGCACCCTGCTGCCACCAAAATTGCCGAAGAGCAGCAATGGCTTCACTGGTTCATGCTGATCCTTTGCACGGTGATTTTCATTGCCGTGTTCGCGGTCATGTTCTATTCCATCTGGAAGCACCGCAAGTCGGTCGGCCACAAGCCAGCCAAATTCACAGAATCCATCACGGTGGAAGTGATCTGGACGGCAGTGCCTTTCGTGATTGTGATTTTGATGGCTTTGCCCGCTACCAAAGTTCTGGTCGCGCAAAAAGACACCACCAATGCCGATCTGACCATCAAAGCCACCGGCTACCAGTGGAAGTGGGGCTACGACTACATCAAGGGTGAGGGCGAAGGTCTGAGTTACATCTCAACTCTGGATTCCGGCCATCGCGCCATGTCCAATGCGGGCAAGCCCGAAGGTGATAACTATTTGCTCAAGGTTGACTACCCGTTGGTGGTTCCGGTGGGCCAAAAAGTACGCGTGATCACCACAGCCAACGATGTGATCCACGCATTTGCGGTGCCTGCTTTCGGCATCAAACAAGATGCGATACCCGGCTTCGTGCGTGACACCTGGTTCCGTGCTGAAAAAACTGGCGACTTTTACGGTCAGTGCCAAGAGTTGTGCGGAAAAGAGCATGCGTATATGCCCATCCATGTGAAAGTGTTGTCTGCACAAGATTACGCTGCATGGGTGGTGGAAGAAAAGAAAAAGCAAGCCGCCAAAGCCGATGATCCGGCCAAAGTCTGGGCCATGGACGATTTGTCCAAGCGTGGTGAAAAAGTTTACGCTGCCAACTGCGCGGCTTGCCACCAAGCCACCGGCAAAGCGGCGGGTGCCATTAAAGCCCTTGACGGTTCCGCACTCGTCCTGGACGCGGACAAATCCAAGCAAATCGCTGTGTTGCTGAACGGCCAAAACAACGGTGCCATGCCCGCATGGAAGCAGTTGTCGGACACTGAAATCGCAGCCGTGATTACCTACACCAAGAACAACTGGTCCAACAAGACCGGGCAAATTGTGCAGCCGGCTGAAATTCTGGCCGCGCGCAAATAAACCGTACCGTATTCAAATCAAAGGAAATCAAGATGAGTGCCGTTCTCGACCATCACGATCACGCCCATGACGACCACGGTCACGCGCCTGCGGGCTGGCGTCGGTGGGTGTATGCCACCAACCACAAAGACATTGGTACCTTGTACCTGCTGTTCAGCTTCGCCATGCTGATGGTGGGCGGTGTGCTGGCCCTGGGCATCCGTGCCGAGTTGTTCCAGCCAGGCTTGCAAATCGTCAACCCCGAGTTGTTCAACCAGTTCACCACCATGCACGGCATCATCATGGTGTTCGGTGCGATCATGCCGGCCTTTGTGGGGTTTGCAAACTGGATGATTCCTTTGCAAATTGGCGCCGCTGACATGGCTTTTGCCCGCATGAACAACTTCAGCTTCTGGCTGATGATTCCTGCGTCCTTGATGCTGATGGGTTCATTCTTCATGCCTGGCGGCGCACCCGCAGCTGGCTGGACGCTTTACGCCCCCTTGACCCTGCAAATGGGCCCATCGATGGATGCAGCGATTTTTGCGATGCACATCCTTGGCGCTTCCTCCATCATGGGCTCGATCAACATCATCGTGACCATCCTGAACATGCGCGCCCCGGGCATGACCTTGATGAAAATGCCCATGTTCGCCTGGACTTGGCTGATCACCGCTTACCTGCTGATTGCCGTGATGCCCGTGTTGGCGGGCGCGATCACCATGACTTTGACTGACCGTCACTTTGGTACCAGCTTCTTCAACCCCGCGGGTGGTGGTGACCCGGTCATGTACCAGCACATTTTTTGGTTCTTCGGTCACCCCGAGGTGTACATCATGATCTTGCCGGCATTCGGCATCATCAGCCACATCGTGCCTGCTTTCGCGCGCAAGAAACTGTTCGGTTACGCCTCCATGGTGTACGCCACATCGTCCATTGCCATCCTGTCGTTCATCGTGTGGGCGCACCACATGTTCACCACCGGCATGCCCGTCACCGGTCAGTTGTTCTTCATGTACGCGACGATGCTGATCGCCGTGCCGACCGCTGTGAAGATCTTCAACTGGATTGCCACCATGTGGCGCGGCTCCATGACGTTTGAAACCCCGATGCTGTTTGCGGTGGGCTTCATCTTTGTGTTCACCATGGGTGGTTTCACCGGATTGATCTTGGCCATGGCCCCGATTGACATCCAGTTGCAAGACACTTACTACGTGGTGGCCCACTTCCACTACGTGCTGGTGGCGGGTTCCTTGTTCGCGCTGTTCGCCGGTGTTTACTTCTGGATTCCCAAGTGGACGGGTGTGATGTACAACGAATCACGCGGCAAGATCCACTTCTGGTGGTCGCTGATTTCCTTCAACATCACCTTCTTCCCAATGCACTTTCTGGGTCTGGCTGGCATGCCCCGTCGCTACGCCGACTACCCCATGCAGTTCACCGACTTCAACATGATCGCCTCGGTGGGTGCCTTCTTCTTCGGTTTCGCTCAGGTGTATTTCTTCTTATTCGTGGTCTTGCCTTGTATGCTAGGGAAGGGCGAAAAAGCCCCGCAGAAGCCTTGGGAAGGCGCTGAAGGCCTGGAGTGGGAAGTGCCTTCGCCAGCACCTTTCCATACCTTCGAAAATCCGCCCAAGCTGGACGCTACAGCCACCCGCGTGATTGGTTGATGGACACGGCCATGACCCCTGAACAAAGAAAAAGCAACGTGCGCCTGGGCCTGATCTTGGCTTCGGTGGCCTGCGTTGTGTTGGCTGGTTTTGTGGCCAAGATATTGATCTTGAATTCCTGAGAGAACCAAGATGAACCTGCGCGGTGAAAATGTGAAGATGGTGGGCAAGTTGGCGATCGTCACCGCTGGCATGTTCGGGTTCGGCTATGCGCTGGTGCCCATTTACAAGGCCATTTGCGAGATCACGGGCATCAACATCCTGTCGATTTCTGAGACGCAGGTCCCGGGCAACGCCAAGGCGGGCAAAGCAGCCGAAGTGTTGCGCAACAGCCAAGTGGACACCAGCCGAACCATCACCGTGGAATTCGATGCGAATGTGCGCGGACCTTGGGATTTCAAGCCGGAAAAACGCTCCATGCAGGTTCACCCTGGTGAGCTGAGCACCGTGATGTACGAATTTCAAAACGTGCAAAACCGCCGCATGGCTGCCCAAGCCATTCCCAGCTATGCCCCACAACAGGCTGCCAGCCATTTCAACAAACTCGAGTGTTTCTGTTTCAACCAGTACACACTGGAGCCGGGTGAAAAGAAGTCCTGGCCTGTGGCCTTCGTGATCGACCCCAAGTTGTCCAAAGACGTGACCACCATCACGCTGTCCTACACCTTCTTTGAAGTGGGTGGCAAAACACCAGTGGCACCGACCGCACCATTGGCCGCTGCCGTACAGCCCGTCACGGTCAAGACAGGTTGGGGTTCATGACAGCGCCTGTTCGTCAAACTTCATGGCTGCGCACCATTCAAGTGGTGCTGTGGTCCTTTGTCGGGCTTCGCAAGAATTCCGAATCGCAGCAAGACATTGAAAAGCTCAACCCCTTCCACATCATCGGTGTGGCCATCGGGATGGCATTGTTGTTTGTTTTGGGGCTGATCGCCCTGGTCAATTGGGTGGTGGCACAGCCGATTGGCCTTTAACCCGCATCGTTTGATTTCGAATAAGAGAGAGCAGGAGTCCCCATGAGTTCAGCAGCACACGGCACCACGCCTTATTACTACGTTCCGCACCCATCGCGTCACCCGGTGATGGCCGCCATCGGCCTATTTTTCCTGATTCTGGGTGCTGGTCAGTGGGTCAACGGTGCCGACTGGGGCATGTATTGCCTGTTCTTCGGCATGGCATGGTGGTTGATCGTTTTGTACCAGTGGTTCTCTGAAGCGGTGCAAGAGAGTGAAGGCGGCCTGTATGGTCGGAAAATAGACTTGTCTTTCCGTTGGAGCATGACCTGGTTCATTTTCTCGGAAGTCATGTTCTTCGGTGCCTTCTTCACCGCACTGTGGTGGGCCCGGTCACATTCGATTCCTGCGCTCGGTAGCTTGGAAAACGCACTGCTTTGGCCTGACTTCAAAGCTGCATGGCCCAGCGTGGTGGCCGGGGCGACCACCTCGCCAGCCGGCTTTGTTGAGCCCTTCCAAACCATGGGTCCTTTCTGGTTGCCCACCATCAACACCGCTTTGCTGTTGACATCGGGCGTGACCTTGACCATCGCGCACCATGCCCTTCAGGTGGGTGACCGCAGCAAGACCATCAAGTTCATGTGGATGACGGTGTTGCTGGGCCTCACGTTCCTTTTGGTTCAGGGTTATGAATATGCCCACGCTTGGGGTGACTTGAACCTCAAATTGTCATCCGGCATTTATGGCTCCACCTTTTACATGCTGACGGGTTTTCACGGCTTTCACGTGTTCGTGGGCATGTTGATGCTCTTGTTCATTACCCTGCGTTTACAAAAAGGCCACTTCACCAAAGACCGTCACTTCGGCTTTGAGGGTGCGGCTTGGTACTGGCACTTTGTGGACGTGGTGTGGTTGGGTTTGTACATCCTGGTGTATTGGATGTGAGCCTGCCCTTGGCCCCAACAAAAAAGCGCCCAAGGGCGCTTTTTTGTTGGAAATGGATGACGCGAAAAGGTCAGATCAAATCGACATGGCGTTGGCCGAAAAAATCAGAAATTCGATCAAGCCCCTGGGGGGATGCCTGTAGGTTGGATCCAGCCCAATTTCCAGGCCGCCAGAACGCAGATGAAGAGGACAATGGAAAAGCCGACACGGAAGGCCAGCGCAGTGGCCATGTTGCCTTTTTTGGGCGCTTGGCCCTCAACGGGCGGCGCACTGCCCCGCATCATGTACATCAGGGCTGAGCCCAAACTGACCAAAATGGCAAGAAACGCGATGGCGACAAGAATTTTCATGGGCACATTATCCGATGACTGACAAACCCCTTCACTGGAAAAGATGGCTGGTGCTGGCAGTGGCTGCCGCAGGCGTGGCCATCACCTTTTCCCTGGGGCTGTGGCAGCTCGGCCGCGCCGATGAGAAAACCGCCTTGCAAGACGCGCGAACACAACAGGCGGGCAAAGAGGCGCTGGACGGCCGCACTCTGAGTGGTGGGCCTGAAGGTGTGGCGCAGCGCAGCGCGTTGATTCACCGCCGCTTGGTAGTGACAGGGCGTTGGCTGCCCAACCACACGGTGTTCTTGGACAACCGGCAGATGAATGCCAAACCTGGATTTTTTGTGCTGACTCCGTTGCAGATCGAAGGCTCGAGCGAGGTCTTGGTGGTGCAGCGTGGCTGGGCGCAGCGCTCTTTCACCGACCGTACCGCATTGCCGCCTGTGCAGACGTCTGAAGATCGGGTGCAAATAGAAGGCCATTTGGCCCCATGGCCTTCAAGGCTCTATGACTTCGGCGGGGCCGAGACGGGTCCAATACGGCAAAATCTCGATTTGAATGCTTACCGACAAGAAACAGGTTTGAAGGCGCTCGAAGTCACCTTGCTGCAATCGGGCGGGCCCTCGGAAGGCCTGCTTCGCGAATGGCCCTTGGTGGCCAGTGGTGTCGCAAAGCACCACGGATACGCTTTCCAATGGTTTGGCCTGAGTGGCCTGATCGCTTTACTATATGTCTGGTTCCAAATTGTCCAACCCCGCCGCCAAAAACGACCTGCCTGACAGCCCCCTGGCCATGACGGTGCACGACTTGCCTAACCCCGGTTCAGTGGTGCAAGCCGATGCCCAGCGCACGCGCATGGGCCGCTGGAAAATGATCCTCATGATGCTGGTTTGCGCCTCACCGGTCATCGCCTCGTACTTCACCTACTACGTGATCCGCCCCGAAGGCCGTCGTGTGTATGGCGAGCTGATCCAGCCGCAAAAAGACATGCCTCAGCTCAGCGCAAAAAACCTGCAGGGCGAATCGGTCACGCTGGCCAGCCTGAAAGGCCAGTGGTTGCTGGTGACTGTCGCATCCGGCAGTTGCGACGAGCGTTGTCAGCAAAACCTGTATTTTCAGCGCCAATTGCGCGAAATTCTGGCCCGCGAAAAGGACCGGGTTGACCGCGTCTGGTTGGTCACTGACGATGCGCCTGTGTCCCCCAGTCTCTTGCCTGCCCTGAACATGGCGCATGTGCTGCGCCTGGATGCGGCCTCGGTGCAAAACTGGATCAGCCCGGCCCAAGGGCAGCAGTTGCACGATCATTTGTACGTCGTCGATCCTATGGGCAACTTCATGATGCGCTTCCCGGCCAACATGGACGTGGCCAGTGCCTCCAAAGCCAAACGTGATCTGGAGCGATTGCTCAAGGCCTCTTCGTCTTGGGACAATGCGGGCCGCTGAGTCATGACAGAAGTGGACCTGTACAACCTGGAACCGATTTTGGAGCTGATGGCCGTGGGCCTGGCAGTGGCAGCACTGCCCTTGGGCTGGTGGCTGTGGCGCCAGCGCAGCACCACACCATCGGGGCGGCTCAAGGCCTTGACCCTGATCACCTTGTTTTTGACCTTCGATTTGGTGCTGTTTGGGGCGTTCACCCGGCTAACCGATTCTGGCCTGGGGTGCCCCGATTGGCCGGGCTGCTACGGCAGTGCCACGCCCATGGGGGCCAAGGTCGAAATCACGGCTGCTCAAACGGCCATGCCCACCGGACCGGTCACGCACAGCAAAGCCTGGATCGAGATGGTGCACCGTTACTTGGCCACCGGGGTGGGGGTCTTGATCCTGACTTTGGCGGCCATGACCTGGTGGCTGCGCCGCCAAAGCCGTGAGGTGAGCCCCTGGTTGCCTACGTTCACGCTGGTGTGGGTGTGCATGCAAGGGGCGTTCGGCGCACTCACGGTGACCATGAAGCTGTTTCCGGCCATCGTCACCTTGCACTTGATGGGCGGCATTGGTCTGTTGGCTTTGTTAATGGCGCAGGCGGTGCGTTACGACGGCGTTGGCTTTCGGCCCCTGCCATCGGTTTTGCGCTTGGGCCTGTGGTTGGGCTTTGCTTTGCTTTGGCTGCAGATTGCATTGGGGGGCTGGGTCAGCACCAATTACGCGGTGTTGGCGTGCCCGGACTTTCCCACCTGCCACGGCCAGTGGGTGCCCGAGATGAACTGGCAGGGCTTCACACTTTGGCGTGAACTGGGCTACACCCCAACAGGCGA
>Ga0247833_1000253_pt1 | contig 96579 bp, 91 predicted proteins | sample LaCruzMarch2015__7_FD_187117 | JGI IMG/M metagenome (GOLD analysis project Ga0247833, IMG submission 187117) | Freshwater microbial communities from meromictic Lake La Cruz, Castile-La Mancha, Spain - LaCruzMarch2015_8m | ecosystem: Environmental > Aquatic > Freshwater > Lake | place: Spain...
GGGCGACTTCCAGCTGAGTGCGATCAGACCGATCAGGATGGCCAGATCGATTCCGAACAGGGCGATGGACTCGGTCAGGCCAAAGGTGACGACCTGGGCGATCAGCGTGGCGGTCCAGCCGATGAAGAAAAGCGCCGCGCCCCGTCGCTCGATCGGGCCGCCGCGCATCACCGCGCCCGTGACGGTCACGAGCATCAGCAGGATGAAGGCGATCTGGACGGGCGAGAGCAGCAGAGTGGTCATCCTTTCGGGGGCGAGCCCTCGGCAGTTCCCGCATCCGTCCCGCCGCGTCAAGCGCGCGGGCGGTCAAGGATCACGGCATCGCGATGCTTGACGTTGACGTAAAGGGCATTATACCTCGTGCCCAACGAGAAAAACGTAAGCCAAGGGAGGACTAGAAAATGCCGACCGAACTGCGTCGCCCCGAGCGGACCTTCACCATCCGCCAGCTCTGCACCGAATTCAAAGCCACGCCGCGCGCCCTGCGCTTCTACGAGGACAAGGGCCTGCTGACCCCTGCCCGCGACGGCATGAACCGCGTCTATTCCTACAAGGACCGTGCGCGGCTGATCCTGATCCTGCGTGGCAAGCGGGTGGGCCTGTCGCTGCAGGAAATCCGCGAGATCTTCGAGCTTTACGGCGAAGAAGACGAAGTCATGGCCCAGAACGCCCACTCCCTGAAGAAATTCAAGGAGAAGATCGTCGTCCTCGAGCAGCAGCGCGAAGACATCGACGGCGCCATCGCCGAGCTTCACGAAGCCTGCGCCCGCCTCGAGCGGCACCTGGCCGACAAGCGTCCCGACCTTCTGCCGAAGGCCGCCGACTACGACCAGATGCTGCGCGCCCGTCTCGACGGACACGCCGAGCCGGTCGCGGCCAAGTAGGCGGCGTCGACCACAACCAGACCCCGACCTGAACGGAGCGCCCATGGCCTACCAGCCGCCGGCCCGCGATCACGTGTTCATCCTGCGCGACGTACTGGAGATTGATCGCTACGCGAACCTTCCCGGCTTCGCCGACGCCTCCATGGACGTCGTCGAGCAGATCATCGAGGAGGCAGCGAGGTTCACGGGCGAGGTGCTGGCGCCCCTGAACAGCGTCGGCGACAAGCAGGGCTGCACCTGGCATCCGGACCACTCGGTCACCACCCCGACCGGGTTCAAGGAAGCCTACAGGCAGCTTTGCGCCGGCGGCTGGACGGGCCTTGGCTCCGACACCGCCTATGGCGGTCAAGGTCTGCCGCACGTCGTGAACCTGTCGTTCAGTGAGATGTCGAGCAGCGCCAACATGGCCTTCTCGATGTACCCGGGTCTGGCGCACGGGGCCTATTCGGCCATCCATACCGGCGGCACGGCCGAGCAGAAGCAGACCTACCTGCCCAAGATGGTGTCGGGCGAGTGGACCGGCACCATGAACCTGACCGAGCCGCACTGCGGCACGGACCTGGGTCTGCTGCGCACCAAGGCCGTTCCCCAGGCCGACGGCTCCTATCGCATCTCCGGCCAGAAGATCTGGATCAGCGCCGGCGAGCACGACATGGCCGACAACATCGTCCATCTGGTGCTGGCCCGCATCGAGGGCGCACCCGCCGGGGTGAAGGGCATCAGCCTGTTCATTGTGCCCAAGTTCTTCCCCAAGGCCGACGGCTCGGTCGGCGCACGCAACGAGGGCGTCAAGTGCGTCGGCCTCGAAGACAAGATGGGCATCCACGGCAACGCCACCTGCGTCATGCAGTACGACGAGGCCGAGGGCTACCTGATCGGCGAGGAAAACAGCGGCCTGCGCATCATGTTCGTCATGATGAACGAGGCCCGCATCGGCGTCGGCCTGCAGGGCATCGCCCAGGCCGAGGCCGCCTACCAGGCCGCCCGTGACTTTGCCAAGGACCGCCTGCAGGGCCGCTCCCTGACCGGATCGAAGAACCCCGACGGCCCGGCAGATCCGATCATCGTCCACCCCGACGTGCGCCGCATGCTGATGGACAGTCGGGCCATGATCGAGGGCGGCCGCGCCTTCCTGTTCTGGACAGCCCTGCACGGCGACCTGGCCCATGGCCACGAGGACGAGGCCGTCCGCCAGAAGGCCGGCGACTACATGGGTCTGCTGACCCCGGTGCTGAAGGGCTACCTGACCGACAAGGGCTTCAAGATTTGCGTCGACGCCATGCAGGTCCACGGCGGCAGCGGCTTCACCGAGCACTTCCCGGCCAGCCAGTACCTGCGGGACTGCCGCATCGCCCTGATCTACGAGGGAACCAACGGCGTCCAGGCCCTGGACCTGGTGGGCCGCAAGCTGGCCGCCAACGGCGGCCGGGCGGTGATGAGCTTCTTCGCCGAGGTCGACGCCTTCGTGGAGGCCAACGGCGCCGACCCCGAGCTGAAGCCCTTCCTCGAGGGCCTGGCCGGCGCCAAGGCGCAGCTGCAGGACGCCACCATGTGGCTGATGCAGAACGGCCTGGCCAACCCGGACAACGCGGGCGCGGCCTCGACTGACTACATGCATCTCTTCGGGATCACGGGCCTGGCCTACATGTGGGCCCTGATGGCCAAGGTCTCGCTGGCGAAGATCGCCGGCGGCGACAGCGACCCTTTCTATTCGTCCAAGGTGGCCGTCGGCCGCTACTTCCTCGAGCGGGTGCTGCCGGAAACCGGCGCCCACCTCGCCAAACTCAAGACCGGGTCGGCCACCATGATGGCCCTGCCCGCGGAGGCCTTCTGATCATGAGCGCGCTTCAGGTTGAACGTCTTCCGGCCCTGGCCGAAGAGGACATCGTCATCTTCGAAGACGCCGTCGGCAAGTTCTTCGACGAGTACGCCCCCGAAGCTCGCGTGGCCAAGTGGCGCGAGGACGGCATCGTCGAGCGCAGCATGTGGACCCAGGCCGCCGAGGCGGGTCTGGCCTGCCTGTCGATCCCCGAGGAATACGGCGGCATGGGCGGCGACTACCGCCACGAAGTCGTGCTGATGGAACAGCTGGGCGCCAAGGGCGTCGACGGCTTCGGCCTGTCGCTGCACAACTCCATCGTCGCGCCCTACATCTTCCACTACGGCACCGAGGACCAGAAGCGCCGCTGGCTGCCGAAGCTGGCGACCTGCGAGTACGTCACCGCCATCGCCATGACCGAGCCGGGCGCCGGCAGCGACCTGCAGGGCATCAAGACCACCGCCCGACTGGACGGCAACGAGTACGTCATCAACGGCTCCAAGACCTTCATCACCAACGGCCAGACGGCCAACCTGATCATCGTGGTCTGCAAGACCGACCCGACCCAGGGCGCGCGCGGTACCTCGCTGATCCTGGTCGAGACCGACAATGCGCCGGGCTTCGAGCGCGGCCGCAACCTCGACAAGCTGGGTATGGAGGCCGCCGACACCTCCGAGCTGTTCTTCAACGATGTCCGTGTTCCGACCAGCAACCTGCTGGGCGAGGGTGAGGGCCACGGCTTCTTCCAGCTGATGAGCCAGCTGCCGCAGGAGCGCCTGAACATCGCCGTCCAGGGCATCGCCACCATCGAGCGGGCGCTGGCCCTGACCATCGACTACGTCAAGCAGCGCAAGGCGTTCGGCAAGTCGATCCTCGACTTCCAGAACACGCAGTTCGTGCTGGCCGAGTGCAAGACCGAGGCGACCGTCGCCCGGGTCTTCGTCAACCACTGCATCGAGCAGCACCTGAAGGGCAAGCTGGACGCGGCGACGGCCTCGATGGCCAAGTACTGGGTCACCGACCTGGAAAACAGCATCATCGACCGCTGCCTGCAATTCTTCGGCGGCTTCGGCTACATGGCCGAGTACCCGATTGCCCGGATGTACCGCGACAGCCGCGTCCAGCGGATCTACGGCGGCGCCAACGAGGTGATGAAGGTGCTGATCGCCCGGACCCTGTAGGCCGACGTTTCGGCTACGGATCCGGCGAAACGCCCTCCAATGGCGTCATCGACCTGATCCGGCGGGCGGACTCCGACGGCGCCTTATTCTCCGCCCGCAATGGCGCCAGGCTGGGAGCCGCCTGTTTTCCCAGGGAGGCCTAGCCATGTTGGACGACGTCCCCGCCGAGGTCTGCATCATCAACGCATCCGAGCAGACGATCCTTGGGCGACTGAGAGACGGTCGAAGCCGGAACGTCGTCGTCACCGCCGGGAACGGCGCCAAGGCGACCGCGCGCGAGCCGGTCTGGCAGGCGCCGCTCGCGCGGCTGTCGCCCGGCGAAACGAACTGCATCTCGGTATCCGCCTCGAACCTGGTCGGGCCGAGGCTCAGCCTGTGGACCGACACCCCGCTCCATCTGCTGCCCAACGGGCGGGAAGATTACAGCGATTGCCGGCTTCCTCGCGTGCTTGCGGCGGGGGGACGGCTCACCTTGACCTACAGAGCCGGTCTCATGGGCGGTGTCTGCCGGGCGACGGAGGCCCGCTGATGGCTGACTACGTCGCCACCATCGACTGGTCCCTCACCGCCGCACCCGAGGACTTCCTCAGGGGCCGCTACAGCCGCGCCCACAGCATCGCCTTCGATGGCGGGGTGACCATCCCCGGCTCGCCGTCGCCCAGCGTGGTGTCGGCCCCGTGGTCCGACCCCTCGGCCGTCGATCCGGAGGAGCTGCTGGTGGCGGCGCTGAGCAACTGCCACATGCTGACCTTCCTGCATAAGGCGCGTGAGGCGGGCTACGTGGTCACCGGCTACCGCGACGAGGCCCGGGGCGTCATGCGCAAGACCGCCGAGGGCAAGATCGCCCTCACCCGGGTCACACTGCGGCCGGAAATCGTCTTCAAGGGCGCTGCTCCTGACGCGACGACGCTGGACGCCCTGCACCACGCCGCCCACGAGGATTGTTTCATCGCCAGCTCGGTCAAGACCGAGGTGGTGGTCGAGGCGCCCTGAAGGCCGGGCAGGCGAGGGGCGCCCAAAATGGGCCGCCTACCAGCGTTCTTTCACTGAGTCTTAGGAACGCCGACCGCATCGTCCCGGAAAGAACGGGAACAACCATGTCGACGGGCGAGGCGGAAGACAGGTTCGGACTGCGGGCGGCGGTGCTGGCGCGTCGTCGACATCTGCAATCGCGGGTCCTGACCGCGGTTCTGATGGCCGCCGGCCTCCATTTCGCCATGGGCTGGCCCGCCATGTGGCTCTGGTTCGCCCTCTACCTCGTCGTCCAGATGTTCGAGACCTGGATCGGTCCGCGCCTGCTGGCGCGGCCGCTGGACAGCGCTGCCGCGGCCGCCAATGTCGCTATTGTGCTCTTCATGCCGAGCGCCCTGGTGTTCGGGGGCCTGAGCGTGGCGCTCTGGGGCAATGCCGGCGTCTATGGCCCGGCCCTGGGCGTGTCGGTCATAGCCGGGGCGATGACCAACGTCATCGCGCTCAGCCGCGGTTCGCGGATCGCCTTCGCCGCGTCGGCCGTGCCCTACGGCCTGTTCCTGCTGGCCATGCCGCTCACGGATGTCGGCCGGGTGTCGAGTCCGTTGCTGGCCACGATGATGATCGCGACCGGCCTGATCATGCTCAACGTCATCGGCGCCTGGATCACCAGCGAGGACGCCCGCCGCGCCGAGGATCAAGCCAAGGCCGAAGCCGAGCGTCGCCGGGCCGAAGCCGAGGCCGCGGTCGAGGCCAAGAGCGCTTATGTCGCCGCCATCAGCCACGAACTGCGCACCCCGATCAGCGCCATCCTTGCCGGCGCCGCCGAGCTGGAGCGCAATGGCGGCGCGTCCGCCGGGGCGCCGGCCCGGCTGATCGGCCACGCCGGCCATATGATGCGCGCCCTGCTCGACGACCTGCTGGACCTTTCCAAGATCGAGGTCGGCCGCATGGATGTGGAATCCATCCCCTTCGACCTGCGTGCAACGGTCAACAACGCGCTGAAGATGTGGCGCCCCCAGGCCCGCGAGAAGGGCCTGCGCATGCGGGTCGAGGGCGCCCGGGCCCTGCCGGCCCATGTGGTCGGCGATCCGACCCGCCTGAACCAGGTGCTCAACAACCTTCTGTCCAACGCCATCAAGTTCACGGCCAGCGGCTCGGTGACCGTGCGGATCGAGAGCGCCCCGGCGCCCGGCGGCTGGGCCGTTTCGCTGAGCGTGGCCGACACCGGCCCCGGCATGACGCCCGACAAGGTCGGCCGCCTGTTCATGCCCTTCGAGCAGCTCGAAGCGGGCGCCGCGCGCATCCACGGCGGCTCGGGCCTGGGCCTGGCCATCAGCCGCGAGCTGGCCCGACTGATGGGCGGCGACCTGACCGCGACCAGTGCGCCCGGGGAGGGCGCCGCCTTCACCCTGCACCTGACCCTTCCGGCCGCGGAGGCCGCCGCACCGCCGGCCGAGCCCGAGACGGTCGAGGCCCGGGTGCTGGTCGTCGACGACCACGTCGTCAACCGTCAGGCCCTGACCCTGGTTCTGGCCCCGCTCGGCATCACGCCGGTGACCGTCGGCTCGGCGGAGGAGGGGCTGGAGCTGCTGGCCCACGAGCGCTTTGACGTGGTGCTCATGGACGTCTACATGCCCGACATGGACGGCCGCGAGGCGACCCGCCTGCTGCGCGCCCGGTCCGGCCCCAACCAGTTCGTCCCGGTCATCGCCATCACCGCGTCGGCCACCGAGCGCGACTGGGAGGCTTGCCGCGCCGCCGGCATGACCGGCAATGTCGCCAAGCCGATCGAACCGGCGCAGCTGTACGCCGCGCTGGAGGAAGCGCTTTCGGGGGCGGCGGTCAGGAAAGCGGAAGCGGCCTGACCCACTCCGTGTTCCCGGCGAAGGCCGGGATCCATGGTCACCCCTGGCTTGCGGGATTGCCTTCGGGATGCGGTGAACCCGCATGGGCCCCGGCCTTCGCCGGGGAAGCGGGGTCCATGAGAAGCCGCTCAAGCCGCTCCCCCAGCGCCGCCTCGTCCTTAAGCTCGCATTCCCAGATCACCGCGACGCGCCAGCCCGCGGCCTGCAGCGCCGCCTCCGACGCCTCATCCCGCGCACGGTTCCGTCCTACCTTCGCCAGCCAGTAGTCGCGGTTCTGCTGCGGGACCCTCGCCCCTCGCCCGCAGTCATGGCCGTGCCAGAAGCAGCCGTGGACGAACAGCGCCAGCCGGCGGCCCGGCATGACGATATCCGGTCTGCCGGGCAGGTCCTTGCGGTGCAGGCGATAGTGGACGCCCAGCGCGGTCAGCAGTCGGCGGACGGTCTTCTCCGGCCCGGTGTCGCGCCCCTTGACCCGCCGCATGACGGACGAGCGCTTCTCGGGCGTGAAGACGTCAGTCACAGGGGGCTCCAGCCGGGGACACGCACTGAAGTGCATGTCCCCGATCCTACAGGCCCTCGAACAGCGCCGTGCTGAGATAGCGCTCGGCGAAGCTGGGGATGATGGTGACGATCACCTTGCCCGCGTACTCGGCGCGGCTGGCCAGGTCGAAGGCGGCGGTCAGGGCGGCGCCCGAGGAGATGCCGACCGGCAGGCCCTCGGTGCGGGCCGCCTTGCGGGCCATCTCGAAGGCGTCGTCGTTGCTGACCTTGACGATGTCGTCGATGACGCCGCGATCCAGGATGCCCGGCACGAAGCCGGCGCCGATGCCCTGGATCTTGTGGGCGCCCGGCGCGCCGCCGGACAGGACGGGGGAGGCCTCGGGCTCGACGGCGATCATGCGCAGCGACGGCTTGCGGGCCTTAAGCGCCTGGCCGACGCCGGTGATGGTGCCGCCGGTGCCGACGCCGGAGACCACCGCGTCGACGGTTCCGGCGGTGTCGTTCCAGATTTCTTCGGCAGTCGAGACCCGGTGGATCAGCGGGTTGGCCTCGTTCTCGAACTGCTGGGGCATCACCGAGCCGGGGATTTCCTCCAGCAGCTCCTGGGCCCGGGCGACGGCGCCGCGCATGCCCTTCTCGGCGGGGGTGAGCTCCAGCCGAGCACCGAGAATCAGCAGCATCTTGCGCCGCTCGATCGACATGCTGTCGGGCATGACCAGCACGATGGGATAGCCCTTGGCGGCGGCGACGAAGGCCAAGGCGATGCCGGTGTTGCCGCTGGTCGGTTCGACGATGGAGCCGCCGGCCTTCAGCAGGCCCTTGGCCTCCAGCCACTCGATCATCGACGCGCCGATGCGGTCCTTGACCGAGCCCATCGGGTTGAAGAACTCGAGCTTGGCCAGCACCTCGCCCCTGGGCTTCAGCTCGGCGGTCAGGTTGGGCAGCCGGATCAGCGGCGTGTCGCCCAGGGTGTCGATGATGCTGTCGTAGATGCGGCCGCGACCGGCGCGTTTGAAGCGGGCGGCGTCATAGGTGGTCATGGGTGGTCTCCGGCGGGAGCGTGTTCTGTTGGGCTGGACCCTAGAACCGACCAGGGGGGATGTCAGCGCTCATTCGGCTGCGAGCGGCGTGAAGGAATCTCGCAGCAGCGGCTCGAGCAGATGCGCCGCCAGCCAGCGCACCACGGGAACGGCCACGCCGTCGCCGATCACATGGAAGGCCGCCGTCGAGCCGGCCGGCAGGACGTAGCTGTCGGGCAACCCCATCAGCCGGGCGCCCTCCCGCGGGGTGAGCAGGCGGGAGCGGACGCCGCCGCCTTGCGCCACCACGATGGTCTGGCGAGAGGAGCCGCCCCGGGCGGTGCGCAGGCAGCCGGCAAGGCCGTCGGTGCGCACTTCGGCCTGGGGCGTTCCTGCCCGGGTGCGGCGATAGACTGCGCCGACCGTGCGGCCGGGCCCGTCCAGGCGGGCGCGATGCAGCGGCGTCATCTGGGACAGCAGACGGGCGGTGTCGGCCTGCGGCTTCCAGACTAAGGCATCGTCATCCTCCAGCAGGGCGGCCAGGTCGGTGTTGCGGGCCGGCGGGGTGGGCAGGTCCCACCAGATCCACGAGGCCTTGAGGGCCTCGGGCAGCCGGTCATGGGCCTGGACCACGGCCTTGCTGTGGAAGCCGCAGCGGCCGGTCCGCGCGCCGGCGGCCTCAAGCGTTGCGATGACGAAGACGCGTGGCCGGCTCTGCGGCGTGAAGGCGGACGCGTCGACCTCCAGCGCCCCGAAGCGATAGCCCTGACCGGCCAACGCCGCACACAGGGCCTCGAAGTCCTCGCCGCCGTGCGAGGTCAACAGGCCGACGACGTTCTCGATCACGATGGCGCGCGGCGCGCGGCCCTGGCTGTTCAGCGCCTCGACCAATCGCCAGAAGCCGAAGAAGGCCGATGAGCGGCCGCCGGTCAGTCCCGCCCGCGCGCCTGCGAGGCTGAAATCCTGGCAGGGGCTGGAGGCCCAGGCGAGGTCGGCGCGACCGGGCAGGTCGTCCGGCATCACGGCCCAGACGTCGCCCCGCCTGAAGTGGGCCTCGGCGCCGTCGTGGTTGGCACCGTAGGTCGCCGCCTTCACCGCGTCGAAGTCGTTGGCATACAGACACGACCAGGCCTCGCCCAGCCCGAGCCGGGCCATGCCCCCTCCGGCGAAGAATTCATAGAAGCCGAGGGGAGGATTCCGACTCATCGCAAAATGAGTCTAACCTGCCGGCGACCTTTCGAGGAGAAGCGCCATGCGCCGCACCGCCGTCCTGTTCGCGTCCGCCCTGTCCACCCTGATCCTCGCCGCCTGCGCGCAGGAGGCGCCCGGCGGGGCCGATGCGCCGCCGCCCGCCGATGCGCCCGCCGAGGCCCCGGCCGCACCGGTCAGCGAGTACGCGGTCGACTTCGGCGCCCGCGGGACCGAGCCGTTCTGGCGCGCCGATGTGAAGGGGACGACGATCACCATCACCCGGCCCGAGCCGCCTGAGGTCGTGGCCACCAACGCCGCGCTGGGGACGTCCGGGACCACCGGGACCTGGACCGCCCAGGCCGGAACCACCCCGGTCGTGCTGACGGTGACGAAGGCGGCCTGCAGCGACGGCATGAGCGACCTGAAGTACGACTACACCGCCGAGCTCCGCGAAGGCGACGCCGTCTTCAAGGGCTGCGCCTTCCCGCTGAGCGCCGAGCCGAAAGAAGGGGCGTAGCGCTCGTTAACATCCGGACGCCGGAGGCGATCCGGGACCGGGCCGATGCCGTGCGTCCTTCGACACGCCGCGCAGCGCCGTAGGCGCGTGTCGAAGCGCCCAGGGCGCCTTCCGGCTACCCCTGACCTACCGCGACGGTCTGGATCCGGGACACCTTGGCCTGCGACTGCTGGCCCGGGACGGGCAGCAGAAGGGCGATGGCGACGGCCGCGGCGGCGGCGATGGCGAAGACGGCCTTGACCGCCATGGCGGGGGCTCCCCTGGAGTCGATGCGCGAAGCTTGCGCCCGGCGGGTTAATGAACCGCCAAGGCCGGAGGCTCGCGCAAAGCAAAGGCAGGATGAACCATCGGTCCATCCTGCCTCGCTGCAGTACGTTAAGGGATTGATCCGGGCCGGCGGGTCAGCGCCAGAACCGGATCAGCCGCCTTTGCCTAGTAGATCTCGAACAGGCCGGCGCCGCCTTGCCCGCCGCCGATGCACATGGTCACCACGCCCCACTTGGCGCCGCGACGACGGCCTTCCTGCAGCAGGTGGCCGGTGCAGCGCGCGCCGGTCATGCCGAACGGGTGGCCGATCGAGATCGAGCCGCCGTTGACGTTGTACTTCGCCGGGTCGATGCCCAGCTTGTCGCGGCTGTAGAGGCACTGCGACGCGAAGGCCTCGTTCAGTTCCCACAGGTCGATGTCGTCGACCTTCAGGCCCTGGCGGGCGAGCAGGCGAGGCACGGCGAACACCGGGCCGATGCCCATTTCGTCAGGCTCGCAGCCGGCGACGGCCCAGCTCACGAAACGGCCCAGGGGCTCGAGACCGCGGCGTTCGGCTTCCTTGGCTTCCATCACCACCACGGCGGCGGCGCCGTCCGACAGCTGGCTGGCGTTGCCGGCGGTGACGAAGTTGCCTTCGCCCTTCACCGGGGCCAGTTTGGCCAGGCCTTCCAGGGTGGTGTCGGCGCGGTTGCATTCGTCCTTGTCGACCACGTAGTCGACCAAGGTTTCTTCCTTCGTCTCCTTGTTGACCAGCTTCATCTTGGTGGCCATCGGGACGATCTCGTCCGCGAACTTGCCCGAGGCCTGGGCCGCGGCCGTGCGGCGCTGGGATTCGAGGCTGTACTCGTCCTGGTACTCACGGCTCAGGCCGTAGCGCTTGGCGACGATGTCGGCAGTGTCGATCATGGCCATGAAGATCGCCGGGGCGATGTCCATCAGCTTCGGATCGACCGTGCCGGCCCCGCCCATGCCGCCGCTCGGGATGGAGATGCTCTCCACGCCGCCGGCCACAACGCAATCGGCGCCGTCGGCGCGCACGTAGTTGGCGGCCATGGCGATGGCCTGCAGGCCCGAGGAGCAGAAGCGGTTGATGGTCACGCCGCCGGTGGTCACCGGCATGCCGGCGAGCAGGGCCGCCAGGCGGCCGATGTTGGCTGCGCCGTGGGCGTTGTTGCCCAGGTAGCAGTCCTCGATGTCGGCCGGGTCGACGCCCGACTTGGCGACCGCATGCTTGATGGCGTGGGCGGCCATGCTCATGGGCGGGGTGACGTTAAATCCGCCGCGGCCCGCCTTGGCGAGGCCGGTGCGGGCGTAGGACACGATGACGGCTTCACGCATCTGGCGTTTTCCCTTTTGTCTCAAACACTCGTTCGAATGGTGCGCCGCACCCTAGGCGAACCCTGCCGCAAGGAAAAGATCACGCGCGCGTCAACCTGGGGGAGGGGTTCCTGGAGCGCTGCTTGCCATTCGGGTCCGCCGCTGGCTTTCTTCGTGTTGACCTCCGGGAGACTCCCTCTTCATGCGCACCCTGATCCTCGCCATCGCCGCAGCGTCGGCCCTCTCCACGCCCGTCGTCGCCCAGGATACGCCCGAGGGCGGGGCCTGGACGGACTGCGCGGTGGCCGGCGTGGCGCTGCTGCGCGACCGGATGGTGGTGAAGTGTGGGGGGCTGGCGGGCGCCGATACCCCGCGGATGTTCGCCATGGAGAGTAACGACCGACTGCTCGATCCGGTGCTGCGCATCGCGCTCGACGCCAAGGCGCGCGGCCGGCCGATGGGCGTTCTGTACGTGAAGTCAACGATGGCAAGCCCGGCCGGCTGTCTGCCCGCCGATTGCCGGCGGCTGGTGGCCGTGGAGTCGAAATAGGCGCCGCACGCCTTGACCTGCGCGTCACCCGGCGGGACGATCCTGATCAACGATAAGAAGCACGATCAGGGAGTGATGGCATGGCCGAGCACGCGTTCGATCTGGTGATCCGGGGCGGAACCGTCCTCGACGGCTCGGGCGGAGCGCCCTACGCGGCCGATGTCGGGGTCAGGGACGGCCTGATCGCCGCCGTGGCGCCGAACCTGCCGGGCGGCGCACAGGAGATCGACGCAACGGGCCGCATCGTCACCCCGGGCTTTGTCGACATCCACACCCACTATGACGGCCAGGCGACCTGGGACGAGCGGATGCAGCCCTCGTCCTGGCATGGGGTCACCACGGCGGTGATGGGCAACTGCGGCGTTGGTTTCGCGCCCTGCAAGCCGGAGGATCACGACCGGCTGATCCGGCTGATGGAGGGGGTCGAGGACATTCCCTTCCCGGTTCTGACCCAGGGCCTGCCGTGGAACTGGGAGAGTTTCCCCGAATATCTCGACAGCCTGTCGGGCCGGTCGTTCGACATCGACATCGCCGCCCAGCTGCCGCACGCGGCCCTGCGGGTCTATGTGATGGGTGAGCGCGGGGCCAACCGCGAGCCGGCGACCCGGGAGGACATCGCGCGGATGGCCGTGATCGCCAAGGGCGCCGTAGAGGCCGGGGCCCTGGGCTTTTCCACCTCGCGCACCCTCAACCACCGCACCAGCGACGGCCAGCCGACCCCGACCCTGACGGCCGGGGAGGACGAGCTGGAAGGCATCGCCCTGGGCCTCAAGGCCGCCGGCAGGGGCGTGCTGCAGTTCGTGTCCGACTTCCAGCAGCCGGCCGAGGAGTTCGCGATGTTCCGGCGGCTGGTCGAGAAGAGCGGTCGTCCGCTGAGCTTCAGCCTCGCCCAGAGCCCAAAGGGACCCGACAGCTGGAAAATCCTGCTGGCCGCCCTCACCGAGGCCAATGACGATGGTCTGCCGATGAAGGCCCAGGTCGCCGGCCGCCCGGTCGGGGTGCTGTTCGGGCTGGAGCTGACCCTCAACCCGTTCAGCCAGCACGAGACCTACAGGGCCATCGCCCACCTGCCGCTCGCCGAGCGGGTGACGCAGCTGCAGGACCCGGCGGTCCGCGCCCGGCTGTTCAGCGAAGAGCTCGATCCCAAGGGGCCGTTCGCGGGCAGCGCCCTGCGCGCGTGGGACAACATGTTCCTGATGAGCGAACGGCCGGACTACGAGCCGGCGGCGGCCGACACCATCAAGGAACTGGCCGCCTCCCGGGGCGTCTGGCCCGACGAGGTGGCGCTGGACCACATGCTGTCAAACGGCGGGCGGGGCATGCTCTACCACCCGTTCCTGAACTACGCGAACGGCTCGCTGGACCCCAGCTTCGCCATGCTCAGCCATCGCGACACGGTCCCGGGCCTCAGCGACGGCGGCGCGCATGTGGGCATGATCTGCGACGGCAGCTTCCCGACCAGCAACATCACCCACTGGACCCGCGACCGCACGCGCGGCCCGAAACTGGCGCTGGAACAGATGATCCGCATGCAGACCCGCGACACCGCCGAGGCGGTCGGGTTGCTGGATCGCGGCCTGATCGAGCCCGGCCTGCGCGCGGACCTCAACGTCATCGACTTCGACGGCCTGACCCTGCACGCGCCGGGGGTGGCCTACGACCTCCCGGCCGGCGGGCGCAGACTGGTGCAGCGGGCGGACGGCTATGTCGCGACCGTCGTCGCCGGCCAGATCACCTACCGCGACGGCGAGCCGACCGGCGTCCTGCCGGGCCGGCTGGTGCGCGGGGCGCAGTCCGCGCCGATGCGGCTGGCGGCTGAGTAACAGGTCCTCTCGCTCTCCCCGTGGGAGAGCTGTCGCCGCGGAGCGGTGACTGAGAGGGATGCCCGGCGGCCAGCGGGTTTGTGGCGGTGCGTCCCTCTCCGACCCGGCTCCGCCGGGCCACCTCTCCCACGAGGGAGAGGATGACGCACGTTACTCCCCGAACCCTTCGCCGAGCTCTTCCACCGGGTCCATGCGGATCAGCCGGCTGTCCTCGACGGCCGCCTGGCGGTGCTTCACATGCTCGCGGTAGCCGGGGTCGGTGACCATCTCCAGGAAGGCGCCGGCGCCGGGGTAGAAGGCGATGAAGGCGATGTCCCAGCGCTCGTCCGTCGGGCCGGTCAGGACCACGTCAGGCCGCCCGGCCCAGATCTGCTTGCCGCCGACGCGCTTGAACACCTCCGCGCTGTCGCGGCCATAGGCGCGATAGGCCTCCAGCCCGGTCATCCCCTTGCCGTGGTTGGGGTGACCCTCCGGGTAGTCTGCCAGCGGCCGCACCCGGACGAGGTTCAGCATGTGGATGGGCTGGTCGCGGGGCAGCGCCTTGAAGGCGTCGAACTGCGGGCGGGTCGGGTCGATGGAGCCGGTCATGAGGAGACTGTGACCCAGTCACCCAACACTGTCATCCCGGCGTCGCCGCCATCCAGACGATGTGCCGCGCGCCGCGGCCGCGGTGGGCGCGGACCATGGTTTCCTTCACCTCGAAGCCGGAGCGCTGCAGGCGGGCGGTGAAGGCGTGGTCAGGCGTCGAGGACCAGACCCCCAGCACCCCGCCCGGACGCAGGGACTTCTTCGCCACGCCCAGGCCGCGCCCGTTGTAGAGGCCGTTGTTGCCGGCGCGGCTCAGGCCCTTGGGGCCATTGTCAACGTCCAGCAGGATGGCGTCCCAGCTGCCCGGCGGGCTGTCGATCAGGTCGGCGACGTCAATGGTCCTGACCGTCGTGCGCGGGTCGGTCAGGCTGTCGCCGTAGAGGCCGGCCAGCGGCCCCTTGCCCCAGGCCAAGACCGCCGGGACCAGTTCGGCGACGACGATCTCCGCCTTCGGACCGAACGCCTCCAGCGCCGCGCGCAGGGTGAAGCCCATGCCCAGCCCGCCGATCAGCACGCGGGGGTTGGGCCGGTCGCCGATCCGCTCACGGGCCAGCCGGGCCAGCGCCTGTTCGGAATCGCTCAGCCGGCTGTTCATCAGCTCGATGCCGCCGGCCATGATCGAGAATTCGTCGCCGCGCTGCATCAGCTTTAGCTCGCCGCCCCCGCCGGGGACGGTCGCCGTATCGAGATGGATCCAGGGGATCATCCCCGGCCCGGCGTCGGCAGGATCACCAGGCGGTCAGCCAGCTCGTTGGGGTTGTCGGCGCGGGGCGGTACGTGCTCGGCGAGGATCTCGCCACAGCGCTTCACCGCCGCCTCGAAGCCGCCGGCGATGTTGCGGCGCTTCAGGCCGGCGATCAGCAGGCTGACGACCTCGTCCCACACTGCATTGGGCGCGACGCTGTAGATGCCCTCATCGGCGATCACCTCGGCCCGGTGCTCGGCCAGCGAGGCGAACAGCAGGATGCCGGTCCGCTCGCGGGTGGCGTGCAGGCCGTGGCCGAGGAACTGCTGCATGGCCGCGCGGTGCACCCGCTCGGCCTTCAGCGAGGCGGGCGTCAGGGCCCGGCGGATCGGCGGGATCGAGACGACCAGCGCCGCGATCATAAACACCGCTGCCTGCAGGCCGACATAGATGGCCAGGGCGGTGAAGATGGTCTGGCCGGTCGGGGCGTGGCCCGTAGTCCAGCCGCCGAACATCCCCACCAGCATCTGCGGCTCGAACCCGAGCAGCAGGGCCAGGGCCGGCAGCACCAGCGCCGCGCCGGCCGCCCAGGCCAGCGGCGTCTCGCGGTAGTCCGAGACCGCCGGGGCCAGGACGCAGTAGATCTCGCCGGCCGTGGTGGCCTCGGCGGCCGCGACCGCGTCGGCGATGCGCTGCTGGTCGGCCTGTGTCATTCGCATGGGCATCCTACCAGCCTCCCGAGGCGCCGCCGCCGCCGAACGATCCGCCGCCGCCGGAGAACCCTCCGCCGCCGCCTGACCAGCCACCACCGCCTCCGCCGCCGCCGAGCATGTGGCCCAGGATGCCGCCGATGATCAGCGGGGCCAGGTTGTCGTCATCATGGTCGCGCCGCCGGCGACGGCCGTCGCTGCCGCGCATCGCCCGACGGCCGCCGCGTCCGGCGCGCATCATGTTGATCAGCATGAAGATGAAGCCGAAGGCCAGCAGCACCAGGATCCACCTGGGCGGACCCTCGGCTCGCGGCTGTTCGGCCGCCTGGGCCACCTGGGCCTTGGCGACCTCGTCCGGAAGGCTGAGCTGCTGGATCAGGGCGTCGGCCCCCGCGACCACACCGCCTTCCATGTCGCCCGCCTTGAACTTCGGCAGGATGGCGGACTGGATGATGACGCTGGACAGGGCGTCGGTCAGCACCGGCTCCAGACCATAGCCGACCTCGATCCGCACCTTGCGTTCATTGGGCGCCACAATCAGCACCGCGCCGTCGTCCGTCTTCTCGCCGCCGAGCTTCCAGGCCCGGCCGAGCTGATAGCCGTATTCCTCGATCTCCAGCCCCTGCAGCGAGGGCAGGGTGGCCACGACGACCTGGCGACCAGTCGTGGTCTCCAGCGCCTCAAGCTTCTGCGTCAGGGCCGCTTCGGTGGCCGGCGACAGCAGATTGGCCTCGTCCACGACCCGGCCCGAAAGCTTGGGGAAGGTCGTAGCCGCAAGGGCGGGGAGCGCGACGAGGGCGATGGCGAGAGCCATCAGCGTCGCGATGATCCTCCCCATCGCCAGGCCGACAGGGAGGGGGACCGCCGAAACGGCGGTGGAGGGGTGTCGGTGCACGGACTGCCCTCCACCACGCTTCGCGTGGTCCCCCTCCCCGCGAGCGGGGAGGATTGTGCGCGCGATACTCAACCTACTGATTCGTCGCCGGAGCGGTCGTCGGCGCCGGGACGGCCGGGGCCGACGCCGGCGGGGCCGCGTCGAAGCTGACGGTCGGGGCCGCCTGGGCCGAGGCGGCGGCCTGGAACAGCTGGGCCGGCTTCTGGCTGCTGTACATCGTGTTGGCCCAGATCACCTGCGGGAAGGTGCGCAGGGTGGTGTTGTAGGTCTGGGCCGACTGGTTGTAGTCGCGGCGGGCGATGGCGATGCGGTTCTCGGTGCCCTCGAGCTGGCTCTGCAGGGCCATGAAGTTCTGGTTCGACTTCAGGTCCGGATAGTTCTCCTGGATCATCATCAGCCGGCCGAGCACGCCCGACAGGCGGTCCTGGGATTGCTGGAACTGGGCGAACTGCGCCGGGTCGGTGATCGTCGAGGCGTCGACCCGCACCTGGGTCGCGGACGCCCGCGCCTCGGTGACGGCGGTCAGGACGTCTTTTTCCTGCGCCGCGTAACCCTTCACCGTATTGACCAGGTTGGGGATCAGGTCGGCGCGGCGCTGGTACTGGTTCTGCACCTCGGCCCATTGGGCCTTCACGGCCTCGTCCTGGGTCGGGATGGTGTTGATGCCGCAGCCGGCGAGAACGGCGGCGACGGCAAGCGCCGGCGCCAGTCGGAGGAAGCGGGAGATCGCGTTCATGGATTGCCCCTTGTGGCGGCCATCGATGCGCCGCGACAGGACATATGGCCCCGGCGTCCGCCGCTGAGAAGAACAGGGGCGTCGATTTTTCGAACAGCGGTTCGGGACCTCCCTCCCCTTCATGGGGAGGGACAGACCCGCGCAGCGGGTCAGGGTGGGGCAAACAGGACGCTACTCACCACGCGAAGAGACTGGCGTCGCCATTCCCCACCCGGTCGGCTGCGCCGACCTCCCTCCCCGTAAAGGGAAGGGAGGAAGCCGGCTCTACATCCCCAGAATGCGGTCGTTCTTGCCGGCGGCCCGGCCTTCGGCCCATTCGGCTTCCAGGGCCTGGAACTCTTTCCGGCGCGGACCGAGGTAGCCGAACAGGAAGGCCGCGACCTTGCGCTGCTGGATCTCTTCCGACCCTTCCGTGATCCGGTAGCGGCGGTGGTGGCGATAGATGTGTTCGAAGGCCTTGTGCCGCGAATAACCCATGCCGCCATGCACCTGCATGGCGCGGTCGGCGGCCTCGCAGCAAAGGCGGTTGCCCCAGTAGTTGCAGATCGACACCTTGTCGGAGATCTCGCGCTCGATGGTCTTGTGGTCCATCGTGTCCATCTGCCAGGCCGTCTGGCGGATCAGCAGGCGCAGCATCTCGGCCTGGGCGTGCAGCTCGACGAGCGGGAACTGGATCGCCTGGTTGTCGCTCAGCGCCTTGCCGAACGGCTTGCGCATACGGGCGTACTTCACACTCTCTTCTATGCAGTAGACGGCCGCGCCCAGCGAACTGGCCGCCTGGCGAATGCGATTCTGGTGCACGAAGGACTGGCCAAGGCCAAGGCCGCGGTCGATCTGGCCCCAGTAGCTGTCCTCGGGGATCCAGCAGTCGAACGAGATGCGCGGATGGTCGGTGGGCATGTTGAATGTCCACATCCACTCCTCGATCTTGATCAGATCGCGGGGGACCAGGAAGCAGGTGATGCCGAGCGCGTCACCGTCCTTGCCGCTGGTGCGGGCGAAGACCATGACGTGGGTGACCACGTGCATGCCGGTGGTCCACATCTTCTCGCCCTTGATGCGCCAGCCGGGCTTGCCGTCTTTCACCTCGGGAACGCCCGTGGTCTCCATGAAGGTGGCGTCGCTGCCGTGGTTGGGCTCGGTCAGGCCGAAGGCGGCCCGCATGGTCCCGTGCAGCAGCTTGTCGCCGTCGCGGGCCACCTGCTCGGGCGTGGCGAATTCCTTGAACATAAGCACGAACGGGTTGTTGCCGACGATCGAGTGCTCGTTCTGAAGGTCGTTGAACAGGCCCAGGCCCTTGGCGGCCAGGTGTTCGCGGATCACCGCCATCCAGAGCTGACTGCCGTCCTTGCCGCCCATTTCCTTGGGCCAGGCGAAGCGGTAGTGGCCGGCCTCGTCGGCCAGCTTGCGGGCCTTGGCCAGCAGCTCTTCCCACTCGTGGCGCGGCAGGCCGTTGTTGTCCCAGTCGGTGCGGGCGTGTTCGCGCCGGTGGTCGAAGAACCGGTCGTTGTCGTCCTGCCGCTGCAGCGGCATGATCTTGTCTTCGATGAACTGGTCGAGCTCGGCGAGGTAGTCGACGAGAGCCTGTGGCAGGGCGAAATCCATGGCGCGCCTCCTTTATGGTTCTTGTGGTTGGCGGCCAGTATGCCCCTGCTTACGTGTGCGGCAACCGTGACCCGACGTTAAGGCGTCGGGAACCTTGTGTTCACAGGCTGAGGTGTATGAGGACTTCATGATCCTGATCGTCGCCGCCGCCATTCTGGGAGCCGCTGCGGGTCTGTACATACAGCCCCGGCTGTTCGCGTTGGCGATCGGGCTGTCGGTCTCGGGCGCGCTGCACCTGGTCCTCGTCTTCGTCGGCCGCCTGGTGCAGGGCGGGCCCAACGAGGAGGCCGTGATGGAGGTCCTCGACTACATCACCTTCACCGGGGTGCACGGGATCTGGCCGGTGATGGCCGCCGCCGGGACAGGAACACTGTTCGCCGCGGTCGCCTGGTCAGTGCTGCGCAAGGACACATCTGACACCTTCTGGCTGCCGGGCGACGACCGCGGCAGGGGCCGGAAGGGCTTGCGGTCGATGGATCTGGTCGAGGACCGCGAGGCGCATTCCGCCGCGCGTGAGCGCCTGAACAACATGCTTCAGAAATGAGACCGATTCGCGAAATATCTGAACACTGTGAAGATAGCGCTTGCGCGCCCTAGGTTATCGCTGTTATCTAAGCATTGCTAAGTTCGTCGTGCGGCGCCGGTGGGGATACCGGGGGTCGGAAACACGGGGCGAGCACGGCGCGTCAAGTACCCGATCCAAGACCATAAAACTCCACCCCGAAACTCGCCGGAGAGCGCAAAATGAAACTCCGTATGCTGGCGGCTGTCGCCGTCCTGTCCCTGTCCTTCGCCGGCGTCGCCCAGGCTGATGGCCGGGCCGTCGCCACCGCCACCCTCAAGGCCCCCGTCGCCGCCAAGACCAAGATCGTCGTCGCCGGCGCCGTCTTCAACTGCGAAGGCTCCACCTGCGTCTCGCTGGCCGCGCCGACCCGCGCCGTCACCGTCCCGGGCTGCAAGGCCCTGGTGAAGAAGGTCGGCGCGCTGACCGCCTTCTCCAACGCCGATCGCGCCATCGAAGGCGACGAACTGGCGTCCTGCAACGCCGCCGCCTCCTAAGAGAGACGGCCGACTGTATCCTGGGCGCGTACCTGCCCGGTGTTTCCTCGAGCAACTCGCCAGTTGTGCAAGGGCGGCGGTCAACGAACCGCCGCCCTTTTCTTTTCCGGGCGGATGGCCTTAAGGAGCCCGCCATGACCGACAATCCTTCCCTGGCCGGCCTTCTCGAACGGGCGCTGGCCGACGCCGCTGGCGGCGACGGTCGCCGCGTCGCGCCCGTCTCCTTCACCCTCGACTACGGGTCGGGCGGCGATGTTTCGACAACCACGATCGCCGCCCGTGTGGACCGTGCGACTCGCAGCCTGATTTTCGTGCACGGCGAGGCGGTGCTGGCCGACGGCCGCCGCGCGGCGAGCGCTTCGGGGGTCTTCCGTGTGCGGGAGACGTAGGGGAAGGCTGATTTCTGGTCGCCTGCCGCCGTTGCGATGCAACAGAACGCATGCTATCAGGCGCGCGGCTTAGGGCCGGTGGACTTGTACGGCCCGCTGGCACATGTGCTTTTCCAAGCACTTTCAAGACTTTAGCGCCGCGCCGGGAACGCACTTCCGGGACGCGGCGCGCGACGCACCGGACGGTTGGATTCAAGTGACTGACGACATCAGGGTGACGGACGTGGGGCAGCGCTACGCGCGGGCCCTTTTCGAGCTGGCCGAGGAGGCCAAGGCGACTGCGGCCGTCGAGCGCGACCTTGTCGCGTTGAAGGCCATGGTGGCTGACAGCAAGGACCTGCGCGTCCTGTTGCACTCTCCGTCCTTCTCCGCCGAGAGCAAGGGCGCGGGCCTCGCCGGCCTCGCCGCGAAGGCGAAGTTCCACGCGATCACCGCCAAGTTCCTGGGGCTGCTGTCGGCCAACCGCCGGGCCAATGCCCTGCTCGACGTGATCGACAGCTTTCGCAAGCTGTCGGCCAACGCCCGCGGCGTGGTCTCGGCCGAGGTCGTCACCGCCCAGCCGCTGAGCGCCGCGCAGGCCAGGGGCGTCGCCGCCGCCCTGCGCACCGCGCTCGGCAAGGATCCTGAAATCTCGACCCGCGTCGATCCCGCCATTCTCGGCGGCATCAAGGTGCGCGTCGGTTCCCGCCTGTTCGATGCTTCGCTGAAGTCGAAGCTCGATTCCCTGAAATTCGCCCTGAAGAGAGCGTAGAGACCATGGACATCCGCGCCGCCGAAATTTCGGCCATCCTCAAGTCGCAGATCGCCGGCTTCGGCGAAGAGGCTGACGTCTCCGACGTCGGTTCCGTCCTCAGCGTCGGCGACGGCATCGCCCGCGTCTACGGCCTCGACAACGTCCAGGCGGGCGAAATGGTCGAGTTCCCGAAGGCCGGGGTGAAGGGCATGGCCCTGAACCTCGAGCGGGACAACGTCGGCATCGTTATCTTCGGCCAGGACCAGGCGATCAGCGAAGGCGACGAAGTCCGCCGCCTCGGCGAGATCGTGGACGTTCCGGTTGGCAAGGCCCTGCTCGGCCGCGTCGTGAACCCGCTGGGTGAGCCGATCGACGGCAAGGGCCCGATCAAGGGCGCCGCCGAGCGTCGCCGCGTCGACGTCAAGGCCCCGGGCATCATCCCCCGCAAGTCGGTGCACGAGCCCGTGCAGACCGGCCTGAAGGCCATCGACACCCTGATCCCGATCGGCCGCGGCCAGCGCGAACTGATCATCGGTGACCGCCAGACCGGCAAGACCGCCGTGGCGATCGACACCATCCTGAACCAGAAGGCCGCCAACGCCGGCACCGACGAGAGCCAGAAGCTCTACTGCATCTACGTCGCCATCGGCCAGAAGCGCTCCACCGTCGCCCAGATCGTCAAGACGCTCGAGGAGCAGGGCGCTCTGGAATACACCATCGTCGTGGCCGCCACGGCGTCGGAGCCGGCCCCGCTGCAGTTCCTGGCCCCGTTCTCGGGCTGCGCCATGGGCGAGTGGTTCCGCGACAACGGCATGCACGCCGTCATCATCTATGACGACCTTTCCAAGCAGGCCGTCGCCTATCGTCAGATGTCGCTGCTGCTGCGCCGTCCGCCGGGCCGCGAAGCCTACCCGGGCGACGTCTTCTACCTGCACAGCCGCCTGCTGGAACGCGCCGCCAAGCTGAACGAAGACAACGGCTCGGGCTCGCTGACGGCGCTGCCGATCATCGAAACCCAGGCCAACGACGTGTCGGCCTACATCCCGACCAACGTGATCTCGATCACCGACGGCCAGATCTTCCTCGAGACCGACCTGTTCTTCCAGGGCATCCGGCCGGCCGTGAACGTCGGCATCTCGGTCAGCCGCGTGGGCTCCTCGGCCCAGATCAAGGCGATGAAGACCGTCGCCGGCCCGATCAAGGGCGAGCTGGCCCAGTACCGTGAAATGGCCGCCTTCGCGAAGTTCGGCTCCGACCTCGACGCCGCCACCCAGCGTCAGCTGGCGCGCGGCGAGCGCCTGACCGAGCTGCTCAAGCAGCCCCAGTACGCGCCGCAGTCGGTGGAGGAGCAGGTCTGCGTGATCTACGCCGGCACCCGCGGCTACCTCGACGGCATCGCCACGGCCGACGTCGGCCGTTTCGAGCGCGAGTTCCTGGCCCGCCTGCACAGCAAGCACCAGGACCTGCTGGACGCCATCCGCGAGACCAAGACCCTTTCGAAGGATCTCGAGGATAAGCTGAAGGCGGCCCTCGAAGGCTTCCAAGCGACGTTCGCGTAGCACCGGCCGAGCGGGAGAGAGTAGCCCTCGATGGCCAGCCTCAAGGAAATGCGCAATCGGATCTCGAGCGTGAAAGCCACGCAGAAGATCACGAAGGCCATGCAAATGGTCGCGGCCGCCAAGCTGAAGCGCAGCCAGGACGCCGCCCAGAACGCCCGGCCCTACGCCGAGCGGATGAGCGCGGTGATCAGCAACCTCGCCGCCGGCGTGTCCGGCGACGGGGCGCCCAGGCTGCTCGCCGGCACCGGCAGCGACAAGCGCCACCTGATCGTCGTCGCCGCCGCCGACCGCGGCCTGGCCGGCGGCTTCACCACCTCGATCACCCGCGCCGCGCGTGACCGCATCCAGGCCCTCATCGCCGAGGGCAAGGATGTGAAGATCATCACGATCGGCAAGAAGGCGGTCCCGCCGCTGCGCCGGCTGTTCGGCGACAGGATCGTGGCCTCCTACGACCTGTCGGCCGAGCGGGCCCTGACCCTGTCGGTGGCCCAGCCCATCGCCGAGGACATCATCGGCCGCTTCGAGGCCGGCGATGTGGACGTGGTCACACTCTTCTACAGCCGCTTCAAGTCGGTGGTCAGCCAGGTGCCGACCGCCCAGCAGCTGATCCCCGCCCAGATCGCCGACGCCGCCCTGGCGCCGGACCTGAAGGGGGCGGCCTACGAATACGAGCCTTCGGAAGAAGGCATTCTGGAAACCCTGCTGCCGCGAAACATCACGGTTCAGGTCCTTTCCGCCCTGCTCGAAAACATGGCCGGCTTCTACGCCAGCCAGATGACGGCCATGGATAACGCCACGCGCAACGCCGGCGACATGATCCGGGGCCTCACCATCCAGTACAACCGAACCCGCCAGGCGCAGATCACCAAGGAGCTGATCGAGATCATCTCCGGCGCCGAAGCCCTCTGACCGCATAAAGACCGCACGGAAGACCAGACCCATGGCAACCGCCCCGAAGAAGCCCGCCGCCGCCAAGGCCCCCAAGGCCGCCGCCGCGCCCAAGGACGCCACTCCCAAGGCCGCGGCCGCCGCCGCGCCGAAGGCTCCCGCCAAGAAGGCCGCGGCTCCGAAGGCCGCCGCGACGACGGCCGCGAACCCGTCCGCGCTGGTCGCGACCGGCAAGATCGTCCAGGTCATCGGCGCCGTCGTCGACGTCGAGTTCGAAGGCCACCTGCCGTCCATCCTCAACGCGCTGGAAACCACCAACGTCGACCAGCGCACCGGCGAGCCCTTCCGCCTGGTGCTGGAAGTCGCCCAGCACCTGGGTGAGAATACCGTCCGCACCATCGCCATGGACACCACCGAGGGCCTGACCCGCGGCCAGCCGGTGGCCGACACCGGCGCCGGCATCCGCGTTCCGGTCGGCCCGGCCACGCTCGGCCGCATCATGAACGTCATCGGCGAGCCGATCGACGAAGCCGGCCCGATCGACACCCCGACCTACAACGTCATCCACCGCGAGGCCCCGAGCTTCGAGGAGCAGTCGACCTCGGCCGAGGTTCTGGTCACGGGGATCAAGGTCATCGACCTGATGTGCCCCTACACCAAGGGCGGCAAGATCGGCCTGTTCGGCGGCGCCGGCGTCGGCAAGACCGTGACGATGCAGGAACTGATCAACAACATCGCCAAGGCCTACGGCGGCTACTCGGTGCTGGCCGGCGTGGGTGAACGCACCCGCGAAGGCAACGACCTCTACCACGAGATGATCGAGTCCAACGTCAACGTGGACCCGAAGGAAAACAACGGCTCGACTGTCGGCTCCAAGTGCGCCTTGGTCTACGGCCAGATGAACGAGCCTCCCGGCGCCCGCGCCCGCGTCGCGCTGACCGGCCTGACCCAGGCCGAGTACTTCCGCGACGTGGAAGGCAAGGACGTGCTGCTGTTCGTCGACAACATCTTCCGCTTCACCCAGGCTGGCGCCGAAGTGTCGGCTCTGCTGGGCCGCATCCCGTCGGCCGTGGGCTATCAGCCCACCCTGGCCACCGAGATGGGCAACCTGCAGGAGCGCATCACCTCGACCAACAAGGGTTCGATCACCTCGGTCCAGGCCATCTACGTTCCCGCCGACGACCTGACCGACCCGGCGCCCGCCGCCTCGTTCGCCCACCTTGACGCCACCACCGTTCTGAGCCGCGACATCGCCGCCCAGGCCATCTTCCCGGCCGTTGACCCGCTCGACTCCACCAGCCGGATCATGGACCCGCTGGTCATCGGCGAAGAGCACTACCGCGTCGCCCGCCAGACCCAGGAAGTCCTGCAGCAGTACAAGCAGCTGAAGGACATCATCGCCATCCTGGGCATGGACGAGCTGTCGGAAGAGGACAAGCTGACCGTGGCCCGCGCCCGCAAGATCCAGCGCTTCCTGAGCCAGCCGTTCCACGTCGCCGAGCAGTTCACCAACACGCCCGGCGCCTTCGTCGAGCTGAAGGACACCATCCGCTCGTTCAAGGCCATCTGCGAAGGCGAGTACGACCACCTGCCGGAAGGCGCCTTCTACATGGTCGGCACGATCGAGGAAGCCGTGGCCAAGGCCGAGAAGATGGCCATGGAAGCCGCCTGATGGCCGACAAGCTCCACTTCTCGCTGGTCGCGCCGGAGCGCGAGGTCTTCTCGGGGGAGGTCGACCGTGTCGACGCCCCGGGCGCCGAGGGCGACTTCGGCGTTCTGGCCGGCCATGCGCCGTTCATGACCGCGCTGCGCGAGGGCGTGGTGACGGTGGTGAACGGCTCGCAAAGCCGCGCCTTCCAGATTCACGGCGGCTTCGCCGACGTGACTGCCCAGGGCCTGACCATTCTGGCCGAACACGCGGTCGAAGCCTCGACCTGACTTCATCCTGCCGTAAAGCCGCGTCAAGACGTCTTGCGAGGGAACACCGGGCGGTCTTTAGTGCCGCTCGACAGCATTAGGGATGTGATGAACATGCGTAGCCCCGCGCTTCTGGGTCTGACCGTCACGGCGATCTTCGCCACAGGCGCCTTCGCCCAGGACACCCAGACCCCGCCAGCCCCGGCCCCGGCCCCGGCCGCGGCGCCCACCGACGTGACCTCGCTGGCCGTGCTCGATGTCCTGAGCCGCGTCTGCGCCCAGAGCGTGCGCGGCGGCGACATGAAGGCCCTGGCCACCGCGGCCGGCTTCAAGCTGAAGCGTGACCTTTGGGTCAAGCAGTACGCCAAGGGCTATCAGATCTCGATCTCCCCTCCCGGGACCAACCCGCAGGTCTGCAGCGTGACGCTCGACCACCCGGTCAACGGCATCACCCCGGTGATCGTGGACGTGCACAACTGGGCGATGGGCAAGGGCTGGGAACTGTACCGCAACGACCAGATCCTGTCCGACATGGACCGCACGACCCGGTCGTGGGAAATGCGCGGCGAGACCGAGCTCGAGGCGGTGGTGCTGGTCACGGTCCGCAAGCCGAACGGCGCGCCGCTGTCGAGCAAGGCCGACCGGGCCGAACTGCTCTACAGCCTCTACAAGATGCCGGCCCGGTAAGGTCCGCGAAAACCCGGCCGGGACGACCCGGCCGGTCTCCACCCCCGACGGGGACGACCCTGTCATCACCACAGGAGCGTGGTCATGGCCTGGATCATCCTGTTCGTCGCCGGCCTTTTCGAGGTCGGCTGGGCGGTGGGTCTCAAGTACACCGAAGGCTTCACGCGCCTGTGGCCCACGGTCGGCACGGGCGTCAGCATGGTGCTGTCCATGGCGCTGCTGGGCTGGGCGCTCAAGACCCTGCCGCTGGGCACGGCCTATGCGGTCTGGACCGGGATCGGGGCCATCGGCACCGCCCTGTTCGGCATCCTGGTCCTGAAGGAACCGGCCACGGCGGCGCGTCTGGTCTGCCTGTGCCTGATCGTGGCCGGAATCCTCGGGCTCAAACTGTTCTCCCCGTCCGGCCCATCGACCTAACGGATCGGCACCGGCGCATCCGGGTCAAAGCGGGGCGGGCCGTCCGGCGCCAGAGCGTCCAGCGCCTGCAGGCCGGCCGGGGTGATCACCCAGCCTTCGCGATTGCGCACCGCAAGGCCGAGTTCGGTCAGGGACAGGGCGTCGGAGATGCGAATCCAGTCGACGTCGCCGCCGGCGTGTTTGCGCTCCAGATTGCGCAGCGCCTCGACCTGACCCTCAGACAGCGTCAGCGCGGCCTCGGCAGGGGTCATCGGCTCGGTCTCCACGCGCGGAGGCCAGGCGGCACCCGCCTCACTGCTGTAACAGAGGCCGGCAAACCCGTCCGATAAACTTCAGCCTTGGGAAGCGATCAGGCGGCGGCCTGGTCACGGCTGGCCAGCCAGTCCAGGCACAGGGCCGCCGCTTCATCCCAGCCCGGCTCGCCCGGGATCCAGTGGCTCATCCCGGGCAGGGTCTCGAACCGGGCCCCGAGCCTCTGGGCGGTCTGGCGCGCCGTCGCCGGCGGGTGGATGACGTCCTTGCCGCCGGCCAGGACCAGCGCCGGGGCCGCGACACGGCCGACGGACGTGGTCATGAAGGGGTCCAGCCACCAGTTCAGCGTCTGCCAAAGGGCCAGGCCGCTCTCGGGCACCATGCGGGCGAACACGGCGCGCCGCTCCTCGCGGGTCATGCGGTCGAGGCTGAAGCGCTTGGCCAGCGCGTAGTCGGGGTCGATGGCCTGCAGCCAGAAAGGGCCGAGCGCATACAGGCTCATCGCGCTGACGGCCTCCTCCATGCTGCTGCCGCTGACGCCCCAGGGCGGCGACGGCGCCAGCAGGATCAACGCATGCAGCGGCGCATGGGCGGCGGCCAGCTGGGCCACCAGGCTGCCCATGGAGTGGCCGATCAGGATCGGTGGTTCGGGCAGGGCCTTGCACAGGGCAGCGACATCGCTGGCGTAGTCGCGCATCCCCACGCCCGCCGTCGACCCGCCAGGGCCGTGACCGCGCAGATCGGGACTCAGCACAACGTGACCGGCGGCCTCGAACGGCTCGCGAAAGCGTTCAAAGACCCAGCCGCCACAGAAGGCGCCGTGCACCAGGACGACGGGCGCTGGCATGATTCCCCTTGCTCGATCCGGCGGCGACGCTGCTTGGCGCCGCCTTGTCCGTCCGGACAGAAGCTTACTTGGATTTCGGCTTCGAAACAGATGTTTTAGGCGCCGCAGCCGCCTTGGCCGGAGCCCTGGCCTTTGCCGGAGCCTTTGCCGGAGCCTTTGCCGGACCCTTTGGAGGCGCCGCCTTGGCGGGCGCGGGCCTGGCCGGCTTGGCGGCCTTCGCCGGGCTGGCGGCGGCGGCAGGCTTGACGGGAGCCGCCTTCACCTTCGTCGGCGCGGGCCTGGCGGCGGTCTTCGCCGCAGCCGGTTTGGCCGCGGCCTTCGCGGGGATCTTGGTCGCTGTCTTCCGCGCGGGCGCGGCGGGCGCGGCCTTCGCCGCCGTGACGCCCTTGGCGGTCAGCCATTCGGCGATGTCGGCAATGACCTGGTCAGTGCCGGGTTCATCGACGATCCAGTGGGCGTTGTCGGCGTACTCGCGATAGTCGCCGCCGACGCGGGCGTACTTCTCGCCCACCTTGCGGACGCCGGCGACCGGGGTCGCGCGGTCCCGGCCGCCGCCGATGGTCAGGATCGGGATGGTGATCTTCGTCTCGTCGATGAAGGCGATCCGGTGCGGGTCCCTGTCCGGATAGGCGAGGTCGGCATAGACCCCGCCGCTGTCATGGACGGTGCCGGCGAAGATCCCCTGGTGCTTGGCGGCCGGAACGCGGTTGAGCACGCCCCAGGAGAAGCCGGTCTTCCAGATCTTGTGGCCCTTGGCCTCGACCTTGCCGCTGAACAGGACGTTGGCGAAGGTGAAGGCCTGGGCCAGGGACGCGGAGCTGACGACGTCGGCCGGCGAGGCCGGGGTCAGCAGCACCGCCGCCCGTCCGGCGCCGCGCTCGGCCACCTTCTGCACGATCAGCCCGCCCATCGAGTGGCCGAACAGGACCGGGGCGACGCCCTCTGCCGCCTCGACCTCGCGGGCCAGCGCCTCCACGTCGTCGACATAGTCCTTCAGCCGCAGCGTATGCAGGTCCGCCGGCGGGTTCTCCGCCGTGCGCTTGTCCGGGCGCAGGGTCGGGGTCTGGACCTTCCAGCCCAGGTCGCGGAAGGCCGGGGCCAGCCGGGAATACGCATCGGCCGTGCCGCCTACGCCATGCACCATGATGATTGTGGTCATCGTCGCCTCTGTGAGAACGGGCCGTCCGCGCCTAGGATTCAGCGAACCGCCGGAATGCGGCCACGACCTGTTCATAGGCCGCCCGCTTGAAGGGTACGATCAGTTCGGGGGCTTCGTCGAGCCGCGCCCAACGCCAGCCTTCGAACTCGACCTGATGATGACCGTCCAGCCGGAACTCCGAGTCGTCGCCGGTGAACCTGAAGGCAAACCAGACCTGCTTCTGGCCGCGCCAGCGACCGCCGCGGGCCGCCACCTCCGCCGGGAAGTCGTAGACGATCCAGCCCTCGGTCCGGCCCAGCAGGTCCGCCGACCGGGCCCCGGTCTCTTCCTCCAGCTCGCGGCGCGCGGCGTCCAGCAGATCCTCGCCGTCGTCCACCCCGCCTTGCGGAAACTGCCAGTTCCACGGCTCGGGCGTGCGGGCGCGGCGGCCGAGCCAGACGAGGCCCCGGTCGTTGAGCAGGACCACGCCGACATTCGGCCTGTGGTCCGGATGCGGATCGTTCACGACTTGACCAGCGCCGAGGCCGGCGCGAGCTGGAAGCCCCGGTCGGAGAGACCCTGGGCCCAGCGGGCGGCCTCGTCGACGGTGACCGGATAGGCGAAGCCCGAACCCAGCGCCTGCCCTTTGGAACGGGCGGCGGCCTCCAGCAGGGTCAGCTGGCGGTTGATGGCCTCGGCGGAAAGGTCGTCGTCGATCACGCGGTCGGCCGAGGTGCGCAACGCGCCGGACGCGCTGCCGGCGCTGCCGTCGTCGATGAAGGCCAGCCCTCGCTGGCGCAGGGCGCCGGTGAAGCCGTTCATCGCCGTCGGCGTCGTCATGAATCGCGAGCCCAGATAGTTGGTCACGCCGAAATAGCCGGTGGCCCGCGACAGCAGCCACTCCAGCTTGCGGATCGTCTCGGCCGGCTGGCTGGCGGCCAGCAGCGTCATCGGCCCGGGGTCGTTGGCGGGATAGTCGGTCGGCTCCATCGGCGCTTCCAGCAGCACCTCATGGCCGTTGGCCCGGGCCATGTCGATCCAGCCCTGCAATCCGTCCGCATACGGAGCGAATGACAGGGTCACCTCTGGCGGCAGGGTCTCGATGGCTCTGCGGGTCAGGGCGGCGTTGAGGCCCAGGCCGCCGACCACCAGCGCCACCCGGGGCTTGCCGTTGGGCGTGAAGGGGCGGGCATAGGCCTTGGCCGGCGTCTGGCCGCCCGGGCCGATGACGGGAAGTGGAGCGCCGCCTGGTCCGGGCGCGGTCAGGCCGGCCAGCGGGGCGACGGTCAGGGCGCTGGCCGCGCCGCCGCCCTCGGCGACTCCGCCGCCGGGCAGGGTGATGACCGCCGAGCCCTCGATGGGGCCGGTGGCGGCGAAGGACATCGGGTCCTCGGAGAGGGAGTAGTAGCCGGTGCTGACCGTGGCCTCGCCGTCGGTCTCCGGGGCCAGCCCCTCGCGCCAGCCCGGCACCTCGACGCCGCTGGCGGCGGCCTGGGCCAGGGAGATTCTCACAACGGGCGCGCCGGCCTTCGGATCGCCGGTGATCATGATCAGCACGGCCAGGGTGGTGAGGAACAGCAGCCCCGCCCCGCCGGCCGAGATGTAGGGATTCTGCACCGCGCCGAGCGCAAGGGCCCGCGCGCGCGCGAGCGGACTCGGCGCGGACTCGGCAACGGGAGGGGCGAGCGGTTTTTTTGAGAACATGGCGAAGCAGGGGGAGTCTAACCCGCCCCAGCCTCGACCGGTATGGTTAATGAAGCGCTATTTCGTCTCGGTCTTCGGCTGAACCTTGCCGTCCACCACGGCGACGCGCGGCTGCGGCTTGGGCAGCTTGGGCGTGGCCGAGACCGAGCCGTTGCGGAGCACGTCGATGGCCCGCTGCAGCTGGAAGTCGCAGGTGATGGTCAGGGTGGCGAGTGTGACCTTCTTGCAGGCCTCCTCGTCGAAGGTCATCGGCGGCGCCTCGGCCGGGGTGTGGGCCCCGCGGCGGGCCTTGCCCTCCTCGGCGTCCAGGGCGTTACGCAGCATGGCCTCGCTGTACTGGATCGAGCGTGTGGCGATCAGCTCGGCCTGTTCACGGGTGGAGGCCACCTCCAGGTCCGGCTCGATACCGGTGCGCTGGATCGACTTGCCCGACGGCGTGAAGTAGCGCGCCGTGGTCAGCTTCAGGGCGCCGTCCTCGCCGTTGTTCAGCGGGATGACCTGCTGCACCGAGCCCTTGCCGAAGCTGGTCAGGCCGACGACCTCGGCCCGTTTGCGATCCTGCAGGGCGCCGGCGACGATCTCGGCCGCCGAGGCCGAGCCGCTGTTGACCAGCACCACCACCGGCAGGCCGTTGAGCATGTCGCCCGGGCGGGCGTGATAGCGTTCGATGTCGTCGGCTGCGCGGCCGCGTTGGCTGACCACCTCGCCGCCGTCCAGGAAGATGTCGGAGACGCCGACCGCCTGGTCGAGTAGGCCGCCCGGATTGTTGCGCAGATCGAAGACCAGGCCCTTCATCCGCGGGTTCTGCTTCTTCAGGCTCTCGATGGCGGCGATGACCTCGTCTGTGGCCTTCTCGTTGAAGCCCGACAGGCGCACGTAGCCGTACTCTCCTTCCAGGCGGGCGGTCACGGTGCGGGGCTTGATGACCTCGCGCACCAGAGTGACGTCGAACGGGTCGGTCTTCTCGCGTGCGATGGTCAGGGTGACCTTCTCGCCCGGCTTGCCGCGCATCAGCTTGACCGCCTCGTTGCTGGGCAGGCCGATGACGCTCTCGCCGTTCACGCCGGTGATGTAGTCGCCGGGCTGCAGGCCGGCGCGGGAGGCGGGCGTGCCGTCCATGGGGGCGATGATCTTCACGACCCCGTCCTCGCTGGTGATTTCGATGCCCAGCCCGCCGTACTCGCCGCGGGTCGACTCCTGCATGTCCTCGAAGCTCTCGGGCGCAAGGTAGGCGGAGTGGGGGTCGAGCGAGGCCACCATGCCCTCGATCGCCGCCTCGATCAGCTTCTTCTCGTCGACGGGCACAACGTACTGGCGCTCGACCTTGTCCAGCACGTCGCCGAACAGTTCGAGCATGTGATAGGCCTGACCCTTGGGCTTGGCGGTGGCCTCGGCCGTCTGGCTCACATAGGCCATCGAGCCGGCGCCCAGGACAAAGGCGCAAGCGCCGATCAGCAGGTTCTTCTTCGTCATCGCCCGTCGGGGCTCCCTAAACGGCGTTACGCGCCGTGACTGATACAAGTTCCGCGCCAACCTCGCGCGGAGGCCGGGCCGAAATTAAGGCGTCGCCGCCGAGGCCCGGCTTCCACCCGGAAGCCAGGGCGCCGGATCGACCGGCGTCCCCGAGCGGCGAAGCTCAAGATAGAGCTCCGACCCGGATCGTCCGCCATCGGCGACCCGGCCTACCGGCGTGCCGGGCGCGACCGATTGTCCGGGCGCCACCGTCACTTCGCTCATGCCGCCGAGCACCAGATGGTAGGCCCCCGCCGTTCGCAAGATCAAGATGACGCCCCAGCCGGTCACCGGCCCAGCGAATTCAACCACGCCTTGCGCGGGGCTGGACACCACCGCGCCGGCCCGCGCGGCGAAAGCCACGCCCTCCGACTTGCCGCCGCCGGGCAGGGCCGCGCCGAACCGCCGCGCCGCCTGGCCGTCGACCGGCCGCCGCAGGGCTCCGGGGCCGCTGTCGCCGCCGGTCAGGCGCGGGAAGCTGTCGACCAGCTGGCCCGGGCTGCCCACGTCCCGGCCGGCCAGCAGCGCGTCGTCGGCGAACCGCTTCTCGATCTCCGACTGCTCTGTCAGCAGACGTTCGACATCGCCCCGGTGCTGGGCGGCGAGGCTCTCGGCGGTAAAGCGTTCAGCGTCAGCCGCCGCGGCCTGGCGGCGCAGGGCGGCGAGCTCGCGCGCCTCCTCGGCATAGGCGCGGGCCCGGGCCTCAAGCGTCGGGGTCATGGCGCGGATCAGGATGGCGGCCCGCACCGCGTCGCGGGCGTCTTCGGGCCGCACCAGCAGGGCCGGCGGCGGCTGGCGGCGGAACAGCTGAAGCGCGCCCAGCAGACGGGCCAGCCGGTTGCGATCGCGCCCCAGCTCGGCGGTCAGGGCGGTCTCGCGCACGTTCAGCATCTGCAGCCGCATGCGGGCGCTGGCCACGTCGCGGCTGTCCTGGGCCTGGCGCGAGGCCAGCCGCTTGAGTTCGCCGCGCAGGGCCTCGATCTGACGCCGCGCCTCGATTCGGCCGCCGATCGAGCCGGACTGGACGGCGACCATGGCCTTCGACGGCGCGCTGGCCGGCTCCTGCGCCACGCTGCCCCCGGCGACACCCGCGAGGACGAGAACGGCGGGGAGGATCAGGCGGCGGCGCATACGGAAGCGATAGCTCAGTCGCGATGGTAAGGCGACCCGCCCAGGATGGTCACGGCGCGATAGACCTGCTCGGCCAGCATCGCTCTCGCCAGCGCATGCGGCCAGGTCTGAGGGCCGAAGGCGAGTTTCTCGTTGGCGGCCGCCAGCACGGTCGGGTCCAGCCCGGCGGCGCCGCCGATCACGAACACCAGCCGCCGCACACCGTCGTCGCGCAGCCGGCCGATGCGTCCGGCGAAGTCGCGGGACGTGCGGACCGTCCCGTGCTCGTCGCAGCAGACGACGTGCGCGTCCTTCAGATGGGGCAGGATCACCTCTGCCTCGGGACCCTTGCCGCTCTTGCGCGCCTCGACCTCGACGATCTCGACGGCGCCAAGGCCCAGAGCACGCCCGCTGGCCGTGGCGCGCTCGGCATAGTCCTTCGCCAGCAGGGCTTCAGGGGCCCGGCCGAGACGATGGACGGTGAGGAGGGTGATTTTCACGCTTTGAGGCCTTGCGTGGTTCGCGACGCCGGCCCGAGAGCCGGCTCCTCACCATGACGAAGGTGGTTTGCGTTCCACTGAATTCGTCATCCTGAGGAGCGAGCCGTCGGGCGAGCGTCGCGAAGGACGCACGGCCCGTAAGCTTCAGTTCGCCGCCGGGGTGATGTGGGCGGAGTCGACCGACCAGATCTTCTCGATGTTGTAGAAGGTCCGGACCTCGGGGCGGAACAGGTGGACGATCACGTCGCCGGCGTCGATCAGCACCCAGTCGCAGTGCGGCAGGCCTTCGACCCGCGCCTTGCCGTGGCCGGTTTCCTTCAGCGCCCGCAGGATGTGGTCGGCCAGCGCGCCGACGTGACGGTGCGAACGGCCGGACGCGACAATCATCGTGTCGGCCATCGGGCTCTTGCCCTTCAGATCGATGAGAACGATGTCCTCGGCCTTGTCGTCGTCCAGCCGGGTCATGATCAGGTCTTCGAGCGATCCCATCTGTCGGGGTTCGTCGGTTGAAGCCCCGGTATGGGCTTCGTGCGCCACGGGCGCGAACTCGCGGTTCAGCGGAGTGCTCCTTGTTAGACTCGCAAGCGAGACCTCATAGCACGTCCGTCGGCCGCCGTCAGCGAATCACTTTTCGCCCTTGCGGCGGCCCTCGCGCAGGGCCGTGGAGGAGGCGAAGTTGAGCGGGCCGTGCAGGTAGACCCAGGCCGGCGCCGCCTCGTCGGGCAGCAACGCCGCCTGCGCCGCCGGCCGCCGGGCGAAGGCGAACCGCCGGGCGGTGGGCGAGAAGCGGCTCTTCAGGCTGGCCCAGGGACGGGAGATCACCGCCACCGGCAGCTCGCGCATGATCTGGGTCCAGCCCCGCCAGCGGTGGAAGGTGGCCAGGCTGTCAGCGCCCATGATCCAGACAAACTTCACGCCCGGAAACCGTGCCTTCAGGGCCCGCACGGTGTCGATCGTGTACTGCGAGCCCATCCGGGACTCGACGTCGGAGACGACCATCCCCCGGTCGCGCGCCTGTCGTCGGACGCCGGCCATGCGCTCGGCCAGCGGGGCCGTGTCGCGTGCGGACTTCAGAGGATTCTGCGGCGAGACCAGCCAGATCACCCGGTCCAGGCCCAGGCGCTTGCGGGCCGTCTCGGCCACGTGGGCGTGGCCGTCATGGGCGGGGTTGAACGAGCCTCCGTAGAGGCCGACTCGCATCCCCGGCTCCAGGTGGAAGCCCGGCCGCAGCGAGGCCGCGCCGCTCTTCAGCGTGGCGCGGACAGGACCGCCGAACGGGCTGTGTCGGGACAGGATCAAGCGCTCACCCCCGGCCGCTGCGTCAGGGACGCGTCTGGCCGGACCCCCGGACGACGTATTTGAAGGTGGTCAGCTGCTCGGCGCCGACCGGGCCGCGGGCGTGCAGCTTGTCGGTGGCGATGCCGATCTCGGCCCCGAAGCCGAACTCGCCGCCGTCGGCGAACTGGGTCGAGGCGTTGACCAGCACGATGGCCGAGTCGACCAGAGCAATGAAGCGCTCGGCGGCGCTCGCGTCCTCGGTGACGATGGCGTCGGTGTGGCCCGAGCCGAAGGCCGCGATGTGGGCGGCCGCGCCCTCCACCCCGTCAACCAACGCCACGGAGATGATCGGGGCCAGGTATTCGGTGGTCCAGTCCTCTACGGTCGCCGGAGTCATCGACGGCTCGATGGCCCGCGAAGGGGTGTCGCCGCGCAGTTCGCAGCCGGCCTGGATCAGGGCGTCGGCGATCGGCGGCAGCAGCCGCCCGGCGGCCTCGCGGTCGATCAGCAGGGTCTCCGCGGCGCCGCAGACCGACACCCGGCGCATCTTGGCGTTCAGCACGATGTCGCGCGCCTTGGCGACGTCGGCAGCCTCATGGACGAAGACGTGGTTGAGCCCCTCCAGGTGGCCCAGCACCGGGGCGCGGGCCTCGGCCTGCACCCGGGCGACCAGGCTCTTGCCGCCGCGCGGGATGATCAGGTCGATGGTGCGGTCCAGGCCCGACAGGATGGCCCCTACGGCGGCGCGGTCGGCGGTCTTGACCACCTGCACGCAGCTTGCCGGCAGGCCGGCGGCGGCCAGGCCCCTGACCACGCTGGCGTGGATCGCGGCGTTGGTCAGCAGACACTCTGACCCGCCGCGCAGAATGGCGGCGTTGCCCGAGCGGATGCACAGGGCGGCGGCGTCGGCCGTCACGTTGGGCCGGCTCTCGTAGATGATGGCGATGACGCCGATCGGCGTGCGCACCCGGGCGATGTCCAGGCCGTTGGGACGGGTCCAGCGGGCGATCTCCGCGCCCACGGGGTCGGGGATGGCGGCGACGGTCTCCACCGCCCGCGCCACGCCCTCCAGCCGGTCGGCGTCGAGCAGCATGCGGTCGATCATCGGCGCCGAAAGGCCGGCCTCTCGCGAGCGGGCCTGGTCCCTGAGGTTGGCGGCCAGAATGGACTCTGCATCGGCGCGGATGGCGGCGGCCATGGCGATGATGGCGGCGGTACGCTGGTCGGCAGTGCTGAGGCGCAGGGCGCGCGCCCCCTCGCGGGCCGCCCGGCCCGTCGCCGCCATCATCGCCTGCAGACCGGCGCCCGCGTCGTCCATTGTTTCCGTCCGTCCCCGGATATGCTCAGGATGAGCCTTAGCCCGTTTCCGGGCGTCAGGCCATCGCCAGGTCGTCGGCGTGAATCATCGGCCCCTCAGTGAAGCCGAGGACCGCCTCGATGGCGTCGCTGCGCAGGCCGAGGATCTTCTCGGCGTCGGCGGCGTCGTAGCGGACCAGGCCCCGGCCCAGCTCGCGGCCGTCCTCGGCCCGGACCATGACCGCATCGCCCTTGCCGAAGCGGCCCTCGACGCCGCTAACCCCGGCGGCCAGCAGGCTCTTGCCCTTCGCAAGGGCTCCGGCGGCGCCGGCGTCGACGACAAGCGCGCCCTGCGGCGACAGGGAGCCGGCGATCCAGCCCTTGTAGGCGGCGGCCGCGCTGAGCGAGGCCTCGATGACCGTGGCGGCCGCGCCGTCCTCGACCGCCTGCAGCGGCTGCGGCCGACGGCCAAGGGTGATGATGGTGGCGCAGCCGGCGGCGCGGGCGATGCGCGCGGCGGCGATCTTGGTGGCCATGCCGCCGGTGCCGACCCCGGCCGTGGCGTTGGCGCCGCCGGCCATGGCGTCGATGTCCGGCGTGATCTCGCTGATCCGGTCCAGCCGCGTGGCGGAGGGGTCGCTGCGGGGGTCGGCGGTGTAGAGGCCGTCGATGTCGCTGAGCAGCACCAGGGCGTCGGCGGCGATCATCTGCGCCACGCGGGCGGCCAGCCGGTCGTTGTCGCCGTAGCGGATCTCCTCGGTGACCACGGTGTCGTTCTCGTTGACCACCGGGACCACGCCCAGCGACAGCAGGGTGTCGACCGTGGCCCGGCCGTTCAGCCAGCGGCGGCGGACCTCGGTGTCGTCACGGGTCATCAGCACCTGGGCGACGGCCAGGCCGTGCGGCTCGAAGGCTTCTTCCCAGGCGCGCATCAGCAGCGACTGGCCGGCGGCGGCGGCGGCCTGCTTTTCCGGCAGGGTCAGCTTGCGGCGCGACAGGCCCAGGCGCCGGCGGCCCAGCGCCACGGCGCCGGAGGACACCACCAGAACCTGCTGGCCACGAGCCCGCAGCCGGGCTGCGTCGGCGGCGAAGGCGGCCAGCCAGGCGCGGTCCGGGACGCCGGCCTGGGCGTCGACGACGAGGGCGGAGCCGACCTTGACGACGATTCGACGGGCGCGGGTGATTTCCGACCCGTCGGCGCTCATCCGGGCGCGCCGATGTCGTCGAAGAACAGCTCGCAGGCCTCGCCCGCGCCGGAGGCCTTCCAGTTGATCACCTTGCCGGTCTTGTCGAAGGCGACGGCCAGGCGGCAGACCGCGCCGCCGATAACACCGCAGCGGATCACACCGCCCGCGCTGACGCCGCAGGCGGTGGCCTCGGAGCGGCGCACCCAGAAGCTGACCTGTCCATCGCTGGCCATCCGCGTGGTCTCGCTGAGGCCGAGAAGCCCGCGAAGGCGCTCGCCGGACTTGCCCTTCCACGGGGTCATCAAGGCGTCGACCCGGGCGATGGCCTGCGCGTCCGTCATCGGCGGCGGCGGCGGCGGCGGCGGAACGGCGGGCGCGGCGGCCGGAGCGACGGCAGGCGCGGGAGGCGCCGGAACGGAGGCCGGCGTAGCGGCCGGTTCGGCGAACAGCATCGCCATGAGCAGCGCCTGAAGGATCATCTCTGTATTCCCCTGTTCGCGGCTAGACCGGCGACCAGCCGGCGGTGTCGTCGACCGGTGACTGCGAGGCGGCGGCTTCCGCCTCCCGGTGTCGTCGAACCTCGAGGAAGGCGGCGCGCAGCGCGTCCTGAACCCCCTCGCCGGACACGCCGGAGATCAGGCGCGGCCGGCGACCGCAGGCGGCCTCCAGTTCGGCGGCCTTGGCTTCGCGCTCTTCGTCGTCGAGGGCGTCGATCTTGTTGAGCGCCAGGATCTCGGCCCGTTCGGCCAGGCCCTCGCCATAGGCTTCCAGCTCGGTGCGGACCGTGCGCCAGGCGCCGACGACATCGTCCTGCGTGGCGTCGACGAGATGGATCAGCACGCCGGCCCGCTCGACGTGGCCGAGGAACCGGGTCCCGAGCCCGGCGCCGTCCGAAGCCCCCTCGATCAGGCCGGGAATGTCGGCGATCACGAACCGCTCCTCCGACGACAGGTCGACGATGCCCAGGTTCGGCACCAGGGTCGTGAACGGATAGTCGGCGATCTTCGGCTTGGCGGCGCTGACGGCGGCCAGGAAGGTCGACTTGCCGGCGTTGGGCAGCCCTACAAGGCCGGCGTCGGCGATCAGTTTCAGCCGCAGCCAGATCCAGCGCTCCTCGCCCTCCTGGCCGGGGTTGGCGTGCTTGGGCGCCTGGTTGACCGGGCCCTTGAAGCGGTCATTGCCCCAGCCGCCGTTGCCACCCTTGGCCAGCAGGACGCGCATGCCGGCCTGGTCGAGGTCGGCGACCAGGGTCTCCTTGTCCTCTTCCAGTACCTGGGTGCCGACGGGCACCTTCAGGACAATGTCGGCGCCGGCCGCGCCATGACGGTTGCGGCCCATGCCGTGGGTGCCGGTGTCGGCCTTGAAGTGCTGGCTGTAGCGGTAGTCGATCAGGGTGTTCAGCCCCTCGACGGCCTCGATCCAGACGTCGCCGCCGCGACCGCCGTCGCCGCCGTCCGGGCCGCCGTACTCGATGTACTTCTCGCGCCGGAACGACACGGCGCCCCCGCCCCCGTTCCCGGAGCGGATGTAGATCTTGCACTGGTCGAGAAACTTCATCGGGACCTTATGAGGCAAGGCGCGCGCGCGGGGAAGGGCGCCGGGGCTTTCCAGCGCGGCGGTTTCCGTCCTAGAACGGAGGACGCCGGGGGGCGGGAACGGGAACGGAAATGCGCATCGCGTCCAGACTGCTGATCGGACTGATGGCCCTTCTCCTGCTGCCGACTGTGTCGATGAGCGCCCGGCCGCCGCTGTGGCCGGACGACATGACCCTGGGCAATCCGCAGGCGAAGGTCGTGGTCGTCGAGTATGCCTCGCTGGCCTGCCCGCACTGCGCCCGGTTCCACAACGACGTCTTCCCGGCCTTCAAGACCAGATACATCGACAGCGGCAAGGTGCTGTTCGTCTACCGGGAGTACATCACCGCCCCGGCCCAGGTCGCCGTCGCCGGCGCTGTCGTCGCGCGCTGCGCCGGCAAGACCGGCTACTTCAAGGTCATCGAGGGCGTGTTCGCCGCCCAGCAGGAGATCTACGCCGAGGGCACGGTGACCGGCCTGCGGCGCATCCTGGTCCGCGAGGCCGCCAGGGCCGGCCTGACCCAGCCGCAGGTCGAGGCCTGCCTCGCCGACACCGCCGCCTTCGAGGCCATGGATGTGCGTGTGGGCCGCGCCGCCAGGGAGGAGGGCGTCACCGGCACGCCGACCTTCATGGTCAACGGCGTCAAGGTCCGCACGCCCCCGACCGGCGAGATGGACCTGGCCACGCTGGACGCGGCCATCGCCGCGGCGCACTAGGCCTACGCCAGCCACACCATCATCCGCGTGTCCGCCGGCTCGCCGCGGGCGCGGGAGGGCAGGGGCCTGACCTCGCCGGTGTAGAGGAAGCCGGCCTTGACCAGCACCTGGCCCGAGGCCGGGTTGTCGGCGAAGTGGCCGGCGACCACATAGCGCCTGCGCCAGTCGCGGGCCGCCCAGGCCAGGGCGGCGGTCAGCGCCTCGGTCGCCAGGCCCCGGCCCTGCCAGTCCCGGCTGATCCAGTAGCCGACTTCCAGCCGCCCGTCCTGCGGGGTGAAGAAACCCAGGCCCCCGACCACGCCCTCGTCCTCGAGGTCGAGCAGGAAGTTGCGGCCGGCGCGCGGATCGACGCCCTGGCACAGGGCGACGAAGTCCTCGGCGTCGGACAGGCCGTAGGGATGCGGCACGCGGCTGGTCATCTTCGCGATGTCGTAGTCGTTCATCAGCCGCGCCAGACGCGGCGCGTCGGCCATGCCAGGCGCCCGCAGGGTCATGCGGCGGGTTTCGATCGTCGGTGAAATGTCGATCACACACATGGTCACCTCCCGGCCCCTCTCCTGGATCTGCCGTCCGGAGTTGCCGGGACGGGAGGAGGCCTTGAAACAGCAAAGCGGGGAGCCCGGCGTCCGGACTCCCCGCTAAGGAATTTCATGTCCGGATTGCCTGTGTCGGGCGATCCGGATGGAGGTCCAGGATCGCTACTCGGCGGCCTGGAGCTCGGCCGGAACGACCGTCGCGTAGGTGCGGTTGTTGCGCTTGGTTACGAAGCGCACGGCGCCGGCGACCAGGGCGAACAGCGTATGGTCCTTGCCGATGCCGACGTTGTCGCCCGGCCAGAACTTGGTGCCGCGCTGACGGATGATGATGTTGCCGGCCGCGACCTTTTCGCCGCCGTACTTCTTCACGCCGAGACGACGGCCGGCCGAGTCGCGACCGTTGCGGGAAGAACCGCCAGATTTCTTGTGAGCCATGGTGCTCTCCTACTTAAAGCGACGAGGCCCTCAGGCTTCGTCGGCTTCCTTATTCGCGGCGGCCTTCTTGGGCGCGGCCTTCTTGGCGGGGGCGGCGGCGTCGTCAGCCTTGGCGGCCTTGGGCGCGGCGGCCTTCTTCGGCGCGGCCTTGGCCGGCGCTTCGGCCTTGGCGGCCGGCGCGGCGTCGGCGGCCACCGGGGCGACGAACTTCAGATTGCGCGAGCGGGCGTTCAGCTCAGCCTTGGTGGTCAGGTCAACGGTGCCTTCCCACTTGTCGGTCTTGCCGGCGCCGGCGACCTCGGTGACCCGCAGGACCGTCTCGGTCTGGCGGTGGCCACGGGTGCGGCGGTAGCCCTGGCGGCGGATCTTCTTGAAGATCTTCACCTTCTCGCCCTTGCGGGTTTCGATCAGGGTCGCCGTGACGGTCGCGCCGTCCACGAGCGGAGCGCCCACGGTGATCGCGTCGCCGTCGCCCAGCATCAGGACTTCGCCAAACGCGACGTCCGCGCCGGGTTCACCAGCCAGCTTTTCGACCACAAGCACGTCGCCCGCCTGGACCCGGTATTGCTTGCCGCCTGTCTTGATCACCGCGTACATCGGTTATCGCCTTGAAATTCTATGAGTTCGCAAAATAGGACGCGCCCGCAAGATGGACCTGCGGGCGAGGGGCCGGACTTATACAGCCGAGTGCTGGTGAGTCAACGCCGCCGGGGCGATTTCCGTGTCTTGGACAGCGATCCTGCGAAACCCCCTCGACTGTTACAGTGTAACATGCAAAATGGTGTCCGTGACCTCCGCCCTCTTCCTGTCTTTCGCCGTCTTCGGTTTCGGCTCGGCGTTGCTGCACGCGCTGTTCCCGACCCATTGGCTGCCGTTCGTCCTGGTCGGGCGGGCGCAGGGCTGGGCGCTTCGGCGTGTGCTGGCGGTCGCGACGGTCGCCGCCACGGGACACATCCTCTTCACCACCCTCGTCGGCCTGCTGTTGCGGGGCGCCGGCCAGATGATGGGCGGCCACGCCCATGGCTGGCTGCACAACGGCGCGGCGGCGGTGCTGTTCGGATTCGGTGGCTTCTATCTTTTGCGCGCCATGCAGCGTCGGACGGCGACGGTCATGGCCGGAGGATTCGAGGGCGACACGGTGCCGCCGACCCGCGTCACGGACCGCGCCGCCACCCTGGGCCTGGTCGGGCTGCTGGCCCTGTCGCCCGGCGAGGTTCTGCTGTCCTTCTATCTGACCGACGCCGCGAATGGCTGGGCGCATCTGACCCTGCTCAGCGGCGTCTTCCTGGCGGGGACCCTCGCCGGCATGATCGGGCTGATCAGCCTCGCCTGGGCGGGCGTGGCGCGCCTTAGACTGGACCGGCTGGTGCGCTACGATTCGGCCATCCTCGGCGGGGTGCTGATCGCGCTCGGCGTCATCGTCGTGGTCCTCGAGGCCTGATCCGGCGTTTGCTCCCGCCGCCCTCCGCCCCTATCTAGGCGGCCATGACCCAGACCCCCGCCCGCATCCCCGTCACCGTCCTCACCGGCTATCTCGGGGCCGGCAAGACCACCCTGCTCAACCGCATCCTCACCGAGGACCACGGCAAGCGCTACGCCGTGATCGTCAACGAGTTCGGCGAGATCGGCATCGACAACGACCTGGTGGTCGGCGCGGACGAGGAAGTGTTCGAGATGAACAATGGCTGCGTCTGCTGCACGGTGCGCGGCGACCTGATCCGCGTCGTCTCGGGCCTGACGAAGCGAAAGGGCGGCTTCGACGCCATCATCGTCGAGACCACGGGCCTGGCCGATCCCGGCCCGGTGGCCCAGACATTCTTCGTCGACGACGACGTCCGGGCCCGCACGCGGCTTGATTCGGTGACCACGGTGGTCGACGCCCTGCATCTGCCGCTGCGGCTGGCCGACAGCCGCGAGGCGGTCGAGCAGATCGCCTTCGCCGACCAGATCCTGCTCAACAAGACCGACCTGGTGACGCCCCAGCAGCTGGCGCTGGTCGAGGCCCAGATCCGCCGGATCAATCCGCTGGCCCCGATTCACCGCACCCAGCGCTCCGCCGTGCCGCTGGACGCCATCCTCGGCCGGGGCGGTTTCGACCTCGACCGCATCGTCGAGCTGGAGCCGGAGTTCCTCAATCCCGCGCATGGCGAGCCGGGCCATGTCCATGACGAGGCCTGCGAGCATGATCACCATGATCATGACCATCACCACGACCACGGCCATGATCACCATGGTCACGCGGCGCACGACCATGCGGCCGAGGCCGGCATCCGCGGGATCTCGCTGACCTCCCACAGGCCGCTGGACGGCATCAAGGTCACGAACTGGCTGAACGCCCTGCTGCAGGACAAGGGCCCTGACATCCTGCGCGCCAAGGGCATCCTCGACATCAAGGGCGACGACCGCCGGCTGGTCTTCCAGGCCGTGCACATGATCCTGGAGGGCGACTACCAGCGCCCCTGGACCGACGCCGACAACCGCTACAGCCGCATGGTCTTCATCGGCCGCGATCTGGACGAGGCGGCGCTGAAGGCCGGCTTCGAGGGGTGTGTGGCGTAGATTTCCCTCCCCTTCATGGGGAGGGTGGTCCGGCGGAGACGGACCGGGTGGGGAAGCAGGACGCTACCCACGAGGCAAGGTGATTGGCCCCTACTTGCCCCACCCTGGCCGCTTTGCGGCCTGTCCCTCCCCACATGGGGGAGGGAGAACAGAAAAAGGGCCGGTGTTTCCACCGGCCCTTTCGCGTTTCTGGCTGAGGTCGAAGACTACTCGATGTCTTCGTTGATCAGGCCGAGCTTGTAGTAGCCGTTGGCCTGCAGGACGTTCAGCACGGCCATGAACTGCTCGTACATCACGTTGGCGTCGGCGCGAACGAACACGCGCTCTTCCGTCAGGTTGCCGGTGACGCCCTTGGCGGTCATCGCGTCGTTGATGTCGGGGATCAGGTTCTCGAGGCTGGTCTGCTTCTCGGCGATGAAGATCGCGCCCGACTCCTGGATGGAGATGAAGGTCGGTTCCTTCGGCTTGGGCTGGTTGGCGTCAGGCGGAATGGCCGGCGGCAGGTCCAGGGCGATCGACACCGTCGCCAGGGGCGCGGCGACCATGAAGATGATGAGCAGCACGAGCATGACGTCCACGAAGGGCGTCACATTGATTTCGCTGTTTTGGCCAAGATCGTATTTCTTGCCGCCACCGCCGCCGAGTTTCGCACCCATTCGGACACTCCCATCAGGCCGGCGCTTCCGATACGCCAGCTAATCATTCGGGCCACCCATTGCGCGGATGGCGCCGCTTGTAAAGCCCGACTCTCGTCGAACACGAATTCGGCTACACACTGGGCAAAAGCTGTTCCCGCGCGGTAAACGCCGGGACCATGACCTTCGATTTCGACGCCTATGTGACTTCCGCGCTGTTCGACCGTTCGGGGCGAACATTGTTCGCCCTCGGAGACGGCACGGTGCGGGCCGTGGCGGCCGGCGGCTTCGTTACGGTCGAGGCCCACGGCGGCGCGATTCTGGCCGCCTGCGGCCATCCATCGGGCGACGGTATCCTGACCGGGGGCGACGACGGCCGTGTGGTCTGGACCCGCCTGGACGGCGACGAGATCGCCGCCACTCTGGTCGCCGAGGTCAAGGGTCGCTGGATCGACGCCGTCGCCGCCTCGGCCGAATCGGGCCTCATCGCTTTCGCTGCAGGTCGCGACCTGCATGTGCGCGACAGTCGGGACGAGACCTTCACCCGGGTGTTCACCCACGAGAAGTCGGTTTCCGACGTCGCCTTCGACCCCAAGGGCCGGCGAATCGCCACGGCCACCTACGGCGGGGCGGCGCTGTGGTACGCGCGGATCGCCGAACAGAAGCCGAGCCTGCTGAAATGGGCCGGCGCCCACTCGCTGGTCGTCTTCAGCCCCGACGGCAAGTTCCTGATGAGCGCCATGCAGGAGAACAGCCTGCACGGCTGGACCGTGGCCGACGGCAAGAACATGCGGATGGGCGGCTATCCGGCCAAGGTGAAGAGCATGGCCTTCCTGTCCGGCGGGGTGATGCTGGCGACGTCGGGCGCCAACGGCGCAGTGGTCTGGCCGTTCAGCGGCGCGACGGGCCCGATGGGCAAGGAGGCGGCCGAGATCGGCTTTGACCAGAGCGCGCTGGTCGTCCGCGTGGCGGCGACGCCGAAGCTGTCCCTGCTGGCCGCCGGCCTCGACGACGGCCGCGTCTGGGTCGCCGACCTCAAGAGCGGGAAGATGGATACGCTCAAGGCCGAGAAGGGCGCGGCCATCTCCGCCCTGGCCATCACCGCCGACGGCGGCCGGGTGGCCTGGGGCGACGAAGACGGCGCGGCGGGGGTGGTGGAGCGGGTCTAGAACCCGCTCATCGTCGCCCACACATCAAACGGATCCCGCCGGGTGCGCAGGCTGTTGATCGGCGCCGTTTCGTCGGCCCAGCCCAGCGCCATGCCGCTGAACAGCATGTGGTCTTCGGGCAGGCCGACGTGCTCGGCGACGGTCTTCGGGTAGCGGGCCCAGAACTCCTGGGCGCAGGTGGCCAGGCCCCGCTCGACGGCCAGCAGCATCACCGTCTGCATGTACATGCCGACATCGGCCCACTGCGGCTTGCCCAGCTTGCGATCCAGACTGAAGAACAGGCCGACCGGAGCGCCGAAGAACTGGGTGTTCTTGAACAGCTGCTGCAGGCGGGCGGGCTTGTCCTCGCGCGGGATGCCGAGGGTGGCGTAGAGGTCCTCGCCGCATTCGAAGCGGCGGGTGCGGAACGGGTCCCAGAGATTGTCGGGATAGACGTCGTATTCGGGCGTCTCGCCGCCGAGGTTGGCCGCCACCTTGGCCTTCAACACCTCCAGAGGTTCGCCGGCCAGGGCGTGGACGCGCCAGGGTTGCAGGTTGCCGCCGGACGGGGCGCGATGGGCGGCCTCGAGGATTTCGCGAACCAGGGCGCCGGGCACCGGATCGGGCCTGAAGGCGCGGACGGAGACGCGGCGATCAACGGCTTCTGTTACGTTCATGGCTCTTTCGCTCGACAGCGGATTGGGCGACATGGGGTTACCATCCGTCCGCCACGTCAAGGCAAGGGGAGCGGCGCGTGAACCCGAATGGCACCCAAGGCCCGTGGCGGCTGATCCGGCGGCTGGCGCTGGCGGCCTTCCTGCTGGTGGTCGTCGCCCCGGTCGGTCTGACCCTGTTCTACCGCTTCGTTCCGCCGCCCTTCACCATCCTGATGGTTCAGCGGGTGGTCGAGGGCAAAGGCTGGGATTACCGCTGGCGCTCGCTGGACCGCATGTCGCCGGCGCTGGTCCAGGCCGCCATCGCCGCCGAGGACTCCCGCTTCTGCGAGCACAACGGCTTCGACTTCGAGGCCATGGAAAAGGCCTGGAAGAACAACCAGCGCGGCGGCCGGGTGAAGGGCGGCTCGACCATCAGCCAGCAGACCGCCAAGAACGTCTTCCTCTGGCCGGCCCGGTCCTATGTCCGCAAGGGGCTGGAAGCCTATTTCACCGTCCTGATCGAGACCCTGTGGGGCAAGCGGCGGATCATGGAGGTCTATCTCAACGTCGCCGAGATGGGCTCGGGCACCTATGGCGTGGAGGCGGCCTCGCGCCGCTACTTCGGGGTCAGCGCCGACAAGGTCACCCGCGCCCAGGCGGCGCGGCTGGTGGCCATCCTGCCCAATCCGCTGAAGTACCGCGCCGTGAAGCCCGGCAAGTACGTCGCCGGCCGCTCGCGCCGCATCGGCGCCGCCGCCGGTACGGTGCGCAACGACGGCCTTGCCGCCTGCGTGGGCAAGATGCGCCGCCCGACGGCCGCCGAGCGCGCCGAGCCCGCGCCGGACCGCAGGCCGACCGTCCGCCGACCTGCCCCGGAGACGAAGGCCGATCCTCTTCCGGCGGCTGATGCGCCCGCGCCCGAGCCCGTCGCGCCGGCGGAGCCCGAACCGGCTGCGGTCGAACCGCCCGTCTTCGAGACTCCGCCGAACTCGGATTGATGTCGCGAGTTACCTTGACGGGACATGACCGGCGCGCTTCCCATGCCGGCCAATCAGAATCCCCTCGAGGAAACAGTCCGATGACGAAGATGAAACTTCTCGCGGCCGGCGCGGCGATCACTCTTGTCGCCGGGAGCCCGGGCCTGCTGGCCGCCGCCCAGGCCAGGCAGCCGGCGCCCGCCGTCGCGGCGAAGCCGACGCCTGAGGAGGCCAGGGCCTTCGTCGACCGTACCGAGGCCCGGATGGCCGCGCTGTCGCAGTATGTGAACAAGGCGTCCTGGGTGCGGGCCACCTACATCACCGAAGACACCATGTGGCTGGAAGCCAGGGCCGGCGCCGAGTTCACCGACCTGGCCACCCGCTCCGCCATCGACGCGGCGAAGTACGACGGCGTGGCGGTCGATGCGGTGACCCGGCGCAAGCTGGACATCCTCAAGCGTGCCGTGGTCGCCCCGGCGCCGCAGCGCCCCGGCGCGGCCGACGAGATGGCCACCATCGCCTCGCGCCTGGATTCGACCTACTCGACCGGCAAGTTCACCTACCAGGGCAAGCCGATCACCCTGAACGACGCCGAGGACGTGCTGGCGTCCAGCCGCGACCCGGCGGAGATGCGGGCGGTCTGGGAAGGCTGGCATTCGATCTCGCCGGTCATGAAGGCCGACTACGCCCGCCTCGTCGCGCTCGAGAACGAGGGCGCGGCTGGCATGGGCTACAGGGACACCGGCGCCCTGTGGCGGTCCGGCTACGACATGGATCCCGACGCCTTCGCCGCCGAGACAGACCGGCTGTGGAAGCAGATCGAGCCCTTCTACAAGAACCTGCACTGCTACGTGCGCGCCCGGCTGAACGAGCAGTACGGCGATGACGTCCAGTCGCGCGCCGGCCCGATCCGCGCCGACCTGCTGGGCAACATGTGGGCTCAGCAATGGGGCAACATCTACCCGATCGTGGCGCCCAGGACCGAGACCTCCGGCTACAGCCTCGACCAGCTGCTGGTCGACGCGAAGTTCGACCCGGTGAAAATGGTCAGGACGGGCGAGAACTTCTACGTCTCGATGGGCCTGGCGCCGCTGCCGGAGACCTTCTGGACCCGTTCGCAGATCGTGCGTCCCGAGGGCCGTGAGGTAGTGTGCCACGCCTCGGCCTGGGACCTGGACGACCGCGACGACATCCGCATCAAGATGTGCACCAAGGTCAATGGCGAGGACTTCTACACCGTCCACCACGAGCTGGGTCACAACTACTACCAGCGCGCCTACAAGGATCAGCCGTACATCTTCAAGAACGGCGCGAACGACGGCTTCCACGAGGCCATCGGCGACTTCGTCGGCCTGTCCGCGCTGACCCCCACCTACCTCAACCAGATCGGTCTGCTCGAGACCGTGCCCGGCGCGGATGGCGACGTGCCCTTCCTGCTGAAGATGGCGCTCGACAAGATCGCCTTCATGCCGTTCGGCCTGCTGGTCGACCGCTGGCGCTGGCAGGTGTTCGACGGGACCCTGACGCCGGAGACCTACAACGCCGGCTGGTGGAAGCTGCGCACCCAGTACCAGGGCATCACGCCGCCGGGCGAGCGCCCGGCCGACGCCTTCGATCCGGGCGCCAAGTACCATGTGCCGGGAAACGTGCCCTACACCCGCTACTTCCTGGCTCATGTGTACCAGTTCCAGTTCCACCAGGCCGCCTGCAAGCAGGCCGGCTGGAAGGGCCCGCTGCACCGCTGCTCGACCTACGGGAACAAGGAAGTGGGCGCGAAGTTCAACGCCATGATGGAGATGGGCGCCTCGCGCCCCTGGCCCGAGGCGATGGCCGCCTTCACCGGCCAGAGCCAGGGCGACGCCTCGGCGGTGGCCGAGTACTTCAAGCCACTGAATGTCTGGCTGACGAAGCAGAACAAGGGCGAGAAGTGCGGCTGGTAGGGTAGCGCCTCAATCCCTGTCATCCCGGCCGAAGCTTGGCGGAGAGCCGGGACCCAGCCGTCGCTCTACGAGATCTGGGTCCGTTCCGTCGTGGTTGCCGGACTTTCACCCTGTCCTGTGGCCGAGGCGTTTACCGTGCCGGTCGCAATCTGCCCGACGGACCGTCAACGTCAGTCGGACAGGTGGGGCCATGACAACCGAGCGTACCATCCTCGACAGGATGCGCGATTTCGCGCAGGCGTTCCGCCGGGATAACAGCGCCGCCGCCGCCATCCAGTTCGCCCTGATGGCGCTGCCGCTCTCGGTCGCCGTGTTCGGCATGGTCGACGTCAGCCGGGCCTCCGCCGCCAAGGGCCATCTACAGGATGCGCTGGACGCCGCCGCCCTCGCCGCCGCCCGCTCGCCGGCCATCACCGACGAAGGGCTGCAGGCCGTGGGCGAGGGCGTCCTCATGGTCGACCTGACCGGATCACGGGCGACCCTGATGTCGTCGAGCTTCAAGCTGGTCGACAACACCGTGGTCGCCACCGCCACCGCCGGGATGCCGCCGATCATCGCCGGGCTCTGGCTGGACGGCGACATGGAGATCGGCGCGAAGACCGAGGTCGTCCGGGCCTCCAAGAACGTCGAGGTCGCCCTGGCGCTCGACATCACCGGCTCGATGAGCGGGAGCAAGATCGCCGACCTTCGGACGGCGGCCAAGGATCTGGTCGACATGGTCATCCAGTCCCAGCAGACGCCGTTCTATTCGAAGGTGGCGCTGGTCCCCTATTCGATGGGCGTCAATGTCAGCAGCTATGCGGCCAGCGTGCGCGGGACGCCGACCAGCGGGACCTGCACCACTCCCGGCTGCCAGCGGTTCACCTTCACCACCGCAGCCGGCGGCACATCGACCCGCAACATCAGCACCTGCGTCAGCGAGCGCACGGGCGCGCAGGCCTACACCGACGCCGCCCCCTCGACGGCCTTCGTCGGTCGCAACTACGCCGGCAGCAACAACCCCTGTCCGGGTGCGTCGATCAGCCCGCTGTCCAGCGACGAGACCGCGCTGAAGGCGAGGATCGATACGCTCCAGGCCTCCGGCTCGACCGCCGGCCAGATCGGTCTGGCCTGGGGCTGGTACATGGTCTCGCCGAACTTCGGATACCTGTGGCCGAGCGATGACAATCGCCCGGCGGCCTACGGCGAGGACGACCTGCTCAAGGTGGTCGTGCTGATGACTGACGGCGAGTTCAACACCACCTATTGCAACGGCGTGATCAGCAGGGACGCGACATCCGGATCGGGCGCCTCGTCCGACAAGATCAACTGCAACGCCACCAACGGAAACGCCTTTGCCCAGGCCGAGGCCCTGTGCGACGCCATGAAGGCGCAGGGCGTGGTGATCTACACGGTCGGCTTCGCCCTCTCGGGCAACGCGGCGGCCGAGAACATCATGGAGGACTGCGCCACCGACGCTGACCATGTGTTCCTGCCCGACAGCGGGGCCGACCTGAAGGTGGCGTTCCGCGCCATCGGCCAGGACATCAACGCCCTGCGCCTGTCGAGATGATCAGAGGGCGGTAAGGGCGGATTCACCTCGCCCGTTGGAAGCTTCCTTTACCTTCCCGCGTGATTTTACCCGAAACGGGGTAACGCGTATGGATCGCCAGAACTCGACAGGACAAGGAGAATCCGGCGCCGGATTTCTGTCCCGCTTCGCTCGCGCGCGAAGCGGTGCGGTCGCGATCTGGTTCGCCGTGATGGCCCTGCCGCTCGCGGTCCTGTCGTTCGCGCTGATCGACATAAGCCGCGCCAGCGTCGAGAAGCGGTACCTGCAGGACGCGCTGGACGCCGCGGTGCTGCTGGTCGCCCGCTCGACGGCGACGACCAATGCGCAGGCGCAGTCGGTGGGATCGGCGGCCCTGGCCGCGCAGCTGTCAGGGATGAGCGACGCCACCCTCGTGAGTTCGTCGTTCAAGATCGAAGGCAGCACGGTCAAGGGGACCGCGACATCCGGGCTTTCGCCCTACGTCTCCAATCTCTGGCTGGGCGGCGACATGAGTGTCGGCGCCGTGGCGGAGGCCACGCGCGCCTCGACCAACCTCGAGGTGGCGATGGTGCTGGACGTCACCTTTTCCATGAACGGTCAGAAGCTCACCGACCTCAAGGCGGCGGCCAACAGCCTGATCGACATGGTCGTCCAGGATGTCCAGACGCCCTACTATTCCAAGGTGGCGCTGGCGCCGTTCTCCTATTCGGTGAACGCGGGGAGCTACGCGGCCGCTGTGCGTGGGGCCGTCACGGGGACGAAAGCGATCACCGGCGCCTCCTGGGTGACTGGCTCGTCGAAGACCATCACCGGCATCGCCAAGGGCGGCAACACGACCGTGACGTCCGCGAACCACGGGTTCCAGAACGGCGACGTCGTCTACATCACCGGCGTCAACGGCATGACCCAGGTGAACAACAGATACTTTACCGTCTCCAACCGGGCGACGAACACGTTCCGGCTCTCGGGGACCAGCAGCTCGTCGTGGAGCAACTACAGCTCCGGCGACACGATCCGGAAGTGCCAAGTCTCTGACTGCGGGATCGTGATCACCGCCAGCAGCCACGACTACAACAACGGCGACCTGGTCTATATCCTGGGCGTCAACGGCATGACCGGGCTGAACGGCAACGTGTTCACCGTTGCGAACAGGTCGACCAACACCTTTTCGCTGTCGGGGACGTCGGGGCCCTCCTACAGCGCCTACTCCTCAGGCGGCACGGCCTACTGCCTGACGGCCGGCTGCCAGTTTTTCCGGTTCACGGACAGGGACGGCTCCACGCGGATCCAGGAGATCACGACCTGCGTGTCCGAGCGTATCGGATCGGACAAGTATACCAACGCCGCGCCGAGCACGAGCCCGGTGGGGCGCGTCTATACGCCCCCGGGCGTGGGTTGTCCGGCCGCGACCATCATGCCGCTGTCATCCAGCAAGGCCGACCTGAAGTCGTCGATCAACGCCTATGTGGCTGAAGGTTCCACCGCCGGCCAGATCGGGACCGCCTGGGGCTGGTACATGATCGATCCGAACTTCGCCTATCTGTGGCCGGCCGCCAGCCAGCCCGCCGCCTATACCAAGCCGGAGCTGCTGAAGGTCGTGATCATCATGACCGATGGCGTGTTCAACAGCGAGTACTGCAACGGCGTCCTGAGCAGGGACTCGATCGACTACGGGGGCGTCAGGCGGATCAACTGCAACGCCACCAACGGCGACGGCACGGTCCAGGCTCTGGCCCAGTGCACCGCGATGAAGGCCGCCGGTGTGGTCGTCTATTCGGTCGGCTTCGAACTGGGCGGCAACGACACAGCCGAGGACTTCATCGAGAAGTGCGCGACCAGCGACGACCACGTCTATCTGCCCTCCGGCGGCGGCGCCCTGAAGGACGCCTTTTCCTCCATCGGCAGGGACATCATGAAGTTGCGGCTGTCGAAATAGCCCCGGCGGCGGGGGGCGGTGTCCAACGGGCTCTGACCCAGCCGGACCGGTTTACGCCAAATCCACGGTTTCCTGCGCAAGCTTCGCGCGAACACGCGTGGAGCAGACAGCATGGGCGCGGCGCCTGAACCGGGATATCTGGCGATGATCGCACGGCGGCTGCTGGGCGACAGGCGTGGCGCGACGGCCATATGGTTCAGCCTGTCCGCTGTCGCGGTCGCGATGCTGACGTTCGGCGGCCTGGACTTCGCGCGCGCCACCGCCGAAAAATCCCGGATCCAGAACGCCCTGGACGCCGCTGTGCTTCTGGCGGCGCGCGCCGGGCAGCTGGACAACGCCAAGCTTGACACCCTTGGAGACAACGCCTTCCAATCGCAGCTTCAGGGATCCGGAAGCTACGCAAGCACCGTCACATCGACCTTCAGCAACGGCGACAATGACTCCGTTGTCGGTGTGGCGACAGCCAAGATCGACACGCTTGTCCTGGGGCTTCTCTCGTACGATTACTTCACAGTCGGCGCCTACACCAAGGTCAAGCGCGGGCAGAACGAGTCGCTGGAGCTGGCTCTTGTTCTGGATACGACAGGGTCGATGTCCGGCGCCCGGCTCACCAGTCTCAAGACCGCCGCGACCAATCTGGTCAACACCCTCACCGCCGATCCCAAGGCCAACGTCAAGATCGCCGTCGTGCCCTTCGCGCAGTATGTGAACACGGGCGTTGCGCGGCGTAACGAAGCCTGGATGAACGTTCCCGCCGACTGGACCCAGGACGTCCCGGGCGGTTGCTGGACCGAGACGACGAATACGACCTGCCAGACCCAGGCCTTTGCCTGCGTGAAGTACAACGACGGCGTGCCCTACAACTCGACATGCTACAAAAACGTCAACTGCGTTACGGTCACACTCAAGCCGCCGATCACCCACTGCTCGAAGGCGTCCAAGGTCACTCACAAGTACTACGGCTGCACGGGTTCGCCCGCCTATCCCCGCAACGTATCGGACAGTGATCCCACCCGCCGCTATCCCGGCTTTCTCAACCTGACCTGCGGCTCGCAGCTCACGCCGCTCACCACGAACATGACCACCGTCAGGAGCGCCATCACCGCGCTCACGGCGACGGGCGAGACCTATATCCCTTCCGGCCTTGCCTGGGGCTTCAACGTTATCTCGAACCCGATCCCGTTCACCGAGGCGGCGCCCTACGGCGCGGGCGGAGTCAATTCCAATCCGCGCAAGGCGATCGTTCTGATGACGGATGGTCAGAACACAAAGCTCATGTTCAAGAGCACCGGACGACACGACGCAAATCCAACCGGGGTTGCTACGGAGGCGAACACCTTCACGAAGGAGCTTTGCGCCAACATCAAGGCCGCAAAGATCGACGTCTACACGGTCGCGTTCCAGGTCACGGACGACACCATCAAGACAATCCTGAAGGATTGCGCGAGTGGCCCATCCTACTACTTCGACGCCGCGGATGCCGGCGCGCTGAACAAGGCCTTCGCCGAGATTTCGCTCTCGCTCCGGTCACTCTTCATCGCCGAGTAGGTCCGGTTCAGGCCTCGCCCGCACCGGGGCTCGCCGCGCGAGGTCAGCCGGCGGCGCGCTCCCGCGCCTCGGCCTGTTCACAGGCGGTCGCCAGCACCCCCAGCAGGGCCGCGCCGGAAATCGGCTTGGTCAGGTGCCCGTCCGCTCCGGCCGCCATCGACGCGGCGATGTGTTCGGGCAGGGCGTTGGCCGATAGACCCCAGATCGGCGTGGGCGAGGCGCGGCGGTCGCGCTCTTGCCGGCGAATGGCCCGGATGGCGGTCAGGCCGTCCATCACCGGCATCTGCATGTCCATCAGGATAAGGTCGAACGCTCCCGCCGCCGCGGCGTCCACGGCCTCGGCTCCGTTCTCGACGGTGACCAGGTCGACCCCGACCGGACCGAGCAGCAGTTCGACGACCTTGCGGTTGATGGCGTGGTCCTCCGCCAGCAGAACCCGGGGCTCCCGCTCGCCATGCGACAGGGTCGCCGGCGCGGCCGGAGCCGCCGCGTACGACCGGTCGGCGCGTTCGAGGCGCAGGGTGAAGGTGAAGGTCGCGCCCTCGCCGGGCGTGGACTCGGCCTGCAGGTCGCCGCCCATGGCCTCGGCCAGGGCGCGGGATATGGCCAGGCCCAGGCCCGTGCCGCCGTAGCGCCGCGTGATGGAGCCGTCGGCCTGCTGGAAACGCTCGAACAGACGGGCCTTCACCTCGGGCAGGAAGCCGATGCCCGTGTCACTGACCGTCAGGGTCAGCCGGGTGCGGTCGCCCGCCTCGTTCCGGGCCGAGGCCTTCAGGCCCAGGCGGCCGGTCGAGGTGAACTTCACGGCGTTGGACAGCAGGTTGCTGATGACCTGCCGGATCCGCACGGCGTCGCCGACGAAAACGCCCTGCGCCTCGGGGGCGATGTCGACGTCGAAGCCCAGCCCCTTGCCCTCGACGGCCGGGCGGAACAGGGCCGCCGCCGACGTAAGGCAGTCGCCCAGATCGAAGGGCTCGACCTTCAACTCCAGACGGCCGGCCTCGACCCGCGCCAGGTCCAGCACGTCGGCGAGGATGGCCTCGAGCGTCTGGCCGGAGGTCTCGATCAGATCGACCATCTCGGCCTGGGCTTCGGTCAGCGACGTCTGGGCCAGGGCCGAGGCCACACCCATCACGCCGTTCAGCGGCGTGCGGATCTCGTGGCTCATGTTGGCGAGGAACTCGCTCTTGGCGCGGTTGGCGGCCTCGGCGGCGTCGCGGGCCCGTGTGATCGCCACTTCGGACTGCTTGCGGGCGGTGATGTTCTTGAGCACGCCCAGCACGCCGTCGATGGCGCCCCCCTCGCCGTAGACCAGTTCGGCTGCGGAGAAGGCCCAGACCTCACGGCCGTCTGGCGGGTTGAGGCGATACTCGGTGCGGAATGGCGTGCCGTCGTGCAGATGCAGTTGCCAGGCCGCGACGGCAGCGGGGCGATCCTCGGGGTGGACGGTGACCCACATGTCCCGCGCCACGTCCTCGTAGGTCACCGTTCCGCCGAAGAAGGTGTCGGCCGCGCCGTCGATCCGCAGGGTCCGGGTTCGGAAGTTGACCTCGTAGACCAGCACCTCGGCGATATCGAGGGCCAGCCCCAGGCGCTTGGTCGACCGTTCCGCCTGTTCGAGGGCCGCGATGACGCCGCTGATGTCGTGCGACATCGAAACCACGCCGCCGACGTTGCCTTCCCCGTCCAGCCAGGGACTGATCGTCGCGCGAAGCCAGCGATCAGGACGACCGGGCAGGGGTGCGCTGATCCGCTCACCGACAACCGTCTCGCCGGCCAGGGCCCGATCGTAGGCGTTTCGGTGGAGCGCATAGGTGCTCGGGAACAGCTCGGCCATCGTATGGCCCAGGGCCTGTTCCTCGGTCAGCGCCTTGTCCTTGCGCCATTCCTCGTTGACGTAGACGTAGCGCAGGTCGCGGTCGGTCACGCCCAGGGACGCGGGCGACCACTTCATGATCGCGTCCTTGATCGCCGTGGCGGTCCGGGTCTCGCGCGCCGACTCCTCGACGGCGCGGTTGGCCTGCAGACGCTCGATCGCCTCGGCCAGCAGGGCGGCCAGATCGGCAAGGTCGCTCATCACGTGCTCGTCGCGTGGTCGCGGCTCCGGCCCGGTGACACAAAGCGCGCCGATGCGGACGCCGTCGGACAGCTCGATAATGGCGTTCGTGTAGAAGCGGGCGTAGGGCGGCCCGGAAACCCAGGGGTGTTCGGGCCAGACCTCAAGCAGGTCTTCCTGCCACAGCGCCTCGCCGTCGAGCGTGCGGGCCGTGGAGGAGTTGGCGATATCGCCATATTGCGGCGGCATGCCGTCGAAGCCCGAAAGCCATACCCGGTCGTCGGCGACCAGGGTGACGTAGGCGTGGCTCGCATTCGCGGCGCTGCGCGCGAGGCGGGTCACGCGATCAATCACCGGCCGCAGCGCCGCCAGGTCAAGCGTCAGCATCGCGGCGACGCGGCGAGCTTCGGCGTCGGTCGGCGCCATCTGTGTTTCCCCGGTGTCTTTGGGGGGAGAAGATCGCCGCCGCGTGGTTAATTTACCGTGGCCGTCCAGTTTCCGGAGGCCGGGCTCAGAGCAGTTTGATCTCGCGCAGGCGCTGCATGAGGAAGGCGTCCGCGGTCAGGGGAGCGGGGTAGCGGTCCGGGTTCTCCGGCGTGGCGCAACCGGGCAGGGTCCTGATCTCGTAGTCCGGCGCGAAGTGCAGGAAGAACGGCGTCGAGTAGCGGGCGAAGCCGCGGCGATCCGGCGGCGGGTTGACGACCTGGTGGATGGTCGAGGGCAGGACGTTGTTGGTCGCCCGCTCCAGCATGTCGCCGATGTTGCAGACCAGGCATCCCGGCGGGGGGTTGATCGGCAACCACTGGCCGTCGCGATCCTTGACCTGCAGCCCGCCTTCCTCGGCGCCCAGCAGCAGGGTGATGGCGTTGATGTCGCCGTGCGCGCCGGCACGCACGCCCGTCGCGTCGGCCGGGATCGGCGGATAGTGCAGCAGGCGCAGGATGCTGTTGCCTTCGGCCACCGCCTCGTCGAACTGATGGCGGGGCAGGCCCAGGTAATGGGCGATGGCCTGCAGCACCTTCACGCCCATGCTGTCGAGCGCGCCGTACAGCCAGCTGATCTTCTCCTGGAAGTCGGACGTCTCCGTCGGCCAGACATTGGCCGGCATCTGCGGCGCGTAGCGGTGGCCGGGCGGCAGGTCGCGGCCCATGTGCCAGAATTCCTTAAGGTCATGGTGGGTCGCGCCCTTGGCTGTCTCGATCCCGAACGGGATGTAGCCGCGCTGGCCGCCCTTGCCGACCACGTACTGTCGCTTCACGTCCTCGGGCAGGGCGAAGAAGCGCTTGGCGGCGTCGATGGCGTCGTCGATCCGGGCCTGCGGCATGTCGTAGTCGGATATCGCCGCGAAGCCGTACCGCCTGAAGCTGTCGCCGAGCGCCCGGGAGAAGGACTCGAAGTCGGTGTCGTAGAGCGAGAACGAGACGGGCTCGATCGCGGACTTGGTCAGGGTGGCATCGGTCATGACGCCCCTTTTACACTCGCCGCAACGCCCGCGCACCTGACCTGGATCAAGGTCGCGGGAATGGCGGCGGAACCTTGGCGGGGCCGGAGCGTTTGGGCGGCACAATCACACCGGAGCCACCATGCTGAAGACCTCGGCGCTCGCCGTCTGCCTGCTCGCCGCCACCGCGCTGGGCGCCTGCACGACCATCGACCCCTACTCCGGCGAGACGGTCCGCAACAACACCGGGACCGGCGTGATCGCGGGCGCGCTCGGCGGCGCGCTGCTCGGCTACCTGACCAACACAAGCGACGGCGAACAGGGCCGCAAGAACGCCCTGCTCGGGGCCGGCATCGGCGCCCTCGGCGGCGCGGCGGTCGGCACCTACATGGATCGCCAGCAGGCCGAACTGCGGGCCGAACTGGCCGGCACCGGCGTCAGCGTCACCCGCCAGGGCGACGACCTGATCCTCAACATGCCCAGCGATGTGACCTTCGGCGTCGACCAGGCGGATATCCAGCCGCAGTTCTACCGTGTGCTTGACGGCGTCGGGACGATCCTGAACCGCTACCCGCAGACCCTGGTCGACGTGACCTGCCACGCCGACTCCACCGGCGACGACCAGTACAACCAGTCGCTGTCCGAGCGCCGCGCCAGCTCGGTGGCCGCCTACCTGATCAACAACAGCCGCCTGCTGCGCGACCGCTTCTATGTCACGGGTCGCGGCAAGACCCAGCCGCTCTCCAGCAACGCCACGGTCGAGGGCCGGTCCCAGAACCGCCGCGTGGAGATCGTGCTGCGTCCGTTCCGCGGCTAACCGCTACTCCGGGTCGGGCGGGCCCTTGGGGTCCGCCTGAATCCCGCCGTTGTCCGCCGCCGGGGTCTTGAGCCTGCGCGGCTTGAACAGCGGACCGGGGATCGGGGCGTTGCCGTGCAGCAGCCCGACGCCGGCGTAGATACCGCCGGTCATTTCCAGCGATAGCCGCTCCTTGTCCCGCTCGCGGATGTCGGCGCTGGTCTCCGCCACCTCCTCCGGCGTCAGGCCCAGCGCCTCGAGCGCCTGGGCGCCGAAGGTCATGGCCGACTCGAACGTCTCGCGGATCTGGTAGTCGACGCCGGACTTGATCAGGTCCAGCGCATGACCGCGGTCGAAGGCCCGGACCATCAGGGTGGCGTGCGGAAACTCCGCCTTCGCCAGCTCGACGATCAGGTTGGCGGCCTTCACATCCTCGATGCAGACAGCGATCAGCCGCGCCTTGTGAGCTCCCGCCGCGTGCAGGATCTCCGGCCGCGATCCGTCGCCGTAGTAGACCTTGAAGCCGAACGGCTCGGCGTTACGGATGCGGTTGGCGTTGACGTCCAGGATGCTGACGTCGACGCCCCGGGCCAGCAGCGACTGGCAGACAACCTGACCGAAGCGGCCGAAGCCCACCACCAGCACGCTGCCCGACAGGCCGTCCGGCTCCTCGACGCCGTCGGTGTCCTGTTCCTCTGGCCGCGTCAGGGCGCGAACGCCCATCACAACGAACGGTGTCAGGATCATCGACAGGATGACGGCGGCGGTGAAAAGCGCGTTGTCCCGGGCGCCGATCACCCCGGCGGCGGCGGCCGCGGAATACAGGACGAACGCGAACTCTCCGCCCTGGGCGAACAGCGCCGCGCGGTTGATGGCCTCGCCGGTGCGGGCCCGGAACAGCTTCGCCACCACGAAGATGCCGAGGGCCTTGACGGTCATCAAGCCGAGCACGGTGATGGCCAGCACCCGCCACTCGGCGGCGACGACGCCCAGGTCCAGCGACATGCCCACGGCGATGAAGAACAGTCCCAGCAACAGGCCGCGGAACGGCTCGACGTCAGCTTCCAGCTGGTGGCGATAGGCCGACTCCGACAGCAGCACCCCGGCCAGGAAGGCGCCCATGGCCATGGAGAGGCCGCTCAGGTCCATGACCCAGGCCGCGCCCAGCACCACGGCCAGGGCGGCGGCGGTCATGACCTCGCGCGCCCTCGCCGCCGACAGCAGGCGGAACAGCGGGTTGAGCAGGTACCGGCCGGCGATGAACAGCCCGACCAGCGCCCCCACCGCGATCAGGACGTCCACGGCCCAGGATCCGCCGGTCTCCGGGCGGGGCGACAGCAGCGCCACAACCCCCAGCAGGGGCACGATCGCCAAGTCCTCCAGCAGCAGGATGGAGACGGACCGTTGGCCGAGCGGCGTGGTGGTCTCGCCGCGCTCCTCCAGCATCTGCATGATCACAGCGGTCGAGGAGAGCACAAAGCCCATGGCCCCGATGAAGGCGACGGCGGGGGGCAGGCCGAAGGCGATCCCGGCCAGGGTCATGGCCGCGCCGCAGCCGATCACCTGCGCGGCGCCCAGCCCGAAGATGTCCCGCCGCATGTTCCACAGCCGCGAGGGCCGCATCTCGAGCCCGATGACGAACAGGAACATGATCACGCCGAGCTCGGCGATGTGCAGTATGGTCTCGGGCTCCTCCAGCACGCCCAGCGCGAAGGGGCCGATGATGATGCCGGCCACCAGGTAGCCCAGGATCGAACCGAACCCGAGGCGCTTGAAGACCGGGCCCGCGATGACGCCGGCGCCGAGCACCGCCACGACCTGGGCCAGGTTCACGCCTGATTCCGCCGCCATAACTCGCCCCCCGAACCGCTGTCGCTGAACGCAGTTCTGGCGCCTTCGCGCGCCTCGGTCGATTGTCTTGCGGAGCGATTGGCGGGCCGGACGCGCCGATGTTAGCGTAACGGCGCCCTTGCGTTATTCATCGTGGGTTGAATTTCCCGCCGTTCTCGGCGAGACGGGCGCCGCGCTTTCCCCTGGAGGACCCATGGTCGACAAGGTGACCAAGACCGCCGCCGAGGCTTTAGACGGGCTTCTGTTCGACGGCATGACCATCATGGCCGGGGGCTTCGGCCTTTGCGGCATTCCCGAGAACCTGATCGCGGCGATCCGCGAGCATGGCGTGAAGGACCTGACGGTCGTTTCCAACAACTGCGGCATCGACGGCTTCGGCCTCGGCATCCTGCTGGAAAGCGGCCAGATCAAGAAGATGGTCAGCAGCTACGTCGGCGAGAACAAGCTTTTCGAGAAGCTGTACCTGTCCGGCGAGCTGGAGCTGGAGTTCAATCCCCAGGGCACCCTGGCCGAGCGGATCCGCGCTGGCGGCGCCGGCATCCCGGCCTTCTTCACCAGGACCGGCGTCGGCACCCTGGTGGCCGAGGGCAAGGAAGTCCGCGAGTTCGACGGCGAGCTCTATGTGATGGAGCGCGGCCTGACCGCCGACCTGTCGATCATCAAGGCCCACACCGGCGACGCCGAGGGCAATCTGGTGTTCCGCAAGACGGCGCGTAACTTCAACCCGATGATGGCCACGGCCGGCCGCAAGACCGTGGTCGAGGTCGAGCAGCTGGTCGAGATCGGCGCGCTGGACAAGGACAACATCCACACGCCCGGCATCTTCGTGGACCGCATCTTCAAGGGCGCCGTCTTCGAAAAGCGCATCGAGCGCGTCACCACCCGCCAGAAGGAAGCCGTCTGATGGCCTGGACCCGTGACGACGTCGCCGCCCGCGCCGCGCTGGAGCTGCAGGACGGCTTCTATGTGAACCTGGGGATCGGCATCCCGACCCTGGTCGCCAACTACATCCCCGACGGCGTGAACGTGACGCTTCAGAGCGAGAACGGCATGCTCGGCATGGGCCCGTTCCCCTATGAGGGCGAGGAAGACGCCGATCTGATCAACGCCGGCAAGCAGACGATCACCGAGCTGGACAGCTCGTCCTACTTTTCATCGGCCGACAGCTTCGCGATGATCCGCGGCGGGCATATCGCCCTGTCGATCCTGGGCGGGATGCAGGTGTCGGAGACCGGCGACCTGGCCAACTGGATGGTGCCCGGCAAGATGGTCAAGGGCATGGGCGGCGCCATGGACCTGGTCGCCGGGGTCAAGCGTGTGGTGGTAGTCATGGACCACTGCGAGAAGTCCGGCGCGCCCAAGCTGCTCAAGGCCTGCACCCTGCCGCTGACCGGCGCCGGCGTCGTCGACCTGCTGATCACCGAACTGGGCGTCTTCGAGATCAATCGCGGCAAGACGCCGGTGCGGCTGATCGAGCTGGCGCCGGGCGTCACCGTAGACGAGGTGCGCGAGAAGACCGAGGCGGCGTTCACGGTTTCACTCTGACTTCATCACGGCCTGTTGCGCGACGGTGACTTGCCCCGGCCCGCCGACGGGCCAAGTTTATGCTCATGACCACGACACGCCTGCTGACGGCGCTCGCCGCCACCTTCGCCCTGTTCGCCGTCGGCCCCGCCCAGGCCGCGCCGAAGCTTGAAACCGCCTGGTTCGCCGGCGGCTGCTTCTGGTGCCTCGAGAAGGACATGGAGAAGATCCCGGGCGTGGTCGATGCGGTTTCGGGCTATGCCGGCGGCGATCTGAAGAACCCGACCTACGAGAACCATGAGGGCCACCGCGAAGCGGTGAAGGTGACCTACGATCCGGCGAAGATCAGCTACCGGCAGCTGGTCGACCGGTTCTGGCCGATGGTCGATGTGACCGACGCCGGCGGACAGTTCTGCGATCGGGGCTACCAGTATTCGACCGCCGTCTGGGTGGCGACCGAGGCTCAGCGGCAGGCCGCCGAGGCCTCCAAGGCCGCCGCCGCGGCCTGGCTGAAGGGACGGATGATCGTCACGCCGATCGAGCGCTACTCATCCTTCTGGCTGGCCGAGGGCTACCATCAGGACTACGCCAAGAAGAACCCTGTGCGGTACAATTTCTACCGCCAGACCTGCGGCCGCGACGCGCGGGTGAAGGCGGTCTGGGGCCGCTAGGTCCGCCCGTCAGTCCCGTGCGACCGGCGCGAAACCCTCGCCCAGCACCAGGCTGACCCGCCGCACGCAGCGGTGGTCGTACTTTGCGTCGGTCTCGCCCGCCTTGCCTTTGCAGGGCACGCTGAGGGTGATGCGGCGCACCTCGATCAGCGACGCCTTTCCGAAGTCGGCGCCGATCAGCGCCTGTTTCTGCTCGGCCTTGTCATCAAGGATGGCGACGACCACCCGGCCGCCCCTGTCCGGAGTCAGCGGAGCCTCGGCCTCGGCCTGGTTGCCGGCCTTGTCGCGGACCCAGATGGTCAGGGGGGCGGCGTCCGGCTCGGCGAAGTACTCGCGGCCGTAGTAGGCGAGGGCGTTGAACAGGAAGCGGTCCTCGACGGCGATGGCGGTCAGGCCGCCGTTCAGCGCCTCGGTGCGGGCCCGCTGGATGACCAGGTCGCTGGCCTCCTCCCAGCCGCGCAGGCGCTTGATGCTGTTGGACTGCCCCATCTGGTCGACGATGCGCGGGTTGGCGACGGCGACGATGAGGAACAGGGCGATGGCGCCTTGCAGCGCCACCGTGGCGCCCAGGCCAATCCGCGCGGCGCGGGTCCAGCCGCCGGACCAGTCGCGGGTCAGAAGGGCCGCGGTCAGCACCGCGCCGGCGACATAGGCGCTGGCCGCCCAGTTGGCGTTGGCGCGCGAGACCAGCGCCTGGACGATCATCGCCGCCAGGGGCGGGACGGTCAGGCAGGCCAGCAGCAGGTCGGGGCCGGTCAGGCGCCGGCGGACGGCCAGGGTGATCCCGGCCCCGGCCAGCACGCCAAACGGGATCGGACCGAAGACCCCGAACTGCTCGCCGATGAAGCCGAGCATCTCGCCCGGATTGAACAGCGCCCCGCCGACGTTGGCGTTGGCGGCGGTGTGGCTGACGGTGGCGAACTGGTGGGCGGCGTTCCAGATCAGGTTAGGCGCGATGACGACCGCCAGGGTCAGGCCCGCGGCCAGCGCGCGGCGAAGCGTCCAGACCTTGCGCGCCTCGGCCGACAGCGCCAGGTGCAGGGCGATGCCGACCAGGAAGTAGAGGGCCGCGTACTTCGAGAGCAGCGCCAGGCCCAGAGCCGCGCCCAGCCCGAGTGCGGGCTTCAGGTCGGCTGGATCATCGCGCAGCGACACATAGGCCAGCAGCGTCAGCGCCAGGAAGCAGAGCAGCGGCGCGTCGGTGGCGGCGACGAAGGACGACAGCGCCACACCCGGCATCAGCAGATAGAGCGCCGCCGCCGCCGCGCCCGTCCACGGACGGTAGAGCTTGCGACCGACGGCGAACAGCACCGTCGCGGTCGCCGCATGGAACAGGGGGCCGCCCAGGCGCACGAAGGCTTCGGAGTCTCCGCCGACCAGGGTCGTCAGCCAGATCGACCAGGCGATCATCGGCGGCTTCGAGAAGTAGCCGAAATCGAGCGTGCGCGACCAAAGCCAGTACTGCGCCTCGTCCGGGTACAGCTCCAGCGGGGAGAGGAACAGCGCCGCCAGCCGAAGGACTGTCAGCCCAAGGACGAGCAGCAGCGTCACCCGGGCGGCGCGGGCGGCTTCGGCGGAAGATCGCTGATTCGAGGGGGTCATGACGCCGCGCAAGCTCGACCCCCGAGTATCCCGTGTAAAGTGATCACCCGCCCACGGGTGTCGCATTCTTGCGACTCCTGAAGCGAAAAGCTCTGATCCGTTAATGAATCAGGCCGCTGTGACGGGGTGTGGGGCACATGTTGTGTCCATAACCGCGTAAGGACCCAAGTGTCGTCACCTAAGCTTCGCATTATGGCGCTAAGCGGGCGGAAAGATGCCGGCTCTGAGCCTTCAAACGAAGTCTGGGCGGCGGCGTCGAATCGAGAGGGGATTCTCAACAATGTTCAAGAGCAAGCTCGCCTTTGTGGCGACCACGGCGCTGGCAGGCAGCATGCTGCTGGCCTCCGTCGCCCACGCGCAATCGACCGGCACCGCCGAGGTCGAAGAGCTCGTCGTGACCGCCGCGGCCGGACCCAAGGATATCCAGGGCGTCATCACCGCGGAAACCGCGCCCAAGTCCAAGTCTTCGGTCGATCAGGAATTCATCGCCCAGCAGGCTTCCGGCCAGACCATCATCGAGACCCTGAACCTGACCCCGGGTCTGAACTTCGTGAACAACGACCCCTACGGCTCGTCGGGCGGCAACCTTCGCCTGCGCGCGTTCGACGGTGCGCGGGTTTCGCTGACGTTTGACGGCATCCCGCTGAATGACACCGGCAACTACGCCGTCTACACCAACCAGCAACTCGACGGCGAACTGATCAGCCGCGCGACGGTCAACATGGGCACGACCGACGTCGACAGCCCGACCGCGTCCGCCACCGGCGGCACGATCAACTACGTTACGCGCAAGCCGGGCAAAGACCTGGGCGGCATCTTCACCGCTTCTGCCGGCTCGTTCAACTACGGTCGCGTGTTCGGTCTGTTTGACACGGGCGAAATCGGCGGCTTTGGCACGACGGCCTACCTCGCCGCTTCGTACCAGAAGTACGACAAGTGGAAAGGCCCCGGCGATCTCGAGAAGCAACAGTACAACGCCCGTATCTACCAGCCCGTTGGCGACAACGGCGACTTCGTCAGCCTGGCTTTCCACTACAACGAGAACCGCAACGCCTTCTATCGCAACCTGACGCTGGCCCAGTACACGGCCACGCCGGACCTCGAGAACGACAGAAGCTGCCTGTTCCCGACCGCCACGAACGGCGTCGCCAACAACGCCAGCAACCAGTCGACTGTTGTGACCTACAACGGCGCGACCGTGCTCAACACCAGCTGCACCAACTACAATGGCCTGCGCATCAACCCGTCGAACACGGGTAACCTCCGCGGCCAGTCGCGCTTCACGCTTTCCGACACCCTGACCCTGACCGTCGACCCGTCGTTCCAGTACGTCCTGGCCAACGGCGGCGGCTTCTCCAACGTCTCGGAACGCGATGACCGTCTCGATCTCGCCGGCCTGATCGGCGTCGATCTGAACGGTGACGGCGACACGCTCGACACCTGGTCGCTGTATTCGCCGAACACGACGAACACCCGTCGCTATGGCGTCACGACCTCGCTGATCTGGGACTTCGACGACAACAACCGCGTTCGCGTCGCCTACACCTACGACTACGGCCGCCACCGCCAGACGGGCGACTTCGGCTTCTTCTCGCCGGGCGGCGCTCCCGAGGACGTGTTCGGCGGCAAGGACGGCTACGGCCGTCCGGTCAAGGCCGTCGACGGCGCCAATCTGCGTGGTCGTGACCGCTTCTCTCTGGCGATCCTGAACCAGCTCGCCGTCGAGTATCGCGGCCAGTTCTTCGACGACTCGCTTCTGGTCTCGGTCGGCGTCCGCGCTCCGTTCTTCAAGCGTGAGCTGAACCAGTACTGCCTGTCGCAGAACAAGTCCAATACCGTCCTGTGCACCACCCAGCCGATCTACCCGTTCGACACCGACTCGGTGACGGCGGGCGTGCAGGCTGACGCGTCGGGCATGCTCTGGAGCCTGGCCGCGGCCGGGACCGGCACCGCCTACCTGCGTCCGTATTCGCTGGAGAAGGAGTACGACGACGTGCTCCCCAACCTGGGCGCCAGCTGGAACTTCGCCGACAACCAGTACGTCTACGCCAGCTACGCCGAGGGCCTTTCGGCTCCTCGCACGGACAACCTCTACACGCCGGCCGCCGAAACCACGACGGCCTCGCTGGCCACCACGACCGGCCAAGTCATCCTGCCCGACGCCCAGCCGGAAACGACCAAGACGTTCGACCTCGGCTATCGTTACCAGTCGGGCTCGGTGATTGCCCAGGCGGCTATCTGGCAGACGAAGTTCGAGAACTACATCGTCTCGTCCTTCGATGACGCGCTCGGCATCTTCCTCGACCGCAACGTCGGCTCGATCAACCTGTGGGGCGTTGACGCCCAGGGCGCGTTCGAACCGGCGGACGACTGGACGCTGTATGGCTTCGTCTCGTACACCAAGAGCGAACTGCAGGATAACATCGCTGTCGGTTCCTGCGTGCTCCCCTGCACCGGCCTGTTCCTGCCGACCAAGGGCAAGGCGCTGGTCGAAACGCCGGAATGGCAAGCCGGCTTCCGCATCGGCTGGGAAGTGACCGAGAACCTCAGCGTTGGCCTGCAGGGCAAGCACGTCGGCGAACGCTTCTCGACCGACGTGGGCGATGAAGAGACCCCGGCCTACGATCTGTTCAACCTGGATGTCCGCTACGACCTGCCGTTCCTCGGCGAGGCCGGCTCGTACGTGCAGCTGAACGTGATCAACCTGTTCGACAAGGGTTACCTGGGCAACATCAGCTCGCGGAACAACGCCCAGACGGTGGACGTCGATCTGGGCGCCGGTGTCAACAACCGCGCCGGCTCTGCTCCGACCTACTCGCTCGGCGCCCCGCGCACCGTGCAGCTCACCTTCCGCGCCAACTTCTAGTCGCGGCTACAACTCGGCAAAGGGAAGGGCGGTCCGGCAACGGGCCGCCCTTCTTCTTTGTCCGTTACACTTGACGTCGTCCCCCATCGCGATCACTTCCCCTCGCCTCATGAGCACCCCGATCATCCCCGCCGAATGGGCCCCGCACCGCGCGATGTGGCTGGGTTTCCCCAGCCATGGCGAGCTGTGGCAGGACGACCTCGAACCCGCCCAGGACGAGGTCGCCGACCTCGCCCGCGCCCTGGCCGGCCCGGGCGAGGAGCGCGTGCGCCTGATGGTTTGCGGCGACGAGGCCGAGGCCGCCGCCCTCAAGCGGCTGGACGAGGTCGGCGGGGTGGAGATCGTCCGCGCCCTGTTCGGCGACATCTGGCTGCGCGACACCGGCCCCATCTTCCGTGAGGACGGCAAGGCCATGGGCTTCCGCTTCAACGGCTGGGGCGGCAAGTACGACCTGGAGGGCGACGACCAGGTCGCCGCCCAGATCGCCGCCGCCTCCGGCGCGCCGCTGATCGCCAATGACTTCATCCTCGAGGGCGGCGCCGTCGACCACGACGGCTGGGGCACGGTGCTGACCACCCGCCAGTGCCTGCTCAACCCCAACCGCAACCCCGGCTGGGACGAGGCGTCGGCCGAGGCCGCCCTGCGCGAGGCCCTGGGGGCCCGCAAGGTGCTGTGGCTGGGCGACGGCCTGCGCAACGACCACACCGACGGCCATGTCGACAACCTGGCCCGCTTCGTCGCCCCTGGCGTCGTGGCCAGCCCGATCGCCTGGGGCAAGGCCGACCCCAATGCCGAGCTCTATGACGAGACCGCCCGCCAGCTGGCCGCCATGACCAGCCCGCGCGGCGCGCCGCTGCAGGTCATGCGCATTCCCTCGCCGGGCTGGATGGACGGCGACGGCGGCCCCGCGCCCGCCAGCCACATGAACTTCATCATCGCCAACCGCGCGGTGATCGTCCCCCTGTACGAGGACGAGAAGGCCGGCGCCTTCGCCGTCGACGCCGTCCACAGCCTGTTCCCAGAGCGCAAGGCCATCGGCCTGTCATCGAAGGCCATCCTGACCGGCGGCGGCTCGTTCCACTGCATCACCCAGCAGGAGCCCGCCTGACATGGCACGGACCCTCAGCCTCGCGGCGATCCAGACGAGCTGTGGCTCCGACATGGACGCCAATATCCGCAAGACCGAGGGCTTCATCCGCGAGGCGGCCGCGGCCGGCGCCCAGGTGACCCTGCCGTCTGAACTGTTCCAGGGGCCCTACTTCTGCGTCTCCCAGGAGGAGCGCTGGTTCGACACGGCCTATCCCTGGCGCGAGCACCCCGCCGTGAAGGCGCTGGCCCCGCTGGCCGGCGAGCTGGGCGTGGTGATCCCGATCTCCATTTTCGAGAAGGAAGGCCCCCACTACTTCAACAGCCTGGTCATGGCCGACGCCGACGGCGCGCTGCTGGGCGTTTATCGCAAGAGCCATATCCCCGACGGCCCCGGCTACCAGGAGAAGTACTACTTCCGGCCGGGCGACACCGGCTTCAAGGTCTGGGACACCCGCTTCGGCCGCATCGGCGTCGGCATCTGCTGGGACCAGTGGTACCCCGAATGCGCCCGCGCCATGACGCTGATGGGCGCGGAGGCCCTGCTGTACCCGACCGCCATCGGCAGCGAGCCGCATGACGCCAGCCTCGACACCGCCCTGCCGTGGCGCCGCGCGATGCAGGGCCATGCGGTCAGCAACATCATCCCGGTGGTCGGCGCCAACCGCATCGGCTTCGAGCCGTGGGACGGCTATCCGAACGGCGGCCAGATCTTCTACGGCTCATCCTTCATCGCCGACCATCGCGGCGACCTGGTCTCGCAGCTGGGCCGCGCCGACGAGGGGCTGGTCCAGGCCACGGTCGACCTGGACTTCCTGCGCACCCACCGCGCCGCCTGGGGCTTCTTCCGCGACCGCCGGCCGGACCTTTACGGCGCCCTGGCCAGCCCGCGGCCGGCCTGATGATCGCCAGCGACCGCCTGATCCTGCGCAACTGGCGGCCGTCGGACCTTGAGCCCTGGGCGGCCATGAACGCCGGCCCCGAGGTGATGGAGCACTTCCCGGCGACGCTGACCGCCGACGAGGCCGCCGCCATGCTGGCCGCCAACCAGGCCCGGATCACCGACACCGGCTGGGGCCTGTGGGCGGTCGAGCGGCGCGACGACGGCGCCTTCCTCGGCTTCACCGGCCTGATGCCGCTTCGCGAGAGCAATCCACTGGCCCCCGGTGTCGAGATCGGCTGGCGCTTCGCCCGCCAGGCCTGGGGCGCCGGCTACGCCAGCGAGGCGGCCCGCGCGGCGCTGGCCTTCGGGTTCGGGCGGCTGGCCCTGCCGGAGATCGTCGCCTTCACGGCCACGGGCAACCTGCGCTCCCAGGCGGTGATGGACCGCGTCGGCATGTCCCGCCGCGAGGATCTCGACTTCGACCACCCCGCGTTGCCCAAAGGCCATGCGCTGGAGCGGCATGTGGTCTGGGTGGCGCGGGCGCCACATTAGCGGGCAGCGTGCCGTCGACGCGCCCGGGGCAGGCGATCATGCCTTGACGTGTTGATATGTTATTTCATAACATTTCGGCGTCACCTGTTGCCGGAACCTGCCCATGTCCCTTCGTCGCCTCCTGTTCGCCGCCGCCTGCGGTCCGGCCCTCATCGTCACGCCCGCGCTCGCCGCCGAGGCGCCGCCGACCGACGTCGACCAGGTTGTGGTCACCGCCGCGCCGTTCGCCATCTCCATGGACTCGGCCACGACGAGCATCGAGGTGATCGGTCGCGACGCGCTGGACATCGCCCCGCCCGCCGGTCTCGGCGACATGTTGTCCGGTGTCCCCGGGCTGCGGTCGAGCGCGTTCGGTCCGGGCGCAAGCCGGCCTGTGGTGCGGGGCCTGGCCGGTCCGCGCGTGCTGGTTCTGAACAACGGCGTCGGCCTGATCGACGCCAGCGCCCTGTCGCCCGACCACCAGGTGGCGTCGGACCCGGGCGAGGCCGAGCGGATCGAGGTGCTGCGCGGCCCGGCGGCCCTGCTCTATGGCGGCTCGGCCATCGGCGGCGTGGTCAACATCATCGACGACCGCATCGCCAGCCGCGCGCCGGAGGCGGCCGTTTCCGGTCGCCTCAACGGCTCGGCCGGCTCTGTGGACGACAGCCGCTCCATCGGCGGCGCGCTGGTCTTCGGTGCCGGTCCGCTGGTCTTCACGCTCGACGGCATCCATCGCCAGAGCGACGACTACGAGATCCCGGCCTATCCCGAGTCCGCCCGCCAGCTGGCCGAAGAGGGCGAGACGGCCGAGACGCCATTCCCCGAGCGGCTCGAGAACAGCGCCGTGGACCTGGACGCCTTTGGCGCCGGCGTCAGCTGGATCGGGGCCGACGGCTATCTCGGCATCGCGGTGAAGCACACGGACACGACCTACGGCGTGCCCGGTCACGCGCACGAGGAGCCGCCGGTTCCGCCGCCCGTCCCCGAGCCGGAAGAGTTCGTCACCATCGGCCTCGAACAGACCCGGGTCGACCTGCGGGGCGAATGGCGCGGCGCCCTCGGCCCGTTCGACACGGTGCGCTTCAGCGGCGGCTGGGCTGACTACACCCACACCGAGTTCGAGGGCGACGCGGTCGGCACCCGCTTCTTCTCCGACGGCTGGGAAGGTCGCCTGGAGCTGGTCCAGGCCGAGCGCGACGGCTGGAACGGCGCCTTCGGCGTCCAGGCCCTGAAGCGCGACTTCGACGCCGCCGGCGACGAGGCCTATGTGCCGCGCACGGAAATCTCCGAGATCGGCGTCTTCACCCTGCAGCGGGTGGACCTGGGCGGCTGGGGCGCCGAGGGCGGTCTGCGCCTGGATCGCCGCGACCTGAAGAGCACCGTCGGCGAGCGCGACTTCTCCGGCGTCTCGGGCTCGGTCGGCGTCTTCGCCCGCCCGGCCGAGGGCTGGTTCCTGGGCCTGAGCCTGTCGCGCACCACCCGGGCGCCGACCGAGGCGGAGCTGTTCGCCGACGGACCGCATGTCGCCACGCGCGGCTACGAGGTCGGTGATCCCGATCTCGACGCCGAGATCGCCACCTCGCTGGAAGGGACGATCCACTATGGCGACGGCCGTCTCGAGGCCGACCTCCACCTGTTCGTCGTCGACTATGAAGGCTTCATCGACCTGAGCCCGACCGGCGCGGTGGAGGACGACCTGGACGTCTTTGCCTATGTCCAGACCGACGCCCGCTTCCATGGCTTCGAGGCCGAGGCCAGCTTCCGCATCTGGCAACAGGGCGAGCGCAGCCTGTCTCTGGACCTGGGGGCCGACTACGTCCGCGCGTCCAGCGACCTGGGCCCGCCCTCGCGGATCCCGCCCTGGGCGGTCAGCAGTAAACTGGTCTGGCAGGGCGCTGACCTGGGCGGCTGGGTCGAGCTGCGCCGCGTGGCCGGCCAGGACCGGGTCTCGGACTTCGAGCTGCCGACCGACAGCTACACGCTGCTGAACGCCGGCGCGACCTGGGCGCCGCCGGCCCTGCAGGGCGTCAAGCTGTTCGTCGAGGGCCGCAATCTGGGCGATGAGGAAATCCGCGAACACGCCTCGTTCCTGAAGGACATCGCTCCCCAGCCGGGTCGCGCCCTCCGCGCCGGCTTCAGCTGGCGGTTCTAGGTTGGCGATCCTCTCCCTCTTGGGAGAGGGGGACCACCCGCAGGGTGGTGGAGCGGGAGGTTCAGGCATTGAGCGTGCGCCCACCGGCCTCGCGACCAGCCTCCGCGGGCTACTTCGGCCGGCGGTGCATCCCTCTCCACCATGCTTCGCATGGTCCCCCTCCCCCAAGCGGGGGAGGAAGATCGGGATCCCTATCCCAGCACGGTCTTGCCGTTCTTCACCACGGTGACGCCGCGGTCCTTCACGCGGGCCTCGAAGGAGACGACGTCGCCGTCCTTCCACAGATCGACGCTGATCGTTTCGCCAGGGAAGACCGGGCTGGAGAACCGCACCTGGTGGCTCTTGATCCGCGAGGGGTCGAAGTCGGCATAGGCCTGAAGCAAGGCGCGGCAGGTGATGCCGTAGGTGCACAGGCCATGCAGGATCGGGCGCGGGAAGCCGGCCGCCTTCGCGATGCCGGGATCGGAGTGCAGCGGATTGCGGTCGCCGCTCAGGCGGTAGATCAGCGCCTGGTCGGGCTTGGTCGGGATATCGACTGTCATGTCGGGCGCGCGGGTGGGGACCTCGTGGGCTTCCTGCGCGCCGTTGGCGGGTCCGCCGAAGTTGCCGTCGCCGCGGGCGAAGGTCGAGCCGGTGAGGGTGGCGATCTTCTCGCCGGTCTTCGAGTCCTTCAGCACGGTCTCGTTGTAGATGACCGCGCCCTTGTCGCCCTTGTCATAGGCGCCGATGATGCGGCCCTCGGCGGTGATCGACGCTTCGGTCGGGAAGGTCTTGTGGAACTCGACCTTCTGCTCGCCATGGACGACCAGCAGGAAGTTGATGCCCATCTTGCCGACGCTCGGGCCCGCGCCCCAGGCGACCGTCGTCGCCATGGTCGGCACGGCCTTCAGGCCGCTCTCGTAGACGAAGGGCAGCTCCCTCAGGTCCATCGGGTCGTTCCCGAGGCCGATGCCAAGGGCGTAGAGCATGGTCTCCTTCTCGGTCCAGGCGAACGCCTGGGGTTCGCTGGTCAGCGACAGGATTTCTGGGTAGGCGATGGGCATTGGCGTCGTCCCGCGGTTAGGGTTTGTTTTCTTGCCCCGATTGAACCCGCTTCTACCCGACAAGCGCAAGACGGGTGGTCGCATTGCCGCGTTCCACCGGATCGGCTAGAAGCGCCGCCTCGACCTTCCTGCGCGGCCGGACGTCGTCCGCGCGCCTCCTCAAGAGACTAGAATGGCCACCGAACAAGTTGCACCCGCTGCCGTGACCGGCCAGCTTCAGTTCTACACGACGCCCGAGCCGCTCAGCCGCGACGCGCATGGCGGCCTTGCCGTCCAGCAGCTGGAGCGTCCGTTCGGGTTCGCCGAAAAGGGCCATGTCGTGCCCCTGACCGTCGCCGAGTTCGGCTTCGCCGCGGTCAGCTACCCGATCATCTTCGGCGGCGCGAGCTACATGCCGCTGGCGGTGATGGGCATCAATGGCGGCGAGAACATGTTCGTGAAGGACGGCAGCTACACCGTCGGCTCCTACGTTCCGGCCTATACCCGCCGCTTCCCGTTCGTGCTGGCGGCCGACGACGCCCAGAGCCGTCTGGTCGTCTGTATCGAGCGCACCGCCGAAATCTTCTGCGACAAGAGCAAGGCCGGCAGCCTGCCCCTGTTCACCCCGACCGGCGAGCCGTCGGAGTATACGGCCAACGCCATCAAGTTCTGCGAGGACTTCGAGACCGAGCGTCGCCGCACCGAGGCCTTCGTGGCCGTGCTGACCGAGCTGGACCTGTTCCACACCCGGGAGGCGATCTACCAGCAGCCGAACCCCGACGGCACCTTCACCCCGGTGAAGATGGCCGAGTACTTCGCGGTCTCGGAAGAGAAGCTGAACGCCCTGCCGGCCGAAAAGCTGGTCGAGCTGCGTGACAGCGGTGCGCTGGAGAAGATCTACAACCACATGACCTCGCTGGTCGGCTGGGACCGCCTGATCGCCATCGCCACCGAGCAGGCGATGCTGCGCCAGGCCCAGGCCGCCAACGCCTAGGGCGCTCCGGCGTTCTGATCGATCAAGGGCCCCGCCGGCGACGGCGGGGCCCTTTTTCGATGCGTGGATCAGTCGCAGTTCACTCGCATCGTCCCGGCTTCCCTGCGTCCTTCGACACGCCGCTTCGCGGCTGCTCAGGATGACTAAGGAGGTGGCCTTCCGACCCAGTCATGCTGAGCAGCGCCGCAGGCGCGTGTCGAAGCACGCAAGGAGCCGGACGGCCTGGAGATCTCAGCGCGCGAAGACGCTCCGGGTCAGGCAGGAGAACACCAGCCGGCCGGCCTCGTCGAGCAGGTCGTGCTGGGCGATGACGATGCCCTTGTCGTCGCCCACCGGATCCTTGCCCATGACGGTCATCCGCCCGCGCAGCAGTTCGCCGGACGGCGGATTACGCGCCCAGCGGAGGGCGTCGACGCCCAGCCGCTTGGTCATCGGCCAGCTTGCGCTGGCCTGCTCGTCCAGCCGCGACCAGATGGCGAACAGCATGGCGTCGGGCGCCCCGCCGTCGGTGTCCCAGCCGGGCGCGAAGGCGCGGGCGAAGCTCTCCAGGGCGGCGGGGTCGACCACGGCGGCGCCGAGGTTGACCACCATGCCGACCTGGATCTCGTCAAAGCTTGCGGGCAAGGCTCAGGGCTCCGGTGAAATGCGAACCAGCAGCTTGCCGTCATGCGCGCCGGTGAACAGCAGTTTCACGGCTTCGGCGGCGTTTTCCAGCCCGTCGACCACATGCGCCTTCCATTTGAGCTGTCCGCTCATCACCGCCGGCGCCAGTTCGGCGATCGCCTCCATGGCGCGCGGGATGAAGTCGATCACGATGAAGCCCCGGATGGTCAGCCGGTGCATCAGGATGCGGGCGAAGTCGGTCGGGCCGGCGGCGACGCCCTCGCTGTTGTAGCCGCTGATCATGCCGCACAGGGGCACGCGGCCGAAGTTGTTCATCCGGCTGATCACCGCGTCCATGATCTCGCCGCCGACATTCTCGAAGTTCACGTCGATGCCGTTCGGGCACAGCCGGTCCAGCGCCGCGCCGACGTCCTCGTTCTTGTAGTCGATGGCCCCGTCGAACCCGAGCTCCCCGGTCAGCCAGGCGCACTTCTGCGGACCGCCGGCGATGCCGATGACCCGCGCGCCGCGCATCTTCGCCAGCTGCCCGGCGATCGAGCCCACCGCGCCCGCGGCGGCCGAGACGACGACCGTCTCGCCCGGCTGCGGCTTGCCGAAGTCGTTCAGGCCGTACCAGGCGGTCAGGCCGGTGGCGCCCAGCACGCTCATGAAGGCGGTCAGCGGCACGCCCGGCAGCAGCGGCACGGGGCTGAGCGTGGCTTCATGAGCGATGGTGTGGCTCTGCCAGCCCGAAAGGCCTGCGTTGACGACGGTTCCCTCCGGATAGCGCTCCGACCGGCTGGCCTCGACCACGCCGAGTGTGCCGCCGCGCATGACCTCGTTCAGACCGACCGGCGGCAGGTACTGATCCTGATCGCTCATCCAGATGCGGTTGGTCGGGTCCAGCGACAGGTAGATGTTGCGGACCAGGACCTCGCCGTCCTCCAGCGCCCGGATCGGCGTCTCGATGAACTCCAGGTCCCCCGGCGATATCTCGCCGACCGGACGTTTGCGGAGGATCCACTGGCGATTGACGGACATGCGCTTCTCCCTGTTTTGCCGAGGATCATGGCGCGGCCCTTGCGGAAGTCGAGGGGGTCGCGGCCGATTGCGGTGGCAGGGGGCGGGGGCCACGCCATATAGACGGGTCATGAGCCGCCTTCTCGCCGCCCTCGCCGTTGTCCTCGCGCTGCTGGGGCCGACCCTCGCCGCCGCTGCGCCGGTCGACACCGGCCACCTGGAGGCCGAACTGGTCGCCCAGGAGCGCGGCGCGGTTCCCGGCGGGACGGTCTACGTCGCCCTGCGCCAGAAGATCGACAAGGGCTGGCATACCTACTGGCGCAACCCGGGCGATTCCGGCGAGCCGACCACGATCAAATGGACCCTGTCCGCCGGCTGGCAGGCGGGCGAGATCGTCTGGCAGACCCCGGCCCGGATGCCGATCGGGCCGCTCCTCAACTATGGCTATACTGGCGAGGTGCTGCTGCCGGTCGCGATCCAGGTTCCCGCAACGGCGGCGGTCGGATCGACGGCGACGCTGAAGGCCGACGTCACCTTCCTGGTCTGCGAACTGACCTGCGTGCCGGAGTACGCCAGCCTCGCGCTGGACATCCCGGTCGTCGCCGCCGCCGCCGGGGCCGACCCGGTCTGGGGCGACAGGATCGCCGCTGCGCTGGCGGCCGCGCCGAAGCCCTCGGGCCTCACCGCCGTCTACGCCGTCGAAGGCCAGACGCTGCGGCTGGCCGTCACGGGCGGGCCGCTCAGGGGCGCGGACCTGTCGGGGGCCTATTTCTTTCCGTTCGACGCCACGGTCCTGGACCACGCCAAACCCCAGCCCATCGAGCGGGGCGCCGACGGCCTGACCCTCAGCCTGCTGGCGGGGATCGCGGTCAGCGCCGGCCAGACGCCGGCCACCATCGCCGGGGTGCTGTCGCTGGGCGACCGGGCCTGGGAGGTTTCGGCCTCGGCGGGCGCGATCCCCGCCGGCGCGGCGGGCGGCGGAACCCTGCCGCCGGCGCCGATCGACGATCATGGCCCGACGGCCTCCTCCGGCGCCGCCATCGGCCTGCCGCTGGCGCTGGCGTTCGCCTTTCTCGGCGGGTTGATCCTCAACCTGATGCCCTGCGTCTTCCCCGTGCTGTCGATGAAGGCCGCCGCCCTGGCCGCCCATGCCCATGACAGCCGCGCTGCCAGGCGGCAGGGAGTCGCCTATCTGCTCGGCGTGCTGGCCACCTTCCTGGCCCTGGCCGGCGCCCTGATCGCCCTGAAGGCGGCGGGTCAGGCCATCGGCTGGGGCTTCCAGCTGCAGTCGCCGGTCATGGTGGCGGCGCTGGCCCTGGTGATGCTGCTGGTGGCCCTGAACCTGTCGGGCGTGTTCGAGGCCGGAACCTCCCTGCAGGGCGCCGGGGCGCAGGCCGCCTCACGCGGCGGCCTGACCGGCAGCTTCCTGACCGGGGTGCTGGCCGTGGTCGTGGCCGCCCCCTGCACCGCGCCCTTCATGGCCTCGGCCATGGGCTATGCCCTGACCCAGGACGCCTGGCTGTCGCTGCCGGTGTTCGCCGCCCTGGGTGTGGGGCTGGCCGCGCCGTTCGTGTTGCTGTCCTTCGCGCCGGCCCTGCTGCGGCGCATGCCACGGCCCGGGCCGTGGATGGAGACCCTGCGCCACGTCCTCGCCTTCCCGATGTACGGCGCCGTCGCCTGGCTGCTGTGGGTTCTGGCCCAGCAGACCAGCCCTGCCGGTCTGGCCCTGGCCCTCGCCGCCGGCGTACTGGCCGCCTTCGCCGCCTGGCTCTGGGGCCTGGCCCAGCGTCGGCCGCCGGCGCCGGTCCTGCGGAGCGTCGTCGCCCTGTTGGCCATCGGCGTCGTGGCGCTGGCCGTGCCGCTGGCGCGGGAGGCGCCCGCCGCCGCCGCGCCGTCGGCCGGCGCATCGGCCGAGACCGCCGACGTCCCCCATGAGCCCTGGTCGCCCGCCCGGGTCGCCGACCTGCGCGCCGAAGGCCGACCGGTCTTCGTCAACTTCACGGCCGCCTGGTGCGTCACCTGCCAGGTCAACGAACGCACCTCGTTGTCGACGAAGACGGTCGCCGAGGCCCTGACCCGCAACAACGCCGTCTACCTGAAGGCCGACTGGACCAACCGCGACGCCGTGATCGCCGCCGCCCTGGCCGAGCATGGTCGCGCCGGGGTGCCGCTCTATCTGGTGTATGGCGCTGGCGGGTCTTCGCCCGTCATACTGCCGCAACTGTTGACCGAAGGCATGGTGGCCGGGGCGCTCGACAAGGCCGCCGCCAGATAGGGAGTCTGTCATGACGCTCACACGTCGTTCCGCCCTGGCCTTTCCGGCTCTGGCCCTGTTTCCCGCCACTGCCCTGGCCGCGCCGGCCCCGGGCTTTTCGCTGAAGGACGCCGACGGCCGCGTCCGCACGCTGGCCGAGTTCCGCGGCAAGGTCGTGGTCCTCGAATGGATCAACGAGGGCTGCCCCTATGTGAAGAAGCACTACCAGGGGAACATGCAGGCCCTCCAGAAGGCCGCCGTGGCCGACAGCGTCGTCTGGCTCAGCGTCTGTTCCTCCGCGCCCGGACAACAGGGCCATGTCGACGGCGCCGGCGCAAAGCGCTTCATCGCCGCCAAGGGCGCGGCGCCGACCGCCTTCCTGCTCGATCCGACCGGCGTCGCGGGCAAGGCCTGGGGCGCCAAGACCACGCCGCACATGTACATCGTCGATCAGGCCGGCCAGCTGGTCTACCAGGGCGGCATCGACGACAAGCCGACCGCCAATGTCGCCGACATCGCGGGCGCCACCAACTATGTGAAGGCCGCCCTCGCCGACCTGACGGCCGGCCGCCCGGTGAAGGTCGCGTTCAGCAAGCCGTACGGCTGCTCGGTGAAGTACGCCTGATCGGGCCATGCTCTCCCTCGTGGGAGAGCTGTCGTCGCGGAGCGGTGACTGAGAGGGAAGCGCCGGCGAAGGGTGGTCCCTCTCCGACCCGGCTCCGCCGGGCCACCTCTCCCACGGGGAGAGGTTGGGCGTTAGGTCCCGCTGGTGACCGTCGCAGGGGTGGTGATCACTTCCACATTGTCGCGAAGCAGCCAGACCATCTCGCGCAGGGCGGCGTCGCGGGCCTGGGGGTCGGCGGCGGCCTCGACCTGGCCCAGCCGCACCGGCAGGTCCTGGGCGATGCCGCGCAGGATGCATTTCAGGTCGCCGTCCGTGCCGCGCTCGGCCAGCACGTGATGAGCCTTCATGTCCAGCTCGGCCAGCGCCGTCAGCTCGGTCTTGAAGGCGCCAAAGCCGGCCAGCGCGCCGGTCTGACCCTTCCAGCCTTCGACGCGGGTCTTCAGCGCGCCGGCCCGGGCGACGATGTCGGCGAACAGCGGCTCGGCCGCCAGCGGCGAGGCCGGGGCGCTCACCGCGGCGGCGGGGCGCATGGTCGCGCCGTCGGCAGGCGCGGCGAAGGCCAGCCAGAGGGTTGCAGTGACGGCGATGGCGTCGCAGGACATGGGCCGCGCCTCGTGAGGACAGGGGTCTCCCCAGTTACGCGGCGCATGGTAAACGGGCCTTTACCGCCGGAGTGCGCATGACCGATCTCGCCGCCGCCTGGACCGCCCTCGAGACGGCCGCCCGCACCGATTCCGCCACCCGGATCGTCGACCTGTTCGCCGCCGAGCCGGACCGTCTGGCGCGGCTGTCGGTCGAGGTGGCGGGCCTGACCCTCGACCTCAGCAAGCAGCCCTGGAGCGCCGACGGCCTGACCGCCGCGCTGCATCTGGCCCGAGCGGCGGGGGTCGAGGCGCGCCGTGACCGGCAGTTCGCGGGCGAGGTCCTCAACGTCACCGAGAACCGGGCGGTGCTGCATATGGCGCTGCGGGCCCCGGACGGCGCCGACTGGCAGGCGGTCGGAAAGCCGGTCTCCGCCGGGGTCGAGGCGGTGCGCGGGGCCATGGCCGCCTTCGTCGCCGATATCCGCGAGGGGCGCTTGCGCGGCGCGACGGGCAAGGCCTTCACCACCGTCCTGCACATCGGCATCGGCGGCAGCGACCTCGGCCCCCGGATGGTCTGGCGGGCGCTGAAGCCGCTGGTCCCGCAGGTGGACGTCGCCTTCGTCGGCAATGTCGACCCCGCCGACATCGCCGCCGCCATGGCCCGGCTGGACCCGGAGACCACGCTGGTCGTGGTCGCCTCCAAGACCTTCACCACCCAGGAGACCATGGCTAACGCTGCCGCTACCAGGGCCTGGCTGCGGGAGGCCCTGGGCGAGGGCGCCGACGGCCACTTCGCGGCCTGCTCGACCAACCTGGACGCCTGCGCCGCCTTCGGCATTCCGGCGAGCCGCGTGTTTGGCTTCGAGGACTGGGTCGGCGGGCGCTACTCGATCTGGTCGGCGGTCGGGCTGTCGGTGGCTGTCGGCCTGGGCTGGGATGCTTTCGCCGACTTCCTCGCGGGCGCGGCGGCGATGGACGCGCACTTCAAGGCCACCCCGCTGGAGCGCAACGCCCCGGTGCTGCTGGCGCTGGCCCATGTCTTCAACCGCAACGGCCTCGGCCGGCCCGTCCGGGTGGTCGAGCCCTACGCGGAGCGGCTGGGCCTGCTGGCGGCGTATCTGCAGCAGCTGGAGATGGAGTCGAACGGCAAGCGGGTGACCGAGGGCGGCGCGCCGGTCAGCCACGCCACCTCCACCGCCGTGTTCGGCAACGCCGGCACCAACGACCAGCACGCCTTCTTCCAGATGCTGCATCAGGGGACGGACATCATCCCGGTCGACTTCGTCGCTGTCGCCCGGGCCGGCGAGGGGCCGCCGCGCCAGCACGCCATCCTGCTGGCCAACGCCATCGCCCAAGCCGAGGCGCTGATGACCGGCAGCGCCAACGCCGCCGAGCCGCACCGCCACTTCCCCGGCGACCGGCCGTCGAGCTTCATCCTGCTGGATCGGCTGACGCCGCACGCCCTGGGGGCCCTGCTGGCCCTCTACGAGCACAAGGTCTTCGTCGAGGGGACGCTCTGGGGCGTCGACAGCTTCGACCAGTGGGGGGTGGAGCTGGGCAAGTCGCTGGCGAACAAGGTGCTGGCCGAGCTGGAGGGCGGCGTGACGGGGGCGCACGACCCGTCGACGGCGGCGCTCATCGGGCGGGTGCGGTAACGCCCTCCCTCCCCTTCATGGGGAGGGACAGCCCTGCGCAGCAGGGCAGGGTGGGGGAAGTGATGGCCACTTCCCACGTATTGTGAGGATCGCCGCTTGCCCCACCCGTCTCGTCTCAGCTTCGCCTCGCCGATCCACCCTCCCCTCAAGGGGGAGGGAGGCTAGGAAAGCGCCAAGTTCTCCGCTATAGCCCCGCCCCGATGACCCGCGCCGCGCACCACCATCACGCCTGCCACGCCATCCCTCGCGGGACGGATCGGGTTCGCGCGGCCTGAGGGCCTGACGCACACCCTCCGGCCCCGCCCGACGCGGATGGGGCCAGTCACGGCTCCATCCGACCCTCGAAGTCCTGATGTAGAGCCGCCTGATGACCGAAGAGACCTTCCGACCTGAAGCCCGCGCCCCGCGCGGATTCGCCGACAAGCGCGCCGCGACCCTGCGCGCCGAGCGGCGGATCGTGGAGGCCGTGTCGAAGGTCTATGAGCTGTGGGGCTTCGAGCCGCTCGACACCGGCGCTTTCGAATACGCCGACGCCCTGGGCAAGTTCCTTCCCGACAGCGACCGGCCCAACGAGGGCGTCTTCGCGCTGCAGGACGATGACGAGCAGTGGATGGCCCTGCGCTACGACCTGACCGCCCCGCTGGCGCGGTTCGCGGCGCAGAACTGGGAGACCCTGCCCAAGCCGTTCCGCCGCTACGCCTTCGGGCCGGTCTGGCGCAACGAAAAGCCCGGGCCGGGCCGCTTCCGCGAGTTCATCCAGTGCGACGCCGACACCGTCGGCTCCGCCCGCCCCGAAGCCGACGCCGAGATCATCGCCATGGCGGTGGCAGGGCTTGAGGCGGCGGGGCTGGCCAAGGGCCAGGCGGTGCTGAAGTTCTCCAACCGCAAGATCCTCGACGGGGTCATGGTCGCCGCCGGGGTCGCCGAGGGCCGTCAGAAGCTCACCGTGCTTCGGGCGCTCGACAAGCTGGACCGGCTGGGCCGCGACGGGGTCCGTGACCTGCTGGGCAAGGGCAGGCTGGACGAGTCGGGCGCCTTCACCCCGGGCGCCGAGCTGTCGACGGCGGCGGCGGGGCTGGTGCTCGACTTCCTGGACATGGCCGTGGCCGGCGCGCCGCTGGACCAGCTGGCCGCCGCGCCGTTCGCCCAGGCGGACGCGGCCATCGAAGGCTTCCGCGAGCTGGAGGCGATTATCGCCGCCCTCAAGGGCCTCGGCATTGACGACACCCAGGCCGTCTTCGACCCCTCCATCGTCCGTGGGCTGGAATACTACACCGGCGCGGTGTTCGAGGCCGACCTGCTGATCGAGACGCCCGACGAGAAGGGCCATCCTGTCCGCTTCGGCTCCATCGGCGGCGGCGGGCGCTATGACGACCTGGTGGCGCGGTTCACCGGCGAGCGGACCCCGGCGACGGGCTTCTCCTTCGGCGTATCGCGTCTGGCGGCGGCCCTGAAGGCGGCCGGACGCGAGGCGGCGGGCGAGGGGCGGGGCCCGGTGGTCATCATCGCCTTCGACCAGGCCCGCATGGCCGACTACTTCGCCGTGGCGGGCGAGCTGCGGGGCGCCGGCATCGCCGCCGAGGTCTATCTGGGAACCTCCGGCATGCGGCCGCAGATGAAGTACGCCGACCGTCGTCTGGCCCCCGCCGCCGTGATCATCGGCGAGGACGAGTTCGCCGCCGGCACGGCCACGGTCAAGGACCTCGACCTCGGCCGCGACCTGTCGAAGGGCGTCACCGACAACGCCGCCTGGAAGGCCGAGCGCCCGGGCCAGCAGACCGTCGCCCGCGCCGATCTGGTGGCCACGGTCCGAAAGATCGTCGAGGCCGCGCAATGAGGCTGGAGCCCGCTGTTCCGGCGGCCGCGCTGGCCGCTATCCGCGCCCCGTTCGCCCAGGCCGGCGCGACGCCGGTCGAGGCGCCCGTGCTGCTGCCGCTGGCCCTGCTGCTCGACCTGTCGGGCGAGGCCATGCGCCCGCGCCTGTTCGTGGTCCAGGCCGAGGGCGGCGAGGAGCTGGCCCTGCGGCCGGACTTCACCATCCCCGTGGCCCGCGCCCACATCGACACCGGCGCCGCGCAAGGTCGCTACGCCTACGAGGGCAAGGCCTTCCGCGCCGCCCCCGCCGGCTCGCAGCGGGCCGAGGAGTTCCTGCAGATCGGCGTTGAGCTTTTCGGCAACGGCGACCCGGCCGTCTCGGACGCCGAGGTGGCGGCCCTCGCCTGGAGTTCAGCGGCGGCGGGCGGCCGTGATGACCTGACCCTGACCTTCGGCGACATCGCGCTGTTCGGCGCCTTCATCGACAGCCTGGCCCTGGCGCCGGCGCTGGCGGCGCGGCTGAAGCGCCTGTTCACCCGGCCGCGCCTGCTGGCCGCCGAGCTCGATCGCGCCGACGCCGGCAAGACGGGCGAGCGCATCGTCAATCCGCTGGAGGGCGTCCCGGACGGGCAGGGCCCGGAGGCGCTGCGCCAGCTCTGGGCCATCGCCGGCATCGAACCGGTCGGGACCCGGCCGCCGGAGGAGATTGTCCGCCGTCTGGCCGACCGGGCCGAGGCCTCGCGCACGCCCAGCCTGTCGCCGGCCGAGGGAGCCGCCGTGAGGGGGTTCCTGGCGGTGTCCGGTGCGCCCGACGCGGCGCTGGCGGAGGTCCGGCGGCTGGCCGGTCCTTCGACGGCGGCGCTTGATGCGGCCACGGACGGCTGGGCGCGCCGGCTGGCCGGGCTGGCCGAGCGCGGCGTTCCCGCCGACCGCCTGACCTTCGCCGCCGCCTTCGGCCGGGCCTTCGGCTACTACGACGGCGCCCTGTTCGAGGTGCGCAGCGCGGCGCTGGGCGATGAGCGTCCGGTCGCCGCCGGCGGTCGCTACGACGGCCTGCCGGCCCGGCTCGGCGCGGCCACGACGCTCGGCGCGGTGGGCTGCATGGTCCGGCCGGCGCGCGCTTTCGCGGGAGGCATGGAATGAGCGGTCCCCTTATCCTCGCCATACCCTCAAAGGGGCGGCTCAAGGAACAGGTCGACGCCTGGCTGGCCGACGCCGGCCTGCCGCTGTCGGCCCCGTCCGGCGGGCGCGGCTACACCGCCCGCATCGCCGCCCTGCCGTCGATCGAGGTGCGGCTGCTGTCGGCGTCCGACATCGCCTCGGCGCTGGACAGCGGCGAGGTCCACCTGGGCGTGACCGGCGAGGACCTGCTGCGCGAACAGATCGCCGACCTCGACAACCGTGTCGCCCTGCTGCGGTCGCTGGGCTTCGGCCGCGCCGACCTGATCGTCGCCGTGCCGCGCGGCTGGCTGGACGTCGACAGCATGGCCGACCTGGAGGAGGTGGCGCACCTGCACCTGGTCCGCACCGGCCGCCGCCTGCGGGTGGCGACCAAGTACATCGCCCAGACCCGCGCCTTCTTCGCCAGGAACGGCGTGGCCGACTATCGCATCGTCGAGTCCGGCGGCGCCACCGAGGGGGCTCCCGCCTCCGGCGCGGCGGAGATCATCGTCGACATCACCACCACCGGCGCCACCCTGGCCGCCAACCACCTGAAGATCCTCGGCGACGGCGTCATTCTCAAGAGCCAGGCGCGGCTTGCGGCCTCGCTGACCGCCGACTGGGACGCCGGACGGCTGGCCGTGGTGCGCCAGCTGCTGGGCGTGGTCGAGGCCCGGGCCCGGGCGCGGAGCAGCGTCATGCTGGTCTGGCCCGCCGAGCAGGACGCCGGAGCCCACGCAGCGCTCGCCGGACTGGTCGAGGCCGGGGCAAGGCCGCGCGCCAACGGCCTGTTGCTGCGGGAGGGCGATTTGCTGGCCGCCCAGGCGGCGCTCGCGGCGGCCGGTGTCGGTCCGGTCGCCGCGACTCGCCCCGAGCACCTGTTCGAGCCGGTATCCGAGGCTGCCGAGTCGCTGGCCGCTCGCGTGACAGCGTAAATTTGACACCGGAGTCAAATACACGCCGCCGGCGAGCTTCTTTTGACGCGGCGGTCCAAGAATTAACCCGATTTGTGACGTTTCGACGCAATTTCTTGCGCGGAAGCGGTCCCAGGCTGCTTGACAGCGAAACGGATATGCCGTCTTTTGACGGTGCGCGAGACACAAGAACCCCAGAGAGTTCTGGTCTCACGGCGTTTCGGGGAGGAAACGCCCGCTTGGATCGAGTGATCGAGGAAAAAGCTGAGCCCGCCGCGACTATCCCCCGCGGCGGGCTTAGTCCTTTTCTGGACGGTCGCCTGAAATTGACTCTACCGTCAAAAGAATGGCCGAGCCGCTTTGCGTGGTTCGCGACGCGCGCCTGACGGCCCGCTCCTCACCATGACGAGCTTTGTTGCAGGCCTCCCGCATTCGTCATCCTGAGGAGCGCCGCAGGCGCGTCGCGAAGGACGCAGGGCAGCTCTGCAGGGATACATCCATGGCCCTGGAAGACCCCCACGACCCCACGCCCGCCGAGAGCGACACCGACCGGTTCGTGGTCATCACCGGCTGTTCCGGCGGCGGCAAGTCGACGTTGCTGGCCGAGCTGGCGCGGCTCGGGTTCACCGTCGTGCCCGAAGCCGGGCGGCGGATCGTGCGCGAGCAGGACTGGACCGGCGGCGACGCGCTGCCGTGGACGGCGCCGGTTCGGTTCGCCGAACTGGCGGTGTCGCGGTGCGTCGAGAGTCTGATCCGCGTCGGCGGCGAGCCGGGTCCGGTCTTCTTCGACCGAAGTCCGGTCGACCAGCTGGCCGGGCTGGAGCGACTGGGCCTGCCGGTTCCGGCGACAGTCGCCGGCGCCGCGGCGCGCTGCCGCTACAACAGGATTGTGTTCGTCGCGCCGCCCTGGCCGGAGATCTTCACCACCGACCCGGAACGCCGCCACGGGCTGGAAGCGGCGCTGGCCGAGTATGGCCCTCTGCGCGCCGTCTACGAACGGCTGGGCTACCGGCTGGTCGACCTGCCCAAGGCAGGGGTCGAGGCGCGGGCGGACTTCGTGATGGCGCGGCTCGGATAGCAGAAGGGGCGATCCTCGCGGACCGCCCCTCCCAGTCGTTCAGGATGCGCGTCAGCCCTACCAGATGCGGGCGCGGTCCGACGGCTTGACGTACATGGCGTCGCCTTCCTTGACGTTGAAGGCCTCGTACCAGGCGTCGATGTTGCGCACGGTGCCATAGGCCCGGAAGTAGGGCGGCGAGTGCGGGCCGGTGGTGACCTGCTGCTTCATCGCCTCGTCACGGGCCTTGGCGCGCCAGATCTGGGCGAAGCCGAGGAAGAACCGCTGGTCCCCGGTGAAGCCGTCGATGATCGGCGCCGGCTTGCCGTCCAGGGACAGGTGATAGGCGTCCAGCGCGATCAGCAGCCCGCCGAGGTCGCCGATGTTCTCGCCCATGGTCAGGTCGCCGTTGAGCTTGAAGCCCTCCAGCGGCTCAAAGGCGCCGTACATGGCGCCCAGCCGGCCCTTGCGGGCGTCGAACTGGGCCGAGTCGTCGGCCTGCCACCAGTCGTTCAGGCTGCCGTCGGCGTCGTACTTGCGGCCCTGGTCGTCGAAGCCATGGCTGATCTCGTGGCCGATGACCGCGCCGATGCCGCCGTAGTTGATGGCCGGGTCGGCCAGCGGGTCGAAGAAGGGCGGCTGCAGGATGGCGGCCGGGAAGACGATCTCGTTCAGGGTCGGGTTGTAGTAGGCGTTGACCGTCTGCGGGAACATGCCCCACTCGTCACGGTCGACGGGCTTGCCGAGCTTGCCGGTCTCGTAGGCCCAGTTGAAGGCGTTGATCCGCGCCATGTTGCCGTAGAGGTCGTCGGCCTTGATGGTCAGGGTCGAATAGTCGCGCCACTTGTCCGGGTAGCCGATCTTCACCGTGAAGGTGGACAGCTTCTTCTGCGCCCGGGCCTTGGTCTCGGCGCTCATCCAGTCGAGCTTGTCGATGCGGCCCTTCATCGCGACCAGCAGGTCGTTGACCAGCCCCTCCATGCTGGCCTTCGACGAGGCCGGGAAGTAGGCGGCGACATAGAGCTTGCCCACCGCCTCGCCCAGGTTTCCGCCGACCAGCGACGCGCCGCGCTTGGCGCGCGACCGCTGCTCGGGCTGACCCGACAGGGTCTTGCCGTAGAACTCGAAGTTGGCGTCCGAGAAGGCCTTCGACAGGTAGGGCGAGGCCTGGTCGGCGGTGTGGAAGGCCTGCCAGGCCTGGATCACCGGGACCGGCGTCTGGCCGTAGAGGGCGGCGATCTTCGTGAAGGCGGTTGGTTCGCCGACGATGAGGCTGCCGGCTCCGTCAAGGCCGGCGCCCTTGGCCCAGGCCTTCCAGGGGAAGCCCGGGGCCATGGCCTCGAGCTCGGCCAGGGTGCGCGGGTTGTAGGTCTTGTCGGCGTCGCGCTGCTCGACCTTGGTCCAGCTGGCCTCGGCGATGCGGGTTTCCAGCGCGACGATGGCGTCGGCGGCCTTTTCGGCGCCCGGCCAGCCGGCCAGCGTCAGGACCTTCGCGACATGGGCGCGATAGGCGGTCTTCTTGTCGGCGAACTTGGCGTCCAGGTAGTAGTCGCGGTCCGGCAGGCCAAGGCCGCCCTGAGAGACATAGGCGGCGTACCGGGTCGGGGCCTTGGCGTCTTGCCAGATGTAGGAACCGAAGATGCTGGCGCCGAAGGCGCCCTGCGAGCGGCCCATCAGGCCGGCCTGGGCCTCGCGGGTGGACGCCGCGCGGATGCGGGCGAAGTCGGCGGCCAGCGGCCTGGCGCCCAGGGCGTCGAGGCCGGCCACGTCCATGAAGCTGTTGTAGAGGCCGCCGATCTGCTGGGCCTCGCCGGCGGCGTTCTGCGTCGCCGAGGCGCGGTCGATGATCGCCTGGGTGCGGCTGTTGGACAGCTCGGCCAGGGCGTTGAACGAGCCCCAGCTGACGCGGTCGGCCGGGATAACCAGGTTGTCGAGGTAGGTCCCCGTCGCGTAGCGGACGAAGTTCTCACCCGGGGCGACCTTGCGGTCCATGCCGGCGGTGTCGAAGCCCCAGGGCCCCATGCGGGCGGCCGCGGTGGGGTCCTGGACCGGCCACGTCGCGGCGGCCGGTGCGGCGTCCGCGGCGTTGGCCAGGGCGAAGGCGCCGGCGGCGGCGCTGAGCGCGAGAGCCGCGGCGGCCGAAAGCAGAAGGCGTTTCATAGGGCAGGATTCCGGACGATTTTCAGATGGCCGGGACCATGCACCGCCGACCGGGCCAGCGCGCCTTACAAAATTGTCATGCGCCTGCCTCCCCACAACAGGGGGAGGGAAGGACTACGCCTTCACCCCCAGGGCCTCGAGCGCCTGGGCGCGGATGGCCTTGTAGTCGACCTTGCCGTTGGCGGCCCGCACGACCGCAGCGGCGACCATGGCGCGGGGAATCTTGTAGTCGGCCAGCCTGCCCTTCACATGGGCCGTCAGGTCGGCCAGCGACAGCGGCGCGGCCTCGCCCATGTCGACCACGGCGCAGACCTTCTCGCCGAACCGGGCGTCGGGGATGCCGACCACCACCGCGTCGCGCACCTGCGGATGGGTCTTCAGCGCCTCTTCGACCTCCTCGGGGAAGACCTTCTCGCCGCCGGTGTTGACCACCTGCGAGCCGCGGCCCAGCAACTTGATGGTGCCGTCCGCGTTGACCTCGGCGAAGTCGCCTGGCACCGACCAGCGGCGATCCTCGAAGATGCGGAAGGTCTTGGCGCTCTTTTCGGGGTCCTTGTAGTAGCCCGCCGGAATGAAGCCGCCGACGGCGACCAGGCCGCGCTCGCCGCTGCCCGCCTCGACCCGGCGGCCGTCCTCGGTGAACACCGCCGAGTTGGGACCGACCAGGAACTGGGCCGTGCCGGCCTCGGCCCCGGCCACGGAAGTCGAGCCGCCGAGACCCACGGCCTCCGACGAGCCCAGGCTGTCCATCAGCATCGCGCCCGGCGGCAGATGGGTCAGCAGGGCCTGCTTGTTCTCATGGCTCCAGACCGTGCCGGACGAGCCGATGCGCGTGATGCAGGACAGGTCCCAGCGCCCGGGGTTGGCCTCCAGCGCCTCCAGCATCGGCTGGGCGAAGGCCAGGCCGACGATGGAGATGCTGTTGGCGCGCAGGCGGTGAACCTCGTCCCACAGCTCGCAGGAATCGAACCGCCGGGACGGCAGCGAAATGATGCAGCCGCCGGTGTTGAGCACGCCGAAGCTGCCGAACTGCGCCGTGCCGTGCATCAGAGGACAGGCCACGACCAGCGACGACGGCGGCGGCAGCGCCATGTCGCCGGCCATGCCGGTCCGGGCGCGAACGCCGGCTTCTGCGACGGTCTCGAACGGCGGGATCATCAGCAGGGCGTTGCCGCCGGCTCCCAGCACCTGGAACAGGTCGTCCTGGCGCCACATCACCCCCTTGGGCATGCCGGTGGTGCCGCCGGTGTAGAGCAGCAGCAGGTCGTCGCCCGACCGGCCCCAGGGCGCGATCACGCGATCCGCGCCCTGGCCCACGATGCTCTCGTACTCGGTCGCCCAGTCGGGAATCGGCGCGCCCTGGTCCTCGACGGCGATCCAGGTCTTCACCTTCGGCAGGCGGGCGCGGATCTCGTCCAGCTTGGGCGCGAAGCCGGCATGGAAGACGATGGCCTCGGCGTCGGCGTTGTCGAAGAGATAGAAGAGCTCCTCGGCCTCGTAGCGGTAGTTGGTGTTGACCGGCGCGACACCCGCCTTGAACGCGGCGTAGTAGGTCTCGAGGTATTCCGGCGCGTTGAAGAGGTCGGCGGCGACCTTGGCGTTCTGGCCCAGGCCCGCCTTGAGGAAGTGCGCGGCCAGGGCGTTGGCCCGGCGGTCGAAGTCGCGCCAGCTGAGGACGCGGTCCCCCTGGATCTGCGCCGGCCGATCCGGCGTCGCCGCGGCGATTTCTTCCCAGACGTCGGCGAAATTCCAGCCGGACATGCGCATCGCTCCCTGTCACGCGGCCTCTGACGGGCCGTCGCGACAGGTTAGCGGCGTTCAGGCAGGTCGAGTCAACGCGGACGCGACGTCAACGCCACGCGCTGAAATCTGGTCCGGCCACGCGAGCCTTCAGTGCGCGTGCTCCTGTTTGCCGCCGGCCGGGGCGGCGTCCCTGGCCTTGACCGTAAGCTCGATCGGGGCCCGACCGGCGCGCTCGAACACCAGGGTGGCGGGGATCTTGTCGCCGACGGCCAGCGGCCGGACGAGGCCCAGGAACATCACGTGCTTGCCGCCCGGCTTGAACTCGACGGTCTCGCCGGCCTTCAGCTTCAGGCCGTCCTTCAGTTCGCGCATACGCATCACGCCGCCTTCGGTCGAGGTCTCGTGCAGCTCGACCCGCAGCGCGACGGGCGACTCGACACGTAGCAGGGTGTCGGGCCCGGTGTTGTTGTTGGAGAGGGTGAAGAAGCCGGCGCCGTTGCCGCCCTGCGCGGCGGGACGGCTGAACGGCTCGGCCACGGCGACGTTCGCCGTCGCATAGGTCGCGGGCTGGGGCGGGGCGCAGGCGGCGACCGTCGCCAGCGCGGCAGCGGCCAGTAGAGGGGTTGGGCGGAACATGGTGCGGGCTCCTAGAGGCCGAGTTTGAGTTTGAAGGCGGGCGAGAGCAGGCGGTCAAGGGCGAGGGCGGCGAGGATCGACAGTCCGAGAAGCGGGAAGATAAGGCCCAGCGCCAGGGCGACGAGCGCGAAGGTCGACAGGCCGGCCCGCCCGAGCGGAGCCGGTGCGGCCAGGCCTCCGGCGGGACGTCGGCGCCACCACATCACCGCGCCGGCGACCGACAGGGCGACGATGGCGAGGCAGCCGGCCAGCATGACCAGCTGGTTGATCAATCCATACTGGCCGCCGGTGTGAACAGCGATCCCCCATTCTGTCGCCTTCGAAGCGGGGCCGTAATCCCGGAAGCCTATGTCAGCCAGAACCTTGCCGTTGTACTGGTCGACATGGACGACCCGCTGGCCGGTCGCCTGCCGGGGGTAGAGCTGCAGCGTGTAGACGCCGCCCGGCGAGGTGGGCAGCCGCACGACGTAGCCCGGCGCCATGACCCGTCCCCGGGCGATGTCCAGGATCGCCTCCAGCGGCAGGGCGCGCGCCGCTGACGGGGTCACGGTCGGCGCGGCGGCGGCGTCCATGGTCCAGGAGCCGGCGTTGACCGAAGCCAGGGCCGCGTCGGAAGCGACGGACGTCGCCCTGGACGCGGCCGGCATGCCCAGGCCTGAGGCGTTGACGATGTTGCGGTAGTTTTCACCCCAGAAGCCTGACCAGGGCATGCCGGTGACGGCCAGGAACAGGAACACCACGGCGGCGAAGGCCCCGGTCACGGCATGGACGTCGCGCCACCAGAGGCGTTGGGACGGTCGGCCGCGCACGGTGACGACGCCTGCCTTGCGGCCCCTGGGCCACCACAGGAAGACGCCGGAGACGACCAGCAGGATCGCCCAGCCGGCGACGATCTCGATGATCAGGTTGGGAAGCGGGCCCAGGATATCGAGGCTGTGTATCTTGCTGATGATCTTCATGGGCCGGTCTTCGTCGGCGACCTTGCCCAGCACCTCGCCGGTGGCCGGGTCCAGGAAGACGCCGATGATCCGGCGGTGATCGTCGCGGATGCCGACCTCGGCCGATCGGCCCGGAGCCGGCGGCGGGGTGAAGCGCACGGGCGTTCCCGCCTGGGCGGCTGATGCGCGCGAAAGCAGGGTGTCTGCCGGGAGCGACGGCCCCCCGCTGGCGGCGACAAGGATCGGCCGCTCGACAATCAGGCTCAGCTCGTCGCGGAACAGATAGAGCGCGCCGGTCGTCGCCAGCAGGATGAAGAACGGAAGGCAGATCAGGCCCGCATAGAAGTGCCACCGCCAGACGAGACGGTAGAGGGCCCCGGCGGGGTGTGCGGTCGCGGGATCGACAGCGGACATGGCTTTCTCCGATGAGGGCGGCGGCTCCCGCCACCGCCCTTCGTGGATCAGAACGCGACCGTCAGGCCGGCGAACACCGACCGGCCGTCTCCGGGCCAGTAGGCGGCGGTGGCGGGGGCGGCGAGGATGGCGGCCTGGACGTTGGAGACATAGGCCTCGTCCGTCACGTTGCGCACGTCGACGAAGGCCGACACCTCGTCAGTCACCGTCCAGCCGGCGTTCAGGTTGAAGACCGCATAGGACGGCGCCGTCGTGGTGTTGCGGTAGTCGACGGTGATGTCCGAGGCCGACCACTCAACAGAGGGGGCGACGAACCAGCCGGTGGGCGACTGGTAGCGCAGCTCGGCGCGATAGAAGTGCTCCGGCACGATGGGCAGCCGGTTGTCGCCGTACTGCACATCGCCGTCGAACCTGAAGTCAGACCAGGTCCAGGTCTGGCGCAGGCGCCATTGCGGGGTGACCTGCCAGTCCAGCGCCGCTTCGAGACCCTGGTGGATGGTCCTGTCCGCGTTGAAGGTCGAGGCGGGAATGCCCGGGGCCACGGTGAACTGCAGCATCTCCTTCTCGAGCTCGGCGCGGTAGAGGGTGACATCCCAGGTGAAGGGGCCGCGACGGCCGCGGGTCCCGATCTCGGCTGTCCAGGCTTCCTGGGCCTCGACGGGCGCGAAGCCTGTCCCGGTCGGCGACATCGAACCGAAATTCGGCGGTTCGACCGACTTCGTCAGGTTGGCGAACACCTGGGCGCCGTCCTCTGCCTCCCAGAGCAGGCCGATGCGCGGGGCGAACCAGTCGTACGCCTTCGAGGCCTTCAGGTTGAAGGTCCCGCCGACGCCGGGGAGGGCGAAGCTCTCGTAGTCGCGGCCGGCCCGGCCCCAGGTCCCGCCGGCCACGACGGCCAGGGTGTCGGAGACGAACAGGCGGCCCTCGGCGAAGAGGTCGGCGGCGTCCGCGTTCTGAAGGGTCCGCGAGCGCGGCGCGCCCCGGGCCGTGCCCAGATTGACGTAGAAGTTGGAGTCGAGGTCGCCCTTGCGCAGCCAGAGCCCGCCGTAGGCGTCGGCCCGCAGGCCGCCGATCTCGCCTTGCCAGTCCAGCCGTCCGAAGGCGCCCCAGTTGCGGCTCTGCTGGTCGATGACCTGGAAGATCGGGTGGTCCAGATCCTTCCACAGGCCATAGACGCCGCCTTCGAACACCAGGCTATCGTTCAGCCGCCAGCTGGTCCGCAGCGAGCCGCGCAGGCCCCGCTGGTTGCGCTGGTAGTCGAGCGCGTAGTTCGCCGGCGCCGTCTGGCTCGGGTCGGCCTGGAACTGGGCCCGGGTAAGGGCGCCGGGAATCTCCTGGTTGATGTTCGAGCCGTTAAGGATCAGCCGCACCTCGCGGTCCTCGCCGAAGGACCGGCCAAGGTTGAAGGCGGCGAACTGGATGTTCTGCTGGCTCTGCGAGCGCCAGCCCTGGCCGGTCTGGTTGGTGACGCCGGCGTAGAGGTCCCAGTCGCCGCCCTGACGGGCCAGGGCCAGGCTCTGGCGCAGCAGGCCGAAGGAGCCGCCGTCGATGCGGAGCTGGTTGTCGAAGCCTGCGGTCCTGCCCGTCGGGGTGACCATGTTGATCGCCCCGCCGAGCAGGGCCCCGCCGAAGCGCAGGGCGTTGCCGCCGCGATAGACCTCGGTGAAGCGGGTGGTCAGCGGATCGGCGATCTGGCTGTCGCCAAAGCCGTCGGCCTCGTTCAGCGGCAGGCCGTCCTGGGCGATCAGCAGCCCGCGGTTGTGGTTGGCGTTGCCGATGCCCGACCCGCGGATCGAGATACGGATGTCACCGCCCCACTTCTTCTGGGCGTAGACGCCCGGCGCGTCGCGCAGGACGTCATCCAGGCCGACGGCGAAGCGGTTCTGGTAGGATTCCGAGGAAATCACCGAGACGGCGCCGGGTGTTTCCGACAGGCGCCGACGGGCGTCGGCGACGACGGCGGGGTCCTCGGGATCGGGTCGGGCGGTGACGATCACCGAGTCGACGGTGGTCTCGGGGGCCTCGACGGCCAGGGCGGGGGTGGCGAAGGCGCCGGCGGCGACGCCGGCGAGCAGCAGGGCGCGAACACGCGCACCATGGGAGACAGACATGACGGATTCTCTTCCGAATGGAGACTGACAGGGCGCGCACGGCGGCGCGCCCGGTTAAGGGCTCAGGCGTTCAGAAGGGCCGGCGGCGCGGTGGAGGGCGGACGAGGCGGCGCATGGCTTCGCGTCGCTGGGCGATCGCGGCCGGCGCGCGCGATCTCGAGGCCGACGGCATAGCCGGCGAGATCGACGGTCAGGGCGGAGGCCTGCACCGTCGCGACCGAGGCCATCACGCAGTCGTGGCACTTGAAGCCGCCGAAGCCGTCATGCTCACCGGCGTCACCGGGAACCGACAGGGTCACCGCGCCTTCCGCCGTACAGACGACGGTGGTGTGACGCTCGACCGGCGCGGTCTCGTGGGCCAGCGAGGCGGCCGGGATCATCAGCTGGGTCAGCAGCGACAGGATCGCCAGCGCCGCGGGAATGAAGCCGCGACGGGTCCGGCGATGATTTTCGCGGCGAAGCCCCATGGCCGGCCCGCATATTCCGGTCGCCGGGGTTACGCAAGCGGCGCGGCGCGGGCCATACTGCTGCATCATCAAACTGGAGACGGCATGGCGGGCGAGGTTCAACCGGGCGAGTACAAGGATGTTGTCCTCTTCCTGGCGACGGCGGGGGTGGTGGTGCCCCTGTTCCGCCGGTGGAAGATCAGCCCCATCCTCGGTTTCCTCGGCGCCGGCGTGCTGCTGGGACCCTACGGGCTGGGCGCCCTGGCCGACACCATCCCCTGGCTGGCCGTGGTGACCATCGGCAATCCCGATGACATGGCCCAGCTGGCCGAGCTGGGCGTGGTCTTTCTGCTCTTCATGATCGGGCTGGAGCTCAGCTGGGAACGGCTGCGCCTCATGCGGCGGCTGGTCTTCGGCATGGGCGGACTGCAGGTGGCGCTGTGCACGGCGGTGATCGCCGGGGTGGCGATGGCCTTCGGGCTGCCCCTGCCGGCGGCGGCGGCCATCGGCGCGGCCCTGGCGCTGTCCTCGACCGCCATCGTCATGCCGCTGCTGGCCGAGAGCAAGCGCCAGCACAGCCAGGCGGGACGTGCGACCTTCGCGGTGCTGCTGTTCCAGGACCTGGCCGTCGCCCCGATCCTGATCACCCTGACGGTGATGGCCAGCCACGAAGCCGACGGCTTCTCGCCGCGCCTGCTGCTGACCTTCGGCCCGGCCCTGCTCGGACTGCTGGCCATCGTCGTCGCCGGGCGACTGCTGTTGCGGCCGATGATGCGCTCGGTGGCCAAGGCCAAGAGCGAGGAGCTGTTCATGGCCGCCTCGCTGCTGATCGTCATCGGCGCCGGCCTGATCGCCGCGCTCACCGGCCTGTCGATGGCGCTCGGCGCCTTCATCGCCGGCCTGCTGCTGGCCGAAACCGAGTACCGGCACGAGGTCGAGGTCACCATCGAACCCTTCAAGGGGCTGCTGCTGGGGCTGTTCTTCGTGTCCATCGGCATCGGCCTGGATCTGTCGCTGCTGGCGGCCAAGCCGGTGGTCATCCTCGGGATCGCCGTCGGCCTGCTGACCCTGATCGGGTCGGTGGTGTTCGTGCTGGGGCTGGCCTTCGGGCTCCAGCCGCGCAAGGCGGCCGAGGCGGCGCTTCTGCTGGCGGCCGGGGGCGAGTTCGCCTTCGTCATCCTCGACAGCGCGATGGGCAGCGGCATTGTCCCGCGGGAGGTGGGGCAGACCATCCTGGTGGCCTCGACCCTGACCATGTTCTCAATCCCTCTCCTGGCCAGCCTCGGCGCGCGGCTGGGCGGGCGTCCGTCGGCCAATCCCCAGGCCAGCACGCCGGTCGATCCGGCAACGGCGGGCGAGGAGACGCCGTCGGTTCTGGTGGTCGGCTACGGCCGGGTCGGCCGGCTGGTCGGCGAGATGCTGAACCGGCACGACATCCCCTGGGTCGCCGCCGAGCGGGACCCGCGACTCGTCGAGGGTGGCCGGCGCGCCGGTCAGGCCATCTTCTTCGGTGACGCCTCGCGGCCGGAGTTCCTGCGCCGGTGCGGCCTGGACAACACCCGGGCCCTGATCGTGACCATGGACTCCCCCGAGGGGGCCGAGGCGGTGGTCGCCATCGCCCGCGAGCTGCGGCCGGACCTGACCATTGTCGCCCGGGCCCGGGACGCCCGTCACGCCAAGCGGCTCTACGAGCTGGGCGCCACCGACGCCGTACCCGAGACCATCGAGGCCTCGCTGCAGCTTTCCGAGGCGGCCCTGGTCGAGATCGGCATCCCGATGGGCCTGGTCATCGCCTCGATCCATGAGCGCCGCGACGAATACCGCAAGGAGCTTAACCGCCCCGACGCCGTGGGCGGCCGCGGCCGCGGCAAGCTGCGGGACGCGGCGCGGCAGGGGCGTTGACGGGGGCGCGCCGCCGCACAACCGTCGACTGATAAATTCCCCGTACATCGTTGGCTGAGAGAGAATTGACGGCGGTGTGGCTTCACTGTCACTTTGCGCGCGTAACTTGGTTGATATAACAGTGGAGCAGCGGCCCGTGGCCGCACGGGCAGGAGAGGGCTCTCAATCATGAAATTCAAGCTTCTGGCGGGAGCGGCGATGGCCGCTTCGCTTGTTGCGTCGGGCGCCTCGGCGCAAGACTGGTACGGGGCTCTGGACCTCGGCTACCACTGGTCCGACGACAGCACCTTTGAAACCTCGCTGGGCAACGTCCGCGTTGATCCGGATGATGACTGGGTCGGCTTCGCCCGTGTCGGCTACCGCCTGTCGGATAGCTGGCGCGTTGAACTCGAGGGCGGCTACCGTCCCGGCGACGTCCCCGGCGGCCTTTCGGGCCCCGTCGGCTCCCTCGAGATCTTCTCGCTCATGGGCAACGTGATCGTCGACTTCTACCCGGAAGGCGATCTGCATCCGTTCCTGGGTCTGGGCGCTGGTGTTGTCCGTGCGCAGTCCGACGCCACCCGCAACCCGACCGTCCTGGTCGACGACGATGACTCGGCCTGGGCCTGGCAGGCGATCGCCGGCGTGACGGCCAAGGCGTCCGACCGTATGCAGGTGGACCTGACCTACCGCTACTTCCAGACCGGTGACCTGGACTTGGATAACACCGGCACCTGGGGTGCGCTCAACGGCAGCTATAACGACCAGTCAGTGACCGTCGGCATTCGCTACGCGTTCGGTGAGGAAGCGGCCCCGCCGCCGCCGCCGCCGCCGCCGCCTCCCCCGCCGCCGCCTCCCCCGCCGCCTCCGCCGCCCCCGCCGCCTCCGCCGCCGGTGCAGTACGAAGCGCGTGAGTTCATCGTCTACTTCCCGTTCGATCAGTACGTCCTGACGCCGGAAGCCCAGACGGTGGTTTCGGAAGCGGCCCAGTACGCCAACGCGGGCGGCGCCAGCCGCATCGTGGTCGTCGGCCACACCGACAGCTCCGGCTCGCCCAAGTACAACGTCCGCCTGTCGGAACGTCGTGCGAAGGCCGTCGCCGACGCCCTGGTGGGTCAAGGCGTCAACGCCGGCGCCCTGTCGGTGGACTGGAAGGGTGAAGCCCAGCTCGCGGTCGCCACCGGCGACGGCGTTAAGGAGCCCCTGAACCGCCGTTCGACGATCTCGATCAACTTCTGATCCTGATCCGACACGACTGACGTCAAGCGAGGGGCCGGTGGAAACACCGGCCCCTTTG